>Ga0316204_10002001_pt1 | contig 49736 bp, 42 predicted proteins | sample 6monrhotite_MG_2_FD_205661 | JGI IMG/M metagenome (GOLD analysis project Ga0316204, IMG submission 205661) | Microbial mat bacterial communities from mineral coupon in-situ incubated in ocean water Damariscotta River, Maine, United States -... | ecosystem: Environmental > Aquatic > Marine >... | reverse complement strand
CGGAGGTCGAGCATAGCGGGATTCTCGGCGAGCGGCCCTTGGGCCGCGCAACAAGTGTGATTCCAAGGGGACTTTCGAGCGCAGCGAGACGGTCCGGTTGGAATCCGCCGTTTCGCAGAAACGGCGCCCCCGCCTCGCGTTCGTACCGAGCGCCAGTGCCGTGCCCGGCGGCGACGGGCGGCACGACATCCCTTCGCGACGCGTTGCGGCGAACGCCTCAGTCGTTGGCGCGGCCCAACAGCTTCTGGGATTGGTCGCGGATGCCCCGCAGCAGGTCGCGCAGGTCTTCGCCAACGTCGTCCGCGGTGAGGTCGACGACGTGCTTGAACTCCCGCCAGCGCTTGTCGAGCTCCTCGAGCCCGTCGCGGGCCTCGAGCTTGCCCAGCGACGCCTGGACCCGGATCTCGTCGCGCATCTTGGCCAAGACGCTGACTTCCTCCTTCGCGTCGTGCTTGCCGAGGGAGGGGTGGCGAAGCTCAGCGCCGGCAAGCCAGGCCTGCAGCTTGAGCTCGTCGGCCATCTGGTCAAAGGGGCCGGGATCATCGTGGGACATGGAACCTCCGTACGGAGAACCTAGGCCCGACGAGGCCCGAGGCAACACCGCAGCGTCCTGGGCGGCGACGGAGGCGTGGTCGTCATGGGGCCGGGCGCTGCCTAAAGGAGCGGCGGTGTGTGGCCGAAAGGGTGGCCGGAGGTGCTCACATGAGCCGACCCGTCCTCGTCGTCGACGACTCGCCTACCCAGCGGACCTACCTGGTCCTGCTCCTGCGCCGTGCCGGACACGACGTGATCCAGGCAAAGAGTGGCGCCGAGGCAGAGTCTGTGCTGGCGGAGCACACCCCTGCGGCGATCCTCCTGGACTGGCAGCTGCCCGATGCGGAGGGACCCGACCTGGTCCGTCGCTGGAGCGCCGACGACCGACTCAAGTGGGTGCCCGTGCTCATGGTGACGGGGCACGAGTCCCCCGAGCACACCCGGGAGGCCCTCCAGGCGGGCGCCGTGGACTACCTGCGCAAGCCTGTGGACGAGGTGGAGCTCGAGGCGCGACTCAGCGTGGCCCTACGGGTGGGGGCCCTCCAGGAGGAGCTGCTTCGGCAGGCGACGCGGGATCCCCTCACGGGGCTTCTGAACCGGCGCGCCTTCTTCGAACGCATGGGTCAGGAGCTCGAGCGTTCACGACGACACGACCAGGACCTGACGTTGGCGCTGCTCGATCTGGACCACTTCAAGCGGGTCAACGACAACCACGGGCACCTGGTCGGCGATGAGGTGCTCCAGTCCTTTGCGGCGCACCTGGTCGCCACCCTCCGAACCGTCGACATCGTCGGCCGCTACGGCGGCGAGGAGTTCGTCGTGCTGATGCCGGAGGTGGGCCCCCAGCTGGCGTCCATCGGGCTCGAGCGTTGTCGGGTGGGCATGGCGTCCTGCCCATGGCCGGAGGGGCTGCAGGTCACGTTCAGCTGCGGCCTAACCACGGCCCGAGGCGGGGATGTGGAGCGCATGCTTCAAGAGGCAGACGCCGCCCTGTACCGCGCCAAGGCGGCCGGCCGAAATCGACTCATCCTGGCGGCGTGATCCCCCTCAAGTGCGGGCCCGCGCACCCGATGTGGTGCTGGGGGAATGAGGATGGTCCTGGTCAAGGCTCGTGCCGCACAACGCACCCTGTTGATGCCCTTGGACGCTGTCCAAGAGGTGGTGCTGATGGCACAGCTCCAGCAGGTCGGGCACGGACACGATGGCCTGGACGGCCTCCTGGACCTGCGTGGGACCGCGGTGCCTGTCTACCGATTCGGCCCCTCGGACGTCGACGCGCTCGACGAGCTGGTCCTGGTGGCCAGCCAGTCGGACGGGCCCGTAGGGATCGTGGTGAGCGACATGGAGGTGTGCGTGGTCGACGACGAGGAGGTCACGACCCGGACGATGAACGACGGCCCAACTCGCTTCGTCCGACTGGACGGCTCCCTGCACCGGCTCGTGGATCCACGCTTCGAGAAGGTGCTGGATGTCTGACCACCGCGACGAGGTCCACCAGTGGCTGTCGACCCACCTGGGCATCGAGCTCGCCTCCCTCGGCGGCCACCGTTCCGCCCGCTTGGTGGAGTCCCTCGCAGGCGTCAGCCTCGACGCGGACGCCGAGTCCCTCGCGCGAGACCATGCGTGTGTCGGGGAGACCCACTTCATGCGGCATCCCGACCAGCTCGGCCTGCTGGCCCGGCATCTCCGCCGAGTGAACGGCGCCTCGGTGTGGAGTGCGGCCTGCGCCACCGGTGAGGAGGCGTGGAGCGTGGCGGGGGTGTTGTCCCGACACCTCTCGGACTTTCGGGTGCTCGGCACGGACATCAACCCCGACTTCGTCGCCAAAGCCCGGCGGGGCAGGTATGCCAGCTGGTCGCTGCGCGGGCTGGATCCCGAGGACGTTCCCTGGTTGCGCGGAACGCCCAAGGCCGTCGAAGTCAGCGACGAACTGCGTGCACGGGTCGACTTCGACGTGTGGAACCTGCTCACGGGGCCTCGAACGTCACGCTTCGACGCCGTGTTGTGCCGCAATGTGCTGCTCTACTTCACCCCGGCGTCCCGTCTGCAGGTCATCGATCACCTCGTGGCGTCCCTTCGAGATGGTGGCCTGCTGCTCTTCGGTGGACTCGACATGTTCGACGTCGACCACCCACTCCTCGACGAGCACGTGGAGGGCCGCATCCGCTACTACGTCCGGCGCAGCGAGGTGCGTCCGGAAGCACCGACACGGTCGAGCTCCGCAGCGCCCATCGAGCGTCGGCCGCTCCCCCCCTCGAAGCCCCCTCGTGTGGAGCCGCCGCCCCCGAGCCCTCGAGCCTCGGCGCCTCTCGCGTCGATCCGAGTCCTCGCGGAAGGGCCCGAGTGGGCGACCGCGCTCGAGCAGCTCGAGGCCCACATCGTCCAGGAACCGCTGGACGTCGACGCCCACATCCTCGCCGCGATGGTTGCCGACGAGCACGACCTTCGGGACGACGCGGCCGCCCACGCGCGCGCTGCATGCTTCCTGGCACCGGAGGAGCCCTGGCCACAGTTCCTGTTCGGGCAGGTCCTGGTCCGCCGTGGGTCCAGGAGAGGTCTGGAGCACATCCGGCGCGCGGCCACCGCCCTCCAGGGCCGCGACCCGTCGCAGCCCCTTCCCCATGCCCTGGGTCTGACCGGGCGTCACCTGCAGAGGATGTTGGATGGATTCCTCGAGCCCGCCTGAGGCCGTTGCCGAGCGAGTGCTGGCCGCCCGCGCCGAGCGCCTTGCTCGCGTGGAGGAGGTGGTGGCCTCCGGGCGACCGGTCGCCCATACCTGCTTCTCCCGCGGAGGGGCGCGCTTCGCCGTGCCTGCTGCCGCGCTTCGGCGGGTGATCGCGGTCGATCGCATCTGCGAGCTGCCCGGATCGACCGCCGTCGTGCCCGGTGTGGTCGTCTACGACGGCGACCTGCTCTCGGCACACGACCTTCATGCCTGGTTTCGTCGCCCCGACGACGTCGAAGCACCGACGTGGGGCCTTGTGGTCGATGTGGAAGGAGGGCGCCTCGTGCTCCTCGCCGACGAGATCGACGACGTCCAGACCCTCGATCTGGACCAGCTCACCCCCCCGCCCATCGGCCTCCGTGAGTCCGGCGCGCTGCTCGTCGGCGTGCACGAGAGCGACGTGCTGGTCCTCTGCCCTGATGCCCTTTTTCGCCAACCCGGCTTCGCCTTTGCCGTGAGAGCAGAACGATGAACGCCCGTATGCCCACTGATCTTTCCGTCGATCAGGTCGACGAGCTCCTCGCCTACCTGGACCTGTCGGACGACGACTTCGAGCGCATCCGCTCGCTGACCGAGCTGCTGGAGGGGGCCTCTGGGGAGGTGGCCGACGCCTTCTACGACCACGTCGAGAAGTTCCCCAGCGTCGCGGCCAGCCTGGAGGGCCACAGGGAGCGCCTTCGGCGCGTGCAGGCCACCTACTTCGACCAGCTTGTCCACGGCGAGGTCGATCTGGACTACGTCGGGTCCCGGCAGCGGGTCGGCCGCACCCATGCGCGGCTGGGGCTCGATCTATGGGCCTACGTCGGTGCGTTCTCGAAGTACGCGACGACGGTGGGTGGGCTGGTCAAGTCCGATGCCCGCACCAAGGCCCAGATGTCGGACCACTGGGAAGCCCTCGCCAGTCTGAACAAGCTCATCTTCTTCGACATGAGTGTGTCGAACCAAGCCTACCTGGACGCCACCCTGGAGCGCCTGGCCACCAAGGAAGAGCAGGTTCGGGACGCCGAGGCGGTACGGGACGTGGTGGACGCCGTCGCAGGCTGTCGCGACACGAAGGACGCCATCCGCGCGGCCCTCTCCGCCGTTCGGGCCTCCTTCGGTTGGTCCTACGCCTCCTTCTGGGCCTACGATCCGGAGTCGGACGCGTTGCGCTTCGACGTGTCCGACGGGGAGGTGGACGAGGAGTTCGACGCCGTGAGTGCTCGGGTGAGCTTCTCCCATGGCGTCGGGGTGGCCGGCCGGGCCTGGAAGAAACAGGACTTGGTCTTCGTCGAGGACCTCGGGCAAGTGCACGACTGCCCACGGGCTCCCGTGGCGCGGTCGGCAGGCATCCGGTCCGGCGTCTGCCTCCCGATCGTCGTGCAAGACAAGGTCGTGGGGACGATGGACTTCTTCATCACCGACCGTCGACCGCTCTCCGAGGGCCGCCGCGGGGCCCTCCGCAACGTCGCCTCGGTGCTGTCGTCGGTGATCGAGCAGCAGCGCGGCATGGAGGCGGCACGGGACGCGGCCGCCGTCGGGCAGGTGCTCAAGGTGCTGTCGGAGGCCAAGGATCCGGACGAGGCGCTGCGGGAGTCGCTCCACGTCGTTCGCAGAGCCTTCGGGTGGACCGTGGGGGGGCTGTGGTCCCTCCCCGAATGGATGGACCTGTCGTCCGGCCCGGCGCGAATTCAGAGGATCGAGGCGAGCGGTGAGGCTCATCCGGCCTTCGAGCGAGCCTGTCGGGACGCCGTCGTCCAGCCCACCGAGCACGACGGCACGATCGGTGCTGCCTGGACCCATCGGCGGCTCCAGACCGTCCACGACCTCGCACAGCGGCAAGGGGATGTCCGCGTCGCCGCGGCGCGTGAGGCCGGACTCCGCGGGGGGGTCTGCCTGCCCATCCTCGATGGCGATGCGGTGCTGGCGGTGATGGACTTCTGGGGACCGGAGCTCAGCACGCCGACGGAAGAGCGACGGCTGGTGCTGACGGACGTCGCCAACCTGGTCGCCTCGACGGTCCAGCAGCTTCGTGAGCGGGAGATGTTCGCACGGGCACTGCAGGAGTTCGGCGTGGAGCTGCGGGAGACCTCTGTGGACATCCGCGACACCATGGGAGAGCAGTCCGTCGCCACCCAGGGGCTCGCCGCCGCCATCACCGAGGTCACCACCACGCTCGAGGAGCTCCGAGCGGCGTCGGGCGACGCTCTGGAGAAGGCGGAGCTCGTCATCGAACAGGCCGAGCGCTCCGTGGCCGTCTCCAGCGCTGGCAGCGCGGCGGTCGGAGAAGCCGCTCTGTCGATGCGTGAGATCCAGCAGCAGGTGGGGGAGATCGCCGACCGCATCCTCACGCTGAACGAGCAGACCTCCCAGATCGGCGACATCATCGCGTCGGTCTCCGAGATCGCCGCCCAGTCGAAGATGCTCGCCCTCAACGCCTCCATCGAGGCCGCGCGGGCAGGGGAGCACGGGCGCGGCTTTGCGGTCGTGGCCACCGAGATCCGTAGTCTCTCGGACCAGTCGAAGGACGCCACCTCCCAAGTGCGCCAGATCCTCGGTGAGATCCAGGGGGGCACCAACTCTGCCGTGGTCGCCGCCGAGGAGGGCACCAAGCGCGCCCAGTCGGGGGTAGAGCTGGCGGAGCGGTCAGGGAGCGACATCCGAGACCTCGCCTCGTCGTTGGAGTCCTCCCGGGAGTCCGCGAACCGCATCGTGAACAACGCGCGCCAGCAGAACATCGCCATCGAGCAGGTGAGTGAGGCCATGGGCTCCATCAGCGATGCGACGCAGTCCACCGCGGACGGCATGAAGAACACCGAGCGCTCGGTGACGAGGCTGGTGGACCTCGGCCGCCGGATCGCAGAGCTGACCGAGGCCTACAGCTGATGGACGATCTGGAGGAGTTCCAGGCGCTGGTGCATGCGGCCTTCCTCGAGGAGTCCGCTGAGCTGCTGGCCACCATCGACGTCGCCCTGCAGCACCTGCAGGTGGCGGACGGGGACGGCAGTGACCATCTGGTGGTCGTCAAGCGGTCGCTGCACACACTAAAGGGCTCAGCAGCGGCGGCGGGCAACGCTCCCGTCGCGCGGCTCGTCCATGGGTGGGAGTCCGACCTGGAGATGGAGGACGTCCGAGCCGAAGCCCAGCTGGAGCGGCTGGATCAGCTGCGAGCGATCCTGGACGGCGAGCCCGTCCCGGCGCCCGTCGCGGAGGAGGCTCCTCCCGCTCCTCCTGCCCAACCCGAGCCGCCCGACACTCCCGCGCCGCCGGTGGCCAAGGCCGCGCCGGCGCCGCTTCCCGACGTCGTCTCCCCGCCGTCCTCCGCCGTTCCGACCGGGGGAGGGATGCGACCGGTCCCCAGCCCCAACGCTCGCGCGGCCGACGTGCGCGTGCCGTCCCGTCGCATCCAAGAGCTGGACCGCGCCCTGGGCGACCACCTGGTGCTGCACCTTCGCAGCCGCGAGCAGCTGGCCCGGACGGTCCACACGCGGGATCGCCTTGGGGACGTTCTTCGGTGCCATCGTGCCCTGCGGGACGCGCTGAGGACCCTGCGACGCACGCCCTGCGACGAGGGCTGGGAACAGGTCGAGGGGCTCCTCGAGCAGCTGGGGGACCCCCTCCGCGAGGTGTACCGGGACACCTGGCAGGACGTCCGCGCCGAGTCGGAGCGTCTCGACCAGGGCGCCAACGTGGGATCTCGGCTGCGCCACTCGGTTCACTCCCTGGGCCTCATGCCGGTCCAGCCGGTGCTGGAGGACCTTGGGCGGGTGCTGCGCCACGCCGCCCAGGTGGCAGGTCGTCGGGTCGCCCTCGAGGTCGTCAACAGCCCCGTGCAGATCGAGCGCGCGGTCCTCGAGCAGCTGACGGACGCTCTGCAGCACCTGGTACGAAACGCCGTGGCCCATGGCATCGAGGCTCCCGAGGCTCGCGAGCGGGCGGGCAAGGACCCCGTCGGCCGGGTCACGCTTCAAGCAGAGGGCATGGGAGGGACCGCCGTCATCCGGGTCAGCGACGACGGCAGGGGCGTGGACGCGGCGGCGGTGAACGCGAGGGCGCGTCAGCTCGGGCTCGGCGAGGCCCGCGATGCGGCTGGCCTGCTGCGGATTCTCACGACGTCGGGCGTGTCGACCCGTGCCCAGGCCGACGCCATCGCTGGGCGTGGGGTCGGCATGGACGTCGTGGCGTCGCGGATCGCCGAGCTGGGCGGTCAGCTGACCCTCGACAACCGCCCGGGCCAGGGATGCACCTTCGTCCTCACCGTGCCCGTGCGGTCCCGTTCCGATCGAGGCATGGTCGTGGACGTGGGTGGGGCTCGCTATGCGATTCCGCAGGGGCGCATCGAGCGGGTGGTACGGCTGGACCCCAACCGCATCCGCACCCTCCAGGGCGCCGAGGTCTTCGACTTCGACGGGCCGGTGTCGGTGCTGGCCCTCGCGAGCCTTCTCGGCGGGCGTGCCGCTCCACTGGGTCAGGACACCGTGGAGGGCGTGCTGCTCCGCCACGGGGCCGACCGGCTCGTCCTGCTGGTCGACGAGATCCTGGACGAGCAGACGCTGGTGTTGCGCCCCCTGCCCCCAGCCTTCGCCGCGAGCTCGCTCCTCGATGGTGGAGCCCTGCAGGCGGATGGGACGGCGATCCCCGTGCTGAGTGTGCGTGGCCTGCTCCAGCACGCAAGAGGTCGGACGTCCACGGGCCTCACAGAGCAGGTACAGGCGTCCAGAGAGCGCCAGATGCCGCGCGCTCTCGTGGTCGACGACTCCATCACCATGCGAACGCTGCAGAGGAACATCCTCCACGCTGCCGGCTACCGCGTGGAGGTCGCCACGGACGGGCAGCACGGCCTCGAGATGCTCCAGGGCGAGGGCCCCTTCGACGTCCTCGTCGTGGACCTGGAGATGCCTCGGATGAACGGCACGGAGCTGTGTCGAGCCGTCCGGCGCAGCCCCGACTTGAAGGACCTGCCGATCGTGATGGTGACATCCATCGCCGATCCCGCTCAGCGCGCTGCGGCCATGCAGGCCGGCGCCGACGACTACATCGTGAAGGGCCACTTCGAGCAGGGCGCCTTCCTGGCCTGCGTGTCGCGGCTGGTGGGAGCCGGCGTATGAGGCGCATCCTGCTCGTCGACGACTCCAAGGTGCTGTGCAGCTACGTCAGCGCCATGCTCTCCCGCGTGCCCGACACTCAGGTGTTGCGGCCGGTGCACGATGGCCTGGAGGCGGTGCGGGTCGCCCTCGAGCAGCGGCCCGACGTCGTGCTGATGGACATCCAGCTCCCTGGGCAGAGCGGCCTGGACGCCATTCGTCAGATCCTCGCGGTGCGGCACATGCCCATCGTGGTGTTGAGCAGCTATGTGGACGACCCGAGCCGCAACCTGGTGTTCGAGGCCCTGGCTGCCGGAGCGGTCGATGTCCTGGCGAAGCCGAGAGGCATGGACGCAGTGGCGTACGAGAGCTTCCGGGATCGGCTGCTCCAGGCGGTCGACGTCGCCCAGGAAGCCAGGGCCCCGACCGCAGCAGCGACGCCGGCGGCCGCCCCAGCCCCGGCCCTCGAGCGCTCGACCCGGGGTGTGCGGCTCGTGGCCGTCGGCGCCAGCACCGGAGGTCCCGCAGCGCTCGCCCAGCTCCTCTGCCAGCTCCCGTCCCCGTTCCCCGCGCCGGTGGTCGTGGCGCAGCACATCCTGGAGGGCTTCGACCGCTCGCTGGCCCGCTGGCTCGCCTCGGCCTCCGGGCACGACGCCGCCCTCGTGGAGGATGGCATGGTGCCTGCTCCGGGTCAGGTGCTCGTCGCTCCGGCCCAGAGAGACGTCGAGTGGGTCGGTGGTCGGCTTCGCGTCGCCACGGCGTCCGGTCGTTGGCGCCCCTCCGTGGACCGGCTCTTCCACTCGGTGGCCCGTGGGCTTGGCGAGGAGGCCATCGGCATCGTGCTCACGGGCCTGGGCGCCGACGGCGCGGCGGGGCTGGCCGCCCTGCGCGCGGCAGGGGCGCGAACCTACGCCCAGTCGGCAGAGTCCTGCGTGGTGGATGGCATGCCAGGGAGCGCCCGCCAGGCAGGTGCCGTCGAGCAGTCCGCGGCGCCGGACCGGATCGGGCGGATGGTGCGCGCGCTGGCAGGGGTCCCGGCCTGAAACAGCGATCTCCAGAGGGCGTGTGCCCCTCTGGCCGCGAGCTCGTTTGGGGGGGCAGACCCCACCAGGAATGGGGACGGAATCGGTCCGGCTGTGCGTGCAGCGGCTCGCCGCACGAGCTCGACTACCGCTTCCCCAGGCCGTCCCACAGCACGTCGGCCTCGGGTCGATCCGGATCGACACGCACCACCTCGTCGCTGAACGGCGCCACGCCTCGGTCGTCCTGAGTGCCCAGCAGCACCGACCACACCTTGACCCCCCGTCGGGCTCGGCTGTCGGCCACCTTCTTCACCACCTCGGGGGCGGCCCGGCACAGTCCATCGGTCACCACGAGGATGTCGGCCCGGTCGAGGTCCCGCTCGTCGAGGAGCTCGAGCGCCCGGAGCAAGGGCCCGTCGAAGTCGGTGCCGCTCCGGAAGCGCTGCTGGAGGAACGCCAAGATGGCCTCCAGGCCGCCGAGTCCCCGGACGACCCGCAGCTCGGTCTGCTCTCCGGGTCCGCCGAAGAGCAGCAAGTGCACGGCCCGTCCACGTGGCACCGCGACCCGACACACCGCCAGGACCAGGGCCTTGGCGGCCAGCTCCGGCGGCCCCTCCATGCTCGCGGAGGTGTCGATGGCCGCGATGATGGGCCCCCGCTTGGTGCCCTCGGCCACGCCCTCGAGGCCCTGACCGGCGAGCTCCAGCGACACGAGCTGGCGCTCCGCGAAGCGCTGGTAGAACAGGTCCTCGGTACCGACGTCGCCCAACAGCCCCAGCTCGCAAGGCAAGGCGGTCCGCACGTCGCCCCCGAAGCGAACGCCGACGACCTCCTCGCTGCCCCCATCGGAGGTGCCGCGCCGCTCGCCCGCCTCCTCGACCCGACCCAGCTGGTCCGCCAGCTCCTGCAGCTGCGGAAGCTGTCCAAGCAAGGCCGCCAGCTGGTCCAGGCGGTCGAGCAGGACCGCCTCGAGCTGACCCGGGGCCGACGACCACCCCACGCCAGGCAGGAACTGCTCGAGCTGACGAGCCACCTCGTCCACCTCGCTGGCCCCCTCGGAGGCCGCGTCGCTCACGTCGCTGAGGGCTTCGGCGGCGGCCTCGCTGGCATCCGCCTCGTCGCCGTCCGCCCCCATCGCCTGCAGCCGCTCGATCAAGGCCTCCAGGTCGGGGTCCCCGTCGTCCTCGGCCTCCTCGCCGAGCCGAGCCAGCCAGCTCTCCCCTGGGTCGTCCTCCTCGCCGTCGCCATCTCCGTCTTCCCCTTCGTCGGGCGCCGCGGTCTCGTCCTCGGCGGCGCCCGTGGTCTCGTCCTCGTCCTCCCCATCCTCGGCCCCCCCGGCCCCCGTGGCGGGCTCGTCTTCGGCGTCCGGCGGGGGCTCCGGGTCGTTCCCCGTGGAGTCGTTTCCCCGAATCCATGGCCACAGCGCCGCAGTCGACCGGGCCGCGGCCTCCACGGCCAGCAGGGGACGGTCCTGGCACATCCGACGGGTCCAGCGCAGCTCCCGCCCGGCGATCACTGTGATGACCCGCGCGAGGGGGGCCAGCTCCCGGGCCGGTCGCCCGAACAGCCAGCGGGCCAGATCCTTGGCGAAGGCCTCGGCCCGACGCTGGTCGTAGGGGTCGCGCCCCAGCTCAGCCAGCGCCGGATGGTTCACCACCACGTCGACCGGCAGGCGCTCCGGCACCATCTGCCACGGACGCAGCGGCTCGTCGGCGTCGTTCATCGGCTCACGGGGCACGGAGCGCAGGGGGACGGGGCACCGCAGATGCGTCGAGCACCTTGCGCACACTGGTCAGCGCGGTCACGGCGTTGCGGGCCGCGAACGCTGGCAGTGAGCGCACCAGGTCGTCGTCGGAAACCCGCCCGTCGAGCCAGTCCAGGAAGACCTGGGGCTCCAGCTCGAGGTCCGGCACGCTGCGGTCGTCGTCGGGCTGCACCAGGCCATCGGTGCGGGGGGACCTCGGAGGTTGGCGCTCTCCTGCCAGGCTGATCGGCACCTTCTCCCCGGCCGTGCACACCACGACCACGGAGCTGTCGCCGTAGCGACGCCGCGCCCCCTGCGGGAGGCGATGAAGCAAGGCCCGCGCCGCGTCCGCAGGGCTGGACAGCTCCTGCTGGTAGGCCTCCACCTGGCTCAGGATGTGGGCCAGGTCTCGGCCGAGCTCCAGGTGGCCAGACAGCACCGCGGACGGGACTTGGTCGACCCACAGGTGGGCGTCGGCCAGGGCATCCACTGCGTCGCGGGCCCGACCGACCGACCGGGTGACCCCGTCGAGGTGGCCCTGGAAGCGCGCCAACGAGCGCCGACGCCGATCGATGCGGAGCCCCCAAGGGCCGCCCTCGGGCGTGCGCCAGTCGGTCTCTCCCGGACGGGGGGCCACCCGGTCCATGGACAACAGCATCCACTGAGCCCGCAGATCGTGCTCCGGAAGGGCGCCGGTGCCGAGCTGGTCGAGGATGCTGCGGCGCACCACGGCCATCTCCGCCGGCGTCGGCGCGAGGACCGGCTCCAGCAGCAGCAAGTCGAGGGGCACCACGGCGTCGCGGCCGTCTGCTGCGGCCGCCACTTTCAGCAGGCCGACCGCCTGACGCCAGCGACGGTCGCTCACGCCCCACTCAGACCGTTGCCCTTGCTGCCACAAGGCCACCAGGGCGCTCTGCACCCCCAGCGGGACCTCCACGGCATCCGCTCGGACCCGGAGTGCATCGACCTCCTCGGCGGTCAGTCGCAGGGCGTCGGGCACGTCCGGAGGAGGCACCTGCCCGGTCGCCACCGCCAAGAAGGCATCGGGACGACCCAGCGGAGGCACGCTCATGCGGACCAGGAAGCGGTCGTACAGCGCATCGAGGCCTCCATCGGGGTCTGGCAGCTCGTTGCTGGCTCCGATCACGCCCCGCAGTGGCACCCGGTCGCGGTGGCGGCCATGGTGGAACACCCGCTCGTTGATGAGGGTGAGCAGGCTGTTCAGGATGGCAGAGTTCGCCTTGAAGATCTCGTCGAGGAAGGCGACGGTCGCGGTGGGCAGGAAGCCCTCGGTGAGCCGGCGGTAGTCCTCCTCCTTCAGTCCCGGGATGGACACCGGCCCGAAGAGCTCGTCGGGGTGGGTGAACCGAGAGAGCAGGTACTCGAAGTAGGTGCTGTCCGCGAAGGCGCTGCACAGGGTGCGTGCGAGGAGCGACTTGGCCGTTCCGGGGGGACCGAGGAGGAGCACGTGCTGGCCAGCGAGCAAGGCCAGCAGGGCGAGGCGCACGTGGGACCCGCGCTCCAGGAAGGAGGCATCGAGATGGGCCAGGAGCTCCCGCAGCTTCTTCTCCAGCGCGTCGGGCTCGGTGTCCACTCGGACGAGAGGGGCCTCGGGCAACGCAGGCACCACGGCGCCCGTTCCCTCTGGCGTCGGCGTGGACGGGGCCAGCTCCAAGGCGAGACGGTCGACGGTGTCGCAGTAGCTGTGGACTGCCTCGGCATGGTCTGCGGACACCGGCCGGGTGGAGAACCATGCGACGTAGCGAAGCGCGAGGTCCGCGAGATCGGTCTGCGGGTCGAGGGCCAAGGTGCCGTCGTCGCGCCATGCAGCGACCCGCGAGACCGGCAGCCAGCCCACGAGCCCTTCGGCCCGGGAGCGGTCGACCCGCGTGGCGGTCACCAGGCGGCGCACCACCTCGGGCTGAGTCCACCCGCTGTGGGCCGCCTCGATGGCCAGGGCCAGGCCTTTCACCACCACGTCGGGGGCGCGGGGCAGACGGGGGCGTCCGCCGAGGGTGGTGAGGCCGGGGATGTCGAGGGAGGCAGTCACGTTGGGCCGTCCTGGGAGGATGATGCAACGTAGCAACTCCCGGTCCGAGGGGAGCGGTCCGCTGCGCGCGGTCAGGCCAGGTCCGACAGAGCCACCCACCCACTCTTCCCGTCGAAGCACACCAGCACGCCCACGGGGTCGGGCACCCCCTGCACCTCGGAGAAGCGGAGGGGCCCCAGCACCTGCCCGTCGTAGCTCACGAACCAGCGCTTCTGGGGTCCTCGCTCGGCGACCGTGCGGCGCATCCCTGCCACCTCCGCCCGATAGATCTCGAGCTCGTCGTCGTCGAGGACGCCATTCCCGTCGGCGTCCCAATGGGCCAGGAGCCAGCGCTGCTCCGCCGCGTCCGCCCGCAGATCGGCCTCGTGCTCCAGCTCGTGCTGCAGAGCCTCGACCTCTTCGGCGGCCTCGATGCGCCCGGCGGCCCGCAGCTGCTCTGCCTGACGCTGCAGCTCCGCCAACACGTGGGCCTCCCGCCACCGCGACGGGAGCAGGCGCAGCTTCTGCAGGAGGATGGGGGTCAGCAGGCTCGTGCCCGGGATCGGCAAGGTGCCGTTGGTGGCCGCGATGATCGAGGCCGGCACCAGCCGGAACATGTCCGCGAGCTGCTCGCGCACCTGAGCCGATTCCTCCCGCGACAGGCGACCTTTCTGGGCGCGGGCCAGCAAGAGTCGGAGCATCTGACGGCTCTCCCGGGCCTCTCCCACCACATGGGACCACTGACGTCGGGCCGCATCCATCGCTCGCTGCGAGAGGGAGCGAACCGCCTCTGGGTGTTGCACCAGATCGAGCTCGGCCTGCAGTGGGGCCAGCGCCGACACATCGACCCCCTGGTCGTGGAGGTGCTCTGCGAGCTCGATCAGCCGTCGTCCCATGGACGCGACCGTAGCAAGGGGGGGGTCAGAGCGGTAGGGGGTTCGCTGCTACCCCTACCCCTACCGCTCTGACCCCCGAGGTAGTCGGCCCCATGCTTCCGCTCCTGCTCGCCCTCGCCCATGCCGGAATGCCCCCAGGCGTCGACCTCGAAGCCGTCGACCGCTGGGATGGACTCGCCGACCGCCTCATCGACGGGCCGAAAGGCTGCTGGGAGGTCGTGGGACGCGCCTCGTGGAACTGGGACCTCGGCCGATTCGGGGGCAATCGGGGCGACGCCGTCTTCGCCGGCCGCATGCAAGACGGACTGTGGTCCGAGGTGCACCTCGCGCCCCTGGGCGAGATCCAGCGAGAGCGTCGCGAGGCGGAGATCCGCGTCTACGCCACCGAGGCCCGCTTCGCCCCCCTGGTGGGCCGCCTCGAGGGCGCCCGCATCACGGTCGCCTCGGATGCCGAGAAGGTCGAGCTGCAGGCCGAGGAGCAGGCTGAGGCAAGCAACGTGCTGCGACGCACCCTCGACCGCATCGGCGGCTCGGCCATCACCAGCTGGGCCCAGTGGAACGACCCCATGGGGGGCGTCGTGTTGCACCGCATGATCCCCCTCGGGGAAGGAACCCGGGCCGACGAGGCCCACGTCGAGGTGTTCTTCCCCGGCGGCCAGGAGCTCCCCACCTCTGTCGACATCGGCTTCCCGCAGAGCTTCGCGTCGGGGTCGTGGCCACGCCGCTTCAAGATCCGCAGCGCCGAGGTGCACGTGCGCGGCGCCGTCGCGGGCAAACAGGTCTTCCCCGCCTCCGAGGCCTTCCGCTTCGAATTCGGGGCCTTCGGTTGGTGGGGCAGCGGCGCCCAAACGATTGTTTACGAGCAGATCAAGCCCTGCGCGGCCCCGTCGCCCGCAACGCCCGCGACACCCTAAAGGGTCCAGAGCAGGCTGCTCCCTACGGTATGATCGACCCTCGCCGCTCCAATCGGTGTGCAGGGGTGCCCATGTTCATGTCGCTCGTCTTGACTCTGGCTGTCTCAGATGCCGAGGCCTTCTACGTCCCCTGCTACCTGTACCTGGAGTCCGACCCCTACTCCGCTGAGGCCCTGCCGCCCTACTACTACGGCAACTGCGACAGCGACTACGACGGCTGGGATGACTTCGAGGACTGCCGCCCCTTCGACCCGAGCATCCACCCGGGCGCCCTGGAGATCATCGGCGACGGCATCGACCAGAACTGCGACTTCTCCGAGATCTGCTACGCAGACGGCGACAGCGATGGCTACCGCCACGACCGCAACACCATCACGTCGTTCGACTCCGACTGCCGCGACGCTGGTGAGGCACTCGCCATCGCCGAGATCGACTGCAACGACGGCAGCAGCAGCATCAACCCTGGGGCCTTCGAGGTCACCGGCGACGGCGTCGACCAGAACTGCGACGGCCAGGAGATCTGCTACCGGGACTCCGACAACGACGGGGCACGCACCACCTCGACCATCATTTCCTTCGACGCCGACTGCAACGACTCCGGCGAGGAGCTGCTGTTCGCCCTCATCGACTGCAACGACAGCAACAGCGCCGTGTACCCGGGCGCCACCGAGATCGTCGGCGACGGCATCGACCAGGACTGCGACACCAACGAGATCTGCTACCGCGACAACGACAACGACAACTACCGCACCACCAGCACAATCACGTCCACCGACGCCGACTGCAACGACAGTGGAGAGGCCCTCTCCAGCGCCGGCATCGACTGCAACGACGACAATGCCTCCGTCCACCCGGCCGCGACCGAGATCGTCGGCAACGGCGTCGACGACAACTGCGACACCGACGAGACCTGCTACGTCGACGCCGACAACGACAACTACCGCACCACCAACACCGTCAACAGTGGCGACGCCGACTGCAACGACAGCGGAGAGGCCCTCTCCTCCGCCGGCATCGACTGCAACGACGGCAACGCGTCGATCCACCCCGGCGCCACCGAGATCGTCGGCAATGGGGTCGACGAGAACTGCGACACCGACGAGACCTGCTACGTCGACGCCGACAACGACAACTACCGCACCAGCAGCACCATCAACAGCGCCGACACCGACTGCAGCGACAGCGGCGAGGCGCTGTCGTCCGCCGGCATCGACTGCAACGACAGCAACAGCGGCATCCATCCCGGCGCCACCGAGATCGTCGGCGACGGCGTCGACCAGAACTGCGACACCGACGAGACCTGCTACCGCGACAACGACAACGACAACTACCGCACCACCAGCACGATCAGCAGCGCCGACACCGACTGCAACGACAGCGGCGAGGCGCTCTCCTCCGCCGGCATCGACTGCAACGACAACAGCGCCTCCGTGTACCCCGGCGCCACCGAGATCATCGGCGACGGCATCGACCAGGATTGCGACACCGACGAGACCTGCTACGTCGACAACGACGACGACGGGGCCCGCACCTCCAGCACCACCAACTCGAACGATCTGGACTGCACCGACGCCGGCGAGGGCCAGTCCTCCGACCCCATCGACTGCAACGACAACAACAGCAGCATCTACCCGGGCGCCACCGAGGTCGTCGGCGACGGCATCGACCAGGACTGCGACACCGACGAGATCTGCTACGTCGACGCCGACAACGACAACTACCGCACCAGCAGCACCGTCACCTCCGCCGACGCCGACTGCAACGACAGCGGCGAAGGCACCGCCTCCCAGGCCATCGACTGCAACGACGGCAGCGCCAGCATCTACCCAGGCGCGACCGAAATCGTCGGCGATGGAATCGACCAGAGCTGCGACGGCATCGAGATCTGCTACGTCGACGCCGACAACGACAACTACCGCATCTCCAGCACGGTCACGTCGACCGACGCCGACTGCAACGACAGCGGCGAGGGCACGGCCTCCCAAGGCCTCGACTGCGACGACACCCTCGCCAGCGTCAACCCGGGGGCCACCGAGATCCTGGCCGACGGCATCGACCAGGACTGCGACGGCAACGAGACCTGCTACGCCGACACCGACAACGACGGGGCCCGCACCTCCGCCACCGTCACCTCGGCCGACCCCGACTGCACCGACGCCAACGAGGGCATCGCCAGCGACCCCATCGACTGCGACGACACCAACAGCGCGGTGTACCCGGGCGCCTCCGAGATCACCGGCAACAACCGGGACGACAACTGCGACGGGGCCGAGGTGTGCTTCGCCGACGGCGACGACGACGGCGCCCGCACCACCGGCACGCGGACCTCGTACGACGACGACTGCACCGACTTCGGCGAGGGTGTGACCAGCGACCCCATCGACTGCGACGACGCGAACGCCTCGGTCTACCCGGGAGCCACCGAGCTCGTCGCCGACGGCATCGACTCCGACTGCGACGGCGACGAGATCTGCTACGTCGACAGCGACAACGACGCCTACCGCACGAGCGGCACCACCACGAGCTCCGACACCGACTGTGCCGACAGCGGCGAAGCGCTCTCCAGCGCGGGCATCGACTGCAACGACACCGACAACACCATCCACCCCGGTGCCAGCGACGTGGCGGGCGACGGCATCGACTCCGACTGCGACGGCGGCGAGATCTGCTTCGTCGACAGCGACGACGACGGCGCCCGGACCGGCGGAACCCTCAGCAGCGCCGATGCCGACTGCAGCGACGCCGGCGAGGGCCTGCTGTCCGACCCGGTCGACTGCGACGACACCGATGCCTCGATCTCGCCGCTGGCGAGCGAGACCACGGGCGACGGCATCGACTCCGACTGCGACGGCGGCGAGATCTGCTTCGTCGACAGCGACGACGACAACGCCCGTACGTCCGCCACCGTCGCCTCTGCCGACGTCGACTGCCTCGACGCCGGAGAGGGCCGCTCCACCGACCTGCTGGACTGCGACGACACCGATGGCGCCATCCACCCGGCGGCCCTCGAGCAGTGCGACGGCATCGACAACGACTGCGACGGCACCCTCGACAACATCAGCGACAACGACGGCGACGGCTTCGACTGCACCGACTGCGACGACAACGACCCCACGATCTACCCAGGCGCCACCGAAGGGGTGGCCGACGGCGTCGACTCCGACTGCGATGGCGGCGAAGACTGCTACGCCGACGGCGACCTCGATGGCATCGGCAGCGACGCCGCCACGCTCGTGAGCGGCGACCTGCAGTGCCTGGACCCCGGCGTCTCCAACGAGGCGACCGACTGCGACGACCTCGACGACGGCATCTTCCCCGGCGCCTACGAGATTCCCTGCAACGGCATCGACGACGACTGCGACCCCGCCACCGTCGACAACCCCGACATCGACGGCGACGGGTATGACGCCTGCACCCAGGACTGCGACGACCTCGACCCGGCCGTGAACCCCGGGGCCAGCGAGGTTCCGGGCGACGGCATCGACAACGACTGCGACGGCACCGAGTCCTGCTTCGAGGACCTCGATGGAGACGGGGTCGGCACCACCAACCTGGCTCCCTCGCCCTCCGGCGACTGCACCGAGCCGAACGTGTCGGGCCTGTCCACCGACTGCGATGACACCAACCCCGCCGTCAGTCCCCTCGAAGCAGAGACCACCTGCAACACCATCGACGACGACTGCGACCCCTCCACGGTCGACGCACCCGACGCCGACGGCGACGGCTTCTTCGACTGCACCGAGGACTGCGACGACAGCAACCCCGCGGTGAACCCCGCCGCGACCGAGATCGCCTGCAACATCCTCGACGACGACTGCGACCCCGCCACGATCGACGGCGTCGACACCGATGGGGATGGCGTGGCCCTGTGTGCCAACGACTGCGACGACCTCGACCCCGACGTGTCGCCTCTGGAAGTGGAGGTCCTCTGCTCCGGCAAGGACGAGGACTGCAACCAAGGAACGGCCGACGCCCCCGACGACGACAACGACGGATTCAGCGTCTGCGACAACGACTGCGATGACGCCAACGTGGCGGTGAACCCAGGGTTCCCCGAGATCCCTTGCAACGGCACCGACGACGACTGCGACCTCACCACCGTGGACTGCATCGATTCCGGCACCACGGGCACCACCGGCGACACGGGGGACAGCCCGGTCGACACCGCACCGCCCACCACCGACACCGGCACCACGGACCCCGGCACCACCACCGACCCGGGCACCACCACCGACACCGACACCGGCACCAACACCGACCCCGGCACCAACACCGGGACCACCGAGACCAAGGCGCCCAAGCCGGCGGATCCCGAATATGGCTGTGGATGCACGTCGAACGCCGGAGTGGGCTGGATGGCCCTGCCCATGGGCCTCCTCGGCCTGCTGGTGCGCCGCCGCCGCTGACGGAAACCCCCCGCGCAACCCGAACGCGGTGGGTTGCGTTACCTGCCCGGTCGTGGCCCGGCGCCGCACTTCGAGGGGGCACGTTGCCGAATCGCCTGGCGGACGAGACGAGTCCGTACCTTCTCCAGCACGCGCACAACCCCGTGGACTGGCACCCTTGGGGTGCCGAGGCGCTGGAGCGCGCTGAGCAAGAGCAGAAGCCCATCCTGCTCTCGATCGGCTACAGCGCCTGCCACTGGTGCCACGTCATGGAGCGCGAGTCTTTCGAGGACGAGACCCTCGCCGCCACGATGAACGAGCACTTCGTGTGCATCAAGGTCGACCGCGAAGAGCGCCCCGACCTCGACGAGATCTACATGAAGGCCGTCCAAGCCTTCCAGCACGGCCGCGGCGGCTGGCCGATGACCGTCTTCCTCACCCCGAAAGGCGAGCCGTTCTTCGGCGGCACCTACTACCCCCCCGTCGCCCGCGACGGCGTGCCAGGCCTCGACGACATCCTGAGCCGCATGTCCAATATGTGGGCCGACCGTCCCGACCAGATCGAAGAGCTCACCGGCCGGGTCCGCACCATGCTGGCCGACGTGTCCGACCTGCCCGTTGCCGCACCCGCCGCGCCGTCCAGCTGGCTGGCGCCCGTCGTGACCGCCGTGCTCGATCGCCAGGATCCCGAACACGGCGGCTTCGGCGGCGCACCGAAGTTTCCCCCTCACGGTGCCCTCGCGGCCCTGTACGCCCACGGCCGCACGTGGGGCGACGAGCGCTGCATCGACGCCTTCCTCCTCACGTTGGACCGCATCAGCCAGGGGGGAATGTACGACCTCCTCGGAGGAGGCTTCGCCCGCTACAGCGTCGACAACGAGTGGCGCGTCCCCCACTTCGAGAAGATGTTGTACGACAACGCGCAGCTCCTCGTGTCGTTCACCCAGGGCCACGCCCTCACGGGGGCACGGCGCTTCGAGGGTGTCGTGCGGCAGACCGTGCGCTGGTTCCTCGAAGAGATGCGCTTGGAACAAGGCGGCTTCGCCGCCAGCCAAGACGCCGACTCCCCGAAGCCCGAAGGCGGGACCGAAGAAGGCCGCTTCTTCACGTGGACGCCCGAAGAGCTCGCCGAGGTACTCGACGCCTCGGACACCGAGCGCGTCGCAAAGCTCATGGGCGTCACGGTCGAAGGATCCTTCGAGCATGGGCGCAGCGTGCTTCGGCTGGAGCGCCCCATGCACCAGCTCGACCGCCGGGAGCGCTCGCTGGTGGAGCGCTGCGTGCCCCGCCTCTTCCGCGTCCGTGCCCACCGGGCGCCGCCCCCCCGCGACGACAAGGTCGTCACGGCATGGAACGGCCTCGCCATTCGCGCGCTGGCCATCGCTGGCGCCCACTTCGGCGAGCCCACGTGGGTCGAGGCGGCCGCCACCTGCGCCCGCTTCCTCCTCGACGAGGTCACCATCGATGGCCGACTCATGCGCACATTCAAGGACGGCCGCGCCCACATCCCGGCCTTCGCCGACGACCACGCTGCCCTCCTGCTCGGCCTCGTCGACCTCTACGACGCCACCTTCGACGCCGCCTGGCTCGTGGAGGCCGCCAAGCTGGCCGACGCGCTCCACACCCGCTTCGAGGCCCAGGGCGGCGGTCTGCACACCACGGGCGACGATCAGCCCGAGCTCGTCGTGCGCAGCATGCCGGGTCTCGCAGGGGCCGAACCCTCGGCCAACGGCCTCGCCGCACTGGCCCTCGCCCGTCTCGCCGTGCTCCTCGATCGGGCCGACCTCGGCGAGCGTGCCGACGCCATCCTCGCCCGCCTGAGTCCCTACCTGGCCGACGCCCCCGTCGCCCTAGGCCTCGAGGCCGTCGCGGGCGCCCACCGCGCCGCCCGCCCCCTCACCGTGGTCATCACCGGCCCTGCCCCCGCCCGAGACGCCTTGGTGGCGGAGGCGCGTAGGGAGCTGCCCTACCACCACGCCCTCGTGGCCGCTGACGACGGCGCCAGCACCGGGCTGCCGTGGACCGAGGGCATGGACGCCATCGACGGCGCCGCTGCGGCGTACGTGTGCGTAGGCACCACCTGCCAGCTCCCCACCACTGCCCCCACGGAGCTCCGGCGGCAGCTGCGAGCCCAGGCACGGAACCCTCGGGCTCGGCCCATCCCCGCGGCCGATCGCGTGGCCGGCCCCGCTCTCCCTGAGCACCCCAGGCGCTGGGTGCAGACCACCACCCCCCTGGGCGGCGATCGCCTCCTCGGGCAGGTCGTGGTGCTGCAGCTCTTCGCCGCGTCCGACGTCCGCTCCTGGCCGGCCCTCGGTCCCGAGCTCGACGGAGCGTTCCTCGCGGACCCCGTCGTGGTCATCGGCGTGGCGAGCCCCCGATACCCCGGCGACGCCGAGCCCCGCATGGTGGCGGGGGTGGCCGGGCGCCACGACCTCAGCCACCCCATGCTCGTCGACGAAGACCAAGACCTCGAGCGAGCGCTCGGCATCACCACGGTGCCTGCCACCATCGTGCTCGACGGGCAGGGACGCGTGGCGTGGCTTCACGAAGGACCCCTCCTCGGCCCCGAGCCCGTGATCGACGTCGTGCGGGCGGTGGTGGCCGAAGGCGGCCTCGCGGCCCCGCACCCCGAGCCCGAGCGAACCGTGTCCCCGACTGGGCCCATGTCCTTCCCATCCCGGGTTCACGTGTGGCCCGACTCCATGATGCAGGAGCTTGGCGCCAACGCCCTGCGCGGCGGCACGCTGTACGTCGCCGACAGCGGAAACCATCGCATCCTGGAGCTCGGCATCACCGAGGGCTCCGACAAGTGGCCTCTCTTCGAGCTGCACCGCACCTTCGGCCAGCGACCGGGCTTCGTCGACGGCGCCGAGATGCAGTTCCGTCGTCCCCAAGGCCTGTGCAGGTCCGACGACCGCCTCTACGTCGCCGACACCGGCAACCACGCCGTGCGCTGCGTCGATCTCGTCGAGGAGACCGCCACCACCCTCATCGGCTCTGGCACCCCCCCCACTCACGTCCCACGTGGCGTGCAGCCCTGGAGCGACGCCGACACCATCGACGTCCACACCCCCATCGACATCGAAGTGATGTCCATGAAGGGGGAAGACCTCCTGTTCGTGGCCCTCGCCGGCCAGAACCAGCTGTGGGTCTGGGGGGAAGGCCATGCCGGGCGCTTCGCGGGCTCGGGCCGCCTCGACCACGTCGATGGGCCCGCGGTCGAGGCGTGCCTGGCACAGCCCGCCGGCATGGTCACCTTCGGCCGCTACTTGCTCTTCGTCGACAGCGCGACCCACAGCCTCCGGGCCATCGACCTGCAGCACCACCAGGCGGTCACGGTCACCGGGATGGGGGTCGACGACCACGGCGACGTCGACGGCTACGGAGAGCTCGTGCGGATGCAGCTCCCCACCGACCTCACCTTCATCGGCGAGACCCTCTACGTGACCGACTCGCTGAACCACAAGGTGAAGAGCGTCACCCTCGCGTCCATCGAGGTCCGGACCATCGCCGGCGGAGAGGACCACGCGTTCGCCCGACCCACCGGCATCGCCCGCATCGGGCGCTTCCTGGTCATCGCCGACAGCGACAACCACCGGGTGCGGATCCTCGACCCGAAGTCCGGCGAGATCCGCGACGTCAGCTGGAGCTGACGCGCGCGGCTGGCGAGGCCGAGCGCGACGCTCTATGGTGCGGGCACGGAGGTGCCTGATGATGAAGTTGGACCAGGGGACCGTGCTCGTGCCCGTGGACTTCTCGAACCACGCGCTCGAGGCCGTGGCCAAGGCCCGCGGCATGGTGAGCGCCCCCAGCGACGTGCACGTCGTCACCGTGCTTCTCGCCCACGGCGACCCCACGATGGCCACCGCCATGTCGGACCACGCCCATCGCGAAGCTCAGATCCGTCAGGAGCTCGTCCGCCAGCTCGGGGCCGACGTCACCCACCATGTGCGCTTCGGCGACCCCGGCGCGGAGATCTGCACCCTCGCCAGCGAGCTCGACGTGAACGTGGTCGTCATCCCGTCCCACGGCCAAGATGCCTCGAAGCTCCCGCTAGGCTCCACCGCTGAGCGCGTGGCCCGCCTGGCCCCCTGCCCCGTCTTCCTGGTGCGCGAAGCGTGAACGGCGAGCACTCCCCCTTCCGTACGGTCCCCCGTACCGGCGTCATCTTCGTCATGAACCGGGCGCGGGAGCAAGGCTTCCACTATGGGCACCCCGACTGGGCCAACCTGGGCCAGGGCGCGCCCGAGACAGGACCGCTGCCCGGGTCCGCCGAGCGCATCACCCGGGTGGACCTGGATCCGAGCCAAGACGAGTACTCCCCCGTGGGCGGACTGTTGGAGCTCCGCGAGGCCGTCGCCCACCTGTACAACACCCGCTACCGCAAAGGCATGGCCAGCCAGTACACGGCCGAGAACGTCGCCATTTCCGGCGGGGGGCGCGTGGGCCTCACCCGCGTCGCTGCGTCGCTCGGCAGCTGCCACCTCGGCCACTTCCTCCCCGACTACACCGCGTACGAGGAGCTCCTCGACATCTTCAAGGCCTTCGTGCCCATCCCGGTGGTGCTCGACCCCCAGGAAGGCTTCGCCATCTCCCCCGACACCCTGCGCAAGGAGATCGTCGGACGAGGACTCGGCGCCCTGCTGCTGTCGAACCCCTGCAATCCCACCGGCCAGGCCCTCCGCGGCGGCGCCTTGCGGGCCTGGGTCGACATCTGTCGTGAGCTCGGCGTCGCCTTGATCCTCGACGAGTTCTACAGCCACTACCTGTACGGCGCCACCCGCCGCTCCGACGGCCCGAGCCTCTCCGCCGCCCGCTACGTCGACGACGTGAACGAAGACCCCGTCGTGCTCATCGACGGCCTCACCAAGAACTGGCGCTACCCCGGTTGGCGCTTGTCGTGGACGGTCGGGCCAACCTGGCTCATCGAGCGGCTCACCTCCGCCGGCTCCTTCCTGGACGGAGGCCCCGCCCACCCGCTGCAGCGCGCCGCGTTGCCCCTCCTCGACCCGGCGGTGGCGGACCAAGAGGCCAGAGCCATCCAGGAGGTCTTCGGCGCCAAGCGGGACCTGGTGCTCGACCGTCTCCGCGCCATGGGCATGGGGGTCGATGTGCGGCCTCAGGGCGCGTTCTACTGCTTCGCCAACCTCACGGACCTCCCCGAGACGCTACGGGACGGCATGGCTTTCTTCGAGGCGGCCCTCGAGCACCAGGTGATCGTGGTCCCGGGGGCCTTCTTCGACGTGAACCCCGGCAAGCGCCGGAGCCACATCCCCAGTCGGCTCCGCAACCATGTGCGCATCAGCTTCGGCCCAGACATCGACCAGGTGCAGCGCGGCCTCGACCGCCTCGACACCATGATCCGCTCCGCCTGAGGCATCAGGCGCCCACGAGACGTAGGTTGAAGTTGGCGTGGCCGAGGGACCCGAACAGACGGGTCCACAGCAGCAGCCAGGCCTCGAGGCCGCGGGCCTGGGACAGCGGCCCGAGGTCCCGGATCGACCGCCACCCCATGCTCGCCAACAAGGCCGTGACCTCGGCCCGCGCGGCCTCGTCATCGCCACACACGAACACGTCGGTGTCCTCCCCGAGCTGCGCCGGGTCGACCATGATGGGGTTGGCCATGGTGTTCAGCGACTTCACCACCCGGGCGGCGGGGGCGGCCCGCTGGATCTGCTCCGCCAACGAGTCGTCGTGGAGCACCGACAGCGTCGGCGGAAAGCCCTTCGAGAAGTCCAGCGGGTTGGACACGTCGATGAGGACTTTGCCTTCGAGGTGGGCGGGCGCGATGGACCGCACGACGGCCACGCTGTGCTGACCCGACGTGGCGTTCACCACCAGGTCCGCCCAGCCCGCCACGTCGTCGAACGTGCCGTGGCCGGCCGCCACCCCTCGCTCGGCGGCCCAGACGCGGGCGCCTTCATGATCCGCGGAGCGGCTCCCGAGGCGGGCCCCGTGGCCGAGGGAGACGAACTTGGTGGCCAAGGTACGACCGACATCACCGGTGCCGAGAACTGCAATCTTCACGAGGAACCTCCAGGGACATTCAGAAGGTAGGCCGCCGGAGACGGGCGAACAATGGCCGCACGAAACACCACTCTGTTAATGTTTGCTTCATGCTTGGACGCCTGCCCGATGTGGAGCCCTTCGTAGAGGTGGCCGAGCGCCGCTCCTTTCGCCGAGCGGCGGAGCACCTCGGGGTCTCGCCGGCGGCGGTGAGCCAGAACGTGGCCCGCCTGGAGGACGCAGTGGGCGTCCGGCTCCTCGACCGCACGACTCGACGGGTGGCCCCCACGCCCGAAGGCGAGCGCTTCTTGGTGCACTGCCGCGCCGCCCTCGACGCACTGAGGTCTGGGCGCGACGTGCTCGCCGAGGCCAGCCAGGTGCCCGACGGAGAGCTCCGGCTGTCCACGACCCCTGCCGTCGGCCCGCTGCTGCGGCGGGTCATCGCGAAACTCGGGGCGCGCCATCCCCGCCTCACGCTGAGCCTGTCCTTCTCCGACCGCAAGGTCGACCTCATCGCCGACGAGGTCGACGTGGCCCTGCGGGTCGGGGCGCTGCCCGACTCCAGCCTGAGGGCGCGGCGCCTCGGCGGAAGCCACCACATCGTGGTCGGCTCGCCTTCCTACCTGGGCCAGGTCGGCACACCCCAGCGCCTCTCCGACCTCGCAAGCCATCGCTGCCTGGGCTTCGTGGGTCCGAGCGGCGGCGACGCCCCGTGGTTCTTCCAGGGGGACCGGCGGGTCCAGCCCGCCATGGCCCTGCGCATGGACGACGGGCAGCAGCTGGTCGACGCCAGCATCGCGGGCCTCGGACTGGTGCAGTGCCTCGACTTCATGGTGCGGGAGCCCCTCGCCGACGGACGCTTGGTGCAGGTGCTCACCGACCGGGTGGCCGAGGGGCCCCCCGTGCATGCCGTGTGGCTCCAAGGGCGGGCCCGGCGGCCGGCGGTGCGGGCGTTCCTCGACGCCATCGTCGACGCCTTCACCTCGGGAAGTGCTAGCGAGGGTGCTTCAGCTGCTCGAGGATCTCTGGCAGCAGGTCGGTCCGGCTGACCAGCCCCACGAGCTTTCCGTTCTCCACCACGAGCACCCGCCGGAACGAGTGGGTCATGAGGCAGTCGAACGCCTCGTGAAGCGGGTCACCCGCGTCGAGGGTGACCGGGTTGGGGGTCATCAGCTCGCCCACCGTCGTCCAGTTCCGATGGGGCTCCCCGACCATGCGGATCAGGTCCATCTCGGTGATCACGCCCACCAGGCGATGGTCCACGTCGACCACGGGCAACCCGGTGATCCGGTGCTCGATGAGCAGCTCGGCCGCCTCCACGAGCGGGGTGTCGGCGCGCACGACCACCAAGTTGGTCTTCATCGTCTCTCGAACAGTCATTCTCGGTCCCTCTGCTTCAGGGTGCGAGGTGACTGGAGATCAATCGCTCCGCCTCCTCGATGTGTCCACGCTCGTAGAGACCGGCGACGGCCTCATGCACCAGCACAGGCGTCATGGGGTCATCCGGCCAGTAGCGCGCATGCCGGTCGACCGCCGCACTCCAACGCTCCGACCAGAGGCCCGGAGTGGCCTCAGCGGACGCCAGCTCGGCCGCAATGTCGACGGCACGCAGGAGTGCCGCATGACCGCTGGGGCTCGTCGGGGCGTGGCGAACGATCGTCAGCTCGTCCTCGAAGGCGTCCGAGAGAAGCGTGGCCTCCGTCGGCTCCGGAGCCACGGCCGTGGGCACACCCGTCGGCGATCCGTGGGTCAGGCCTGCCATGAGCGCGACCGCGAAGGCCGACGCAGGAATCGCCAGCCAAGCGACCCAACGAGGGGGCACGCCGGCCACCGGCTCCAGCATTCGAGGCTGGCTGCCCGCCAGCGTTCCGTCGATCGGAGCTTCCATGGTCCCGACGTCGAGCTCACCCAGCTCGCCCAGCTCACCCAGCCCGATGGGTGCATCGGGCGCATGAGGCTCGCAGGTCGTGGGCTGAAGTTGTTCGATGGGCATCATGTTCCCTCCCCGGTTTCGGAGGTTCAACGACCACCCCCGACAAATAGAGTGTACGGGGAATGCCAGCGGTCGCGAGTCCATCAAACGGGGGGGGGATATGTCAAAAATGCGTCATTCGCCTCCGAAGGACTTCCTGATATACGCCAGCGCATCCGCCATTTGCTGCTCCGACAGCGACTCCTTCCACGCGGGCATCACGCCCACCTTGCCCTGGACGCCATCCCGGATGGACGCGAGGAGCTCCGCATCGGGCCGAGCGAGGCGCTCCTTGTCCTTGTTGAAGTCCGCCGCCAGCATGCCGCCCATGCCGCTGCCATCGGCCTGGTGACAGGCCACGCAGTTCGTCGTGTACACGGCCTCTCCCGCTGCCGCGTCGCCTGCCTTCACGTCGCCAGCGGGGGCGGGCGCCGGTGCCGGTGCCGGCGCCGGCGCAGGGGCTGCGGCGACCGGCTTGGGTGCGGGCGTCGGCTCGGGGGGCGGCTCTCCGCCACAAGCGACCAGCAAGGCAAGAATCATCAAACGCATGGGGGGCTCCGTCATCAGGGGTTTCGAACGCCCGCACCTGCGGGAATCGTATGGAAGGGGGCAGACTCGAGGGCGGCCCAATCGACAGGCGTGGTGTGCACGCGCTCCGCGAACGCCGCGGCGGTCTCCTCCGTGGTGAACGAGAGCACGGGCTCGCCCATCACTCCTTGTCGCGTCGTCCCGAACACGAACCATGCCTCGCTGGCGGGCACCCACGGCTGCTGCACGGAGCTGTTGGTTTCGGGCTCGAATGAGACGGGCAAGGCCTCGACGAAGACGCCGACAGGGTGGCCCTTGGCGGTCCGCTGCTGCGCCATGGCACGAAGCTCTTCGATGCTGCAGACGAAGTCGCGGGAGCCGTCGCGGTAGGTGAGCTGCCCTCGGGGCGACGGCTGTTCCCCGACCATCATGCCGCACACTGCGCACTCGGCCTCGCCGATGGCGACCGGAGTCACGTCGACCCCCGTCCCCACGGCGCCCGGTCCAGAACATGCGAGCAGGAGCAACCAGCTCATGCCGTCACCGCCCGGCGGCCCGACAGCGACCAGCCCCCCACGAGCAACGGCAGCACGATCCAGCTCGCCCAGATCATCGCGCGAACGAACGGGCCGGGAAGGCTCACGGTGAGGCCCAGCTCCGCGAACGCATCCGTGCCCACCAGCTGCAGCATCTGGTGGGTGCGGAACAACCCGGCTGGGTTCAAGGTGACGAGCCAGGTGACGGTCTCCTGCCCTACCGCCCCATCCGTCATCACCATCAGGCCCAGCAGCGCGAGGTCGTAGATGAACACCATCGAGAACCAGACGACCACGGCGATGCTCGCCGCCGTCGCGACCCGCTTGGACACCACCGAGATCAGCACGCCGATCGAGAGGAAGGCGGTGCCGAGCAGCAGCGTGGACGGCACGAGCCCGAGCACGATGGCGCGCTGCCCGGGATCGAGGATCAGCGAGGCCGCCCCGAGCCCGATTCCGATGGACGCGCAGAGTGCCAGCGCACGCCCGATGAACTTCGCGACGAGCATCTCAGTGCGGTGCACCGGCATGCTGAGCAGCAGCCCCAGCGTGTGCCGCTCCCGCTCGCCGACGATGGCGTCGTGCCCGAGAATCAAGGCCACCAGCGGCACCAAGAACACCACCAAGGTGACCAAGCTCGGCGCCGTGACCACCGCCGCGCTGTCTTGTGCGGACCGTCCATAGGCAGCGATGCCCATGGCCAGCGCGGCGAACAGCAGGGTGAACAACACCACCCAGCGGTCCCGCGTTCGCTCCAACAGCTCGTGGAGGATCAATGCACGTGCGACGCGTCCGATGACGACCTCCCAATCAGCACTTCGTAGACCTCATCGAGCCCCGGACCCTTGCGGACGGTGGGTTCGAGGCCCGACTGCGTCCGTAGCTCATCGGGGGTGCCGCTCGCCTCGAGCCGACCGTCGACGAGCACGAACATCCGATCGGCGCGGCGTTCGATGGTGGCCAGCTCGTGGGTCGAAAGCACCACGCTGCGGCCCGCGGCCCGCCACTCCTCCAGAACCTCCCACAACACGGCGATACCCTGCTGGTCCAGCCCACCAGTGGGCTCGTCGAGGATCAAGAGGTCGGGGGAATGGAGGATGGCGACACCAAGCCCGAGCCGCTGCCGCATGCCCCGGCTGTAGCCGCTCACCGACCGGCCGGCGGCGTGGGCGAGCCCCACGCGCTCGAGCACCGCTTCGATGCGTTCGCGCCCGACCCCACGGGCCATAGCGAAGAAGCGCAGCACCTGTCGCCCGGTGAGGTTCTCCGAGAACGCGACGGCCTCGGGGAGGTAGCCGAGACGGGCCCGGAACGAGAGCAAGGCATCATGGGATGGGTTGGCGACGGTGCGGTCGTTGGCGACCACCCGTCCGCCGTCCGGGCGCACCAGTCCGAGGATCACCGACATCAGTGTCGACTTTCCCGCACCGTTCGGCCCCGCGAGCACCGAGACCTCCCCGGGCTGGAACGTCAGCGACACCCCTCCGAGCGCCCTCACGTTGCCGAACCGTACGGCCAGGTCCTCCACACGAACGTCCATCAGTTGGCTCCCGCTACGGGCGGACTGACCAGCGGCGCCGGGTCGACGACCGTCGCCACCCGCAGCGCGGGCAGACGGGTCTGCAGCTGGGACAACACCTCGAGCGTCGGGGAATTGAGCAACAACACCGCGGCTGGGTACTGATGCAGGAGCTGCGCGAGGAAGGCGTCGGTCCGGTAGGGACGGTCGCCGTAGCCATCCGAGTCCTGGTCCCAGCCAAGGTAGTCCGACCAATAGTTCGAACCCCAGACCTGGTCTTCGGGGGAGATGTAGAACACCTGCTGGCGGTTGGCGATGAAGGAATTTCCCTCCACCTCGTTGCGCTCGGTCCCCGCCCAGACCTTGGCGCCGATCTGGTTGCCTCGGATCACGTTGTCCGCAATCACGTTGTCGAGACTCGAGAAGAAGAACAGCCCCTCGCCATTGAACTCGACGACGTTCCGGCGAATCGTGGAGTACTGCACGTCGCGAAACATGATGCCCTGCCGCTTGTTGTTGGTTGCGACGTTTCCGGTGACGGTCAGGCCGCGGCTCTCCATCAACGCGATGCCCCCCGAGTTGTTGTTCGCGATGTTGTCCTCGATCGTGTTGTCGTAGGAGAACATGTAGTGGATGCCGTAGCGGTGGTCTGAGACCTGGTTTCCGCGGATCACGCTGTTCTCCGTGGCGGAGACGAAGATCCCATCCCTGGCCCCCCGCACCGTATTCCCGCTCACCATCAACTGCTCGCTGTCGAACAGGTGGATGCCGTTGCCCTTCGTGGGGTCTCGCTCTTCGGGGCGTCCGGTGACGTCGTTGTCCTGAATCCTGGCCCCCCGTACCTCGTGCAGCCAGATGCCGAACAGACAGTCGGACACCACGCTGTTCACGATCACGGTGCCGATTCCGGCGGGGGCCACGTAGACGCAGGCGTCGGGGCCACGCAGGTCGTCGCCGCTCCCGCGGATGTGGAGCCCGTCGAGCACCACGCCCGGGCCCAACACCGTCACGGTGGACCCGGTGTCGCCGACCAGCACGCCCCCACGGGAGGTCAGCGTCATCGGCCGGGAGAGCACCACCGGACCGGGCCATTCCCCCTCGCCCAGCACCACGGTGTCCCCCTCGGTGGCCCGATCGACGGCGGCCTGCACCGTGGGTGCGTCGACCCCGACGACCACTTCGGCGGCGAATGCAGCGCAGACACACACGAGCAGCAGCGTCACTTGGCCGCCGCGGCGCGCTCACGCTTCCGACGGGCACCCACCAGAGGGGGGCAGACCTCATCGTCCCGCCAGTTGGCCTCGCACTCCCAGCAGTTCAGGCACTCCCGCGGGTCGATGCTGCCGTCGGCACGGATGGCACGGGGCTCGCAGCCCTTCGCGCAGATCTGGCACTTGGTGCAGAACTTCCGCCGGTAGGGGCCCGAGATGCGCACCGTGCTGGGCGCCGAGAGCGCGGCACCGAGGGGGCATAGGTAGCGGCAGAACGGCCGGTAGGTGGTGAAGGCCGACGCGAACAGCACGAACCACCAGAGGATCAGGGCGGGGTGCCTGGTCCACAGCGGCACGAAGAACGTGGACTTGAACGGCTCGAACTCGGCGAGGCGCTCGCCCATCTCGGCGTCGAAGAGGAACACGGCGAGCAGCACCGCGAAGACCCCGTACCGGATGTACTTCGCGCGGTTGTGCGCGGTGTCCGACATCTCGAACTCGGGCAGCCCCATCTTGCGGCCGAGCTTGAAGCAGAGCTCGTTCATCGCGCCGTATGGGCAGACCCATCCGCAGAACACGCCTCGCCCCCACGTGACGATCATCAGCGCGATGAAGATCCAGGAGACGAACAGCACGGGGTCGGAGAGGAACAACCCCCAATCCCAGCCGGTCTTCGCCGTGCCCACGATGGTCATCACCTGGGTGACCGAGGGCTGCACGTGCATCACCAGTCCCAGCACCACGAAGCTGAAGGCCTGCACGCCGATGTGCATGCGACGCAGCACCTTCATGCGCGCCGTGCTGAAGCGACGGAACGCGAACACCAACGAGATCAGGAACAGGTAGCCGGCAACGAACGCCGCCTTGGTACCCCCGAGCCGCCACGCATCCCGCCAGACCGCCGACTCCGGGTCCGGTCCGTCCAGTGCGTAGACCGAGCGAGGAGCGCGGGTCTGGACCTGGAACGACTGGAAGTCACGCTCGAACGCTCCACGCTCGGTGGCGTACGAGCTCCCGAGAAACACCAAGTCGTACGACCGACCCGGATCGAGCGCATTGTCTCGAGCGAAGAACAGCCCACCTTCCCAGAAGAAGGGAGCTCCGTCGGCCTGGGGCGAGTCGAGCTTGTTGTAGTCCATGTCGCGGAACAGCAGCGTCCCCAGACCTTGTTCCAATCGGAAGCGGTCGAAGATGCCCCCGCGAACGAACCCGGAGCCCTTGAACGAGTAGCTCCCACTGTTGAACACCACGAACAGGTGCTCTCCGGGCTCCAACTTGCCCATCGCCCAGCGGTAGGTGCCCTCTCCGAGCAAGGGGATGCCCACCTGGGGTGCGTCCGCGATGCCGAACCAGATGTCGACGAAGTCGCGTCCTTCGGGGTCGGGCTCCTGGGCCATTTCACCCTGGGTCACCTTGAGGTGCCCGAGCGCGCCCTGGCGCACCATCTCCTGCCACGTCCAGGGTTCGGCCTCCACGAAGTGACCGGGCACGCGCGTGGTCCTCTTCACCACGCCGACGTCCACACCGATCGCGCGTGCGGTCTCCATCAAGGTCTGGGTCTCGGCGAGCACGGTCACCGTGGCCCCGCTGACCGCATCGATGGCGCGACCGCCGTCGGGGGAGACCCCTCCGACCATGACCTTCTCGTCCGCCCGCGCACCGACGTGCTTGTCGACGTAGTCATGGAGCTTCTGCTCGGGAATGCCGACGAGCAAGATGGGCTCGGAGTGGTGAACCACCCGCGCGCCCGTGATGGTTCCGCCGACGCCGAGCCCCACGACCGTGACCAGCGGTTTGCCGCTGTAACCCATGGTGTCGACGATCTGAGTGGACAGGCCCACCCATCCGACCACCTCGCCGGAGGCATCCAACCCCAAGACGTAGGGTTTGCCCTCGATGGCCTCGAAGCCCACCGCCCCTGGCAACACGTCCGCGCACGGATCCGCATCGCAGTTCAGGCCTTCGGCGCGATCGTCACCATCGCGGCCGGTGATGTGCTGAGCACTGGGGGCCGCCATGGCGACCAGCCCCCAGAGCAACAGGAGCAGAACAGGCATCGACCTACTTCTCGACGATCAGACGGCCTCGCATCTCCAAGTGAAGCGCGTGGCAGAACCAGGGGCAGTAGTACCAATACACCCCAGGCTTCGGCACGTTCACCGTGATCGAGTTGGTGTCCTTGGCGTTGACCAGCATGTTGCAGTCGTGCCCGATCAGGCAGAAGCCATGGGAGAGGTCTTCGACGTTGTCCTGGTTGGTGCAGATGAACTGCACCGTGTCGCCGGCCTTCACGCGGATCTCGGTCATTCCGTAGCTCGGGGCGAGACTGGTGAGGTACACCCGCACGGACTTCGGACCCTTGCGGATGACCTTGTTGTCCTTCATCAGGTCGACGCCATCCTTCTCGGCCCAGGCCTCGTACATCCGGAAGCGCGGGTCCTTGCGGCTCTGCACCTTCTCGGGATGGATGAGGTCCTTCTTCACGATCACGGCATCGTGCGGCTCGGGGTACGCCGTGCCATCGTGCTTCAGCCGGATCTTGTCGTCGGAGATGTCGATGAGCTGGTCATTCTCAGAGCGCATCGGTCCCGTGGGGAGGAAGCGGTCCTTGCTGAACTTGCAGAGCGCGATGAGCCACTTGCCGTCGGCATCCTTGGTCTCGGACATCGACGCGTTGGTATGGCCGACCTGATAGTGCACGTCGAGCTTCTCGATGATGGGATCGACGTCCTTCCCGGCGAACTGCTGGATGGCCTTCTCGATGTTCCACTTGGTCATCACCGAGTCGATGAAGATCGACGTGTAGGCGTTGCCGCGACCGTCGAAGGCAGTGTGCAGCGGCCCCAGGCCCACCTCGGGCTCGGCGATGACCGCGTCACGGGGCTTGATGTCGCCCGAGAAGATGGCGTCGAGCTTGCTGATGTCGACCACCGAGCAGGTGGGCGACAGCTTGCCCGAGACGATGCCGTACTTGCCGTCGGGGGAGATGTTGATGCCGTGGGGGCTCTTCGGCACGGGAATCCGCTGCACGTACTCGTTGTCGCCGCCGCGGGCGTCGATGACCTTGTCGAAGTCGCCGACCGTGATGGTCTTGCCGGCGTCGACCGCGGCCTGGATGACCTTGAGGTTGAAGACGTAGAGCCAGTCTTGGTCGGCCCCCATCATCTGCTCGAGCGTGACGCCGCCCTCGGAGTTGTAGCAAGTGGCGAAGCTGTACTTGCCTTCGTAGTCCGTGGCACACAGATCCATGTTGCCGTTGACCATGACCTGCCAGACCACCTTCATGGTCTCGCCGTCGACCGCGGTGTGCATCGCGTAGTACTTGGACGGATCGTCCATGTCGCGACCGTCGTTCGGCATCGGGGTGCGGAACTCGGAGTTGCAGAGCACGAGGCCCGTCTTGTGGCGCTGCGGGAAGATGCCGTGGGTGCCCTGGGCGTTGGGGATGTCGACGATGGCATCGACCTCCATCATCGCGCAGCCGACCCGAGCGAGCCTTGCCGAGGCCTTGTCGTTCACGTAGACGTAGCGCCCGTCGTAGGTACCCTTGTCGTAGGACAGGTGCACGTGGTGGGTGTCGCCCGAAGACGTGCCACCGAGCAGCTTCTTGGACCAGTCGGTCGCACCGTAGCCGGTGGCGCTGTCCCGGTTGAACACCGGGATCCGCTTCAGCTCGCGCATGGAGGGGATGCCGAGGATCCGGATTTCACCGGACTGCCCGCCCGACCAGAAGCCGTAGTAGTCATCCATCTCGCCCGGCCCGACGTGCACGGACTGGCCGTCGTCCGCAGCGTGGGGCTTCTGGCCGCCACCGCCTGCGTTCCCGCTGCCAGTAGGCGGCGGCGAATCACATGCCTCCAGGCTCCAGGCCATCGCGCCGCCGCCCACCAGCGCTGCGGCCGCGGTCAGGAAACCACGACGGTTTCCTTGAAGGTCTTCATTCTCGGGCTTGTTCTTTTCCGACATGTGATTTTGCCTCATTTTGAGCATGCCGCTGCAGATAACGTGCCATTAGAAGACTTCAATGTCCGCTGATCCTTGCAGGTACCGCCGGGGCTTTTGCCACAGCCACCGGGCGATAAACCACAGACTCTCGCCGGGGGACGAGGCCAGCCCTCACGGCTCGAGACCCTGGCAAACCTAGGCCGCTCCAAGGCGAGGTATCGATCGCCCCCCGCCTGCCTTGCGCCCGGTTGCGAGGGATTCTTAGCCTTGGCCATCGTTTTCCTGGCAGAAGCTTCCGGTCTGAAACGAGACCACATGGCCCCGCATCTTTTGCAGCAGCTCGTCGAGGGACACCGTGCGCCCGCATGCCGCAAGCAGGTACGCCAACACGGCGCCTTCTTTGCCCGTCAGCGCCTGGGTCCGCTGCGCCGAGGGGACGGTGAAGGCAGTCAGGTCCTCAGTACGATCCACGAGGTCCAGCCGCATGCGGCGCTGCTATCTCGCCTTCCCCAGCCCAGGTCGCGGGCGGAGGGACGGACCCGACCGATCGAGGTGTCCTCCCCATGCCATCACCGGATACGGTGTCGGCCGGAGGTGGCATGCTGGCGTTGTGGTTGATGCTGGTTGGGGGAACGGCGTTCGCCGGCGACAAGGACAAAGACGGCGTCTCCAACAAGGAAGACGCCTGCAAGGACGTCCCTGAAGACCGCGACGGATTCGAGGACGCCGACGGCTGTCCCGATCCAGACAACGACCAAGACGGCGTCGACGACGTCGACGACAAGTGCCCAGGGGAGCCCGAGGACGCCGACGGCCACGAAGACGACGATGGCTGTCCCGACCTCGACGACGACCACGACTTCGTCCCTGACACCGACGACCAGTGTCCCCTCGAGAAGGAAGACCAGAAGGGTGCGGCCGATGGCTGCCCCGACATCGACTTCACCGTGCTCACCGAGCAAGGGTGGATGAAGTCCGTGAGCGACCTCATGGGCGGCATCTTCGACGCGGCCAGCAAGCAGGGCGAAGGCTGTGGCGCCGGCGCGACCCACGTGCGGGCCTGGCTCGACACCCACGATCCCGAGGTGGAGCTGAAGGTCTTCGAGGCCCAGCTCAGCCGTCGCCCAGAGTACCTGGAGGAGCAGACGTTCCGCGACCTCCTCGCGGGCAAGGGCGCGAGCTACCCGAGCCTGCAGAAGGCACTGTCGATCTTCTGCAAGGACAACGCAGCCTGGCAGGGCGTCCAGCCCGACCTCGACGCCGTGATGCAGCCCTGGATGCCCACCGCCGAGGCCGAGTAGGCCCTCAGCGCACGGCGGCCGCCGCCCGCGCGACGATGGGGAAGAAGTCCCGGTGCTCCACCACCGCGGTGTAGCCCCGAAGCCCGAGGCCCGGCCGGAAGCCGGCCTCCAAGAAGGGGCGCAGCAGTTCGGGCTCGCTGGCCATCACGTGCACGGGCACCGTGGGGGGCTCGCCGCGGGCCAGGAACGGCGGCTGGTGGTCGCCGTAGATGACCACCAGGCGCGGCCGGTCTCCGTGGGGGGCCCCCACCTGCTGCACGATGCTCTCGAGGTCGTAGATCACGGTGGCCACGTAGTTGGACTGCTCTCGCGACCGATCCATGTCCTTGAGCCCATCGCCGTCGGTGAAGCGCTTGGCTTGCATCCGGAGCTCCTGATGCCGCTTGCGGATGCGCAGCATCTGCTCCCGCTCGCCGTCCTTGGCGAGGATGGCCAGCGGGTCGTCGAGGACTTGGGGACGGTACAGCCATGGGAGATGGGACGTCGCCAGGTGGAAGAAGGCGAAGGTGGGCCCGTCGACGGGGTCGATGACGTCGCGGTGGGCCACGTGAAGGGTGTACTGGTCCGGGATGTGGCCCCAGCCGACCGCCGGCCCGGTGTAGCCGATGTCGTCGAAGAAGACGGTGCGCTGGAAGTGGAATCGGTTCTGCAGCAGCACCCCGGGCCGCTCCCGATCCGAGGGCCGCACCAACACCGTCGTGTAGCCACGGTCCCGGAAGAAGCTGGGCAGGGTCGGGATGCGGTCGGCGATGGCCGTCGCACGCTCGTAGTTGGACTGGGTGGCGACCCTGAGCCCGGTGAGCACCGAGGTGTCGGCGATCCAGGAACGCCCTCCGTGCACCGGGGCATCCGAGACGCCGGCGGCGGTGTACCAGCCTCCGGCACGGGCCTCCTCGTCGAGCTGCACGAGGGACTGGACCCAACCGCCTCCCCCGTCGAGGCCGCGGATGGCCGTGCCGTAGCTCTCGACGACGTACACGTGCACGTCGGGTCGGCGGGCCGCATCGTCGGCCAGGGTGAGCGCCAGCACGTCGTCGTGGGGCCGGGCCGCACGCTCGGCGTCGAACACCGATGCGAGCTGCCAGGAAGCCACGATGTCGACCCCCAAGGCGTAGAGCAGGGCGTGGGAGCCCGGGGCGGCCACGAACAGCAGGGAGAGCAGACCGAGCACGATGGGGCGACCGACGGGCAGCAGCCGACGGACCGCGGTGGCTCCGAAGGCCGTGAAGGCGATGGGCAGCAGCATCACCCCCACCGCGAGGGCGTAGATCGGCGGGCCATACAGGTCGGCCGCGACGACCACGAGCGGTCGGATGAGCAGGGAGAGGTCGTACAGCGGAAGCTGCTCGTCGGTGGCCAGGCGCGAGCCTGCGAGGGCCAAGCTGTAGGTGAGGGCCACCGACCACACCAGGCCCAGCGCGACCGCCGCCGGCCAGCCCACGCGGGGCTCCTTCTGCCGCGCGGTCGCGATGGAGGCCAGGCCCGCGACCAGGAGCACGTCCCACGCGACCCCCAGCACGTCCACGACGCCACCGACCACGAGGAACGGCAGCACCGGCACGAGCGCCCACAGCAACAGCCCCAGGGACTTCATCCGCCTCCCACTCGGGCGACCGTACGCCATCGAGGGGTCCGCCGCCAGGCGGCCACCCCACCCATGCGCCAAGGTCCACCCCGGGATAGCCGAAACCGGCCCACCAACTATGGGACCAATCCAGATGTTCCTGTTCCTCGCGCTGCACGCCCACGCCCTTCCCACAGCCCCCAAGGTGGTCGCCACCTACTCCGTGCCGCAGCTCGCACAGCGAGAGCTCTGCTACCCCAGCGGCCTGCGGGCCCATCTGGTGGAGCAGCCCGCCTCCGACCTCGCCGCGGTCGCCAGCGTGGTGGGCGCTGGTACCGCTTCGGAAGCCAAGGGGCAGCAGAGCGCCGCCCACATGGTGGAACATCTGTGGTTCCACGCACGTCCCGGCGACGGCCTCCGCATCTGGGACCAGACCGCCGGCCTCGCCATCACCGCCAGCACCCACCACGACGTCACGACCTACACCACCGTGGGCTCCCCGAACGACCTGGAGGGGCTGCTACGCATCGAAGCGGTTCGACTCACCGACCCCCTCGTCGGGGTCACCGAGGCCGAGCTCACCCTCGAGCAACAGGTGGTCAAAGACGAGCTGCTGTACCGAGGAGAGCACGGCCTCCGGATGGCGGTGTCCCATCTCGACGGCATGTTGTTTCCCGAGGGCCACCCCTACCGCCACACCATCGCCACCGGGCCCGACGTCGACGCGTTGACCCTCGACACCCTCCGCGCCTTCGCCGATGAGCAGTACGTCCCCCGCCACACGACCCTCTCCGTGGAGGCCGCCCGGTCCCTCGACGACCAGCAGGCCCTGCTCGAGGCCGCGTTCGGCCCCCTCCTGGCCGGCTCCGGCGTGGGCTGCGACCACCCCCGGTCCGACGAGCCACCTCCGCCTCCCGTCGCGCCGGGCACCATGCACCATGCCGAGGCCCCGGTCCGTGGCAAGCAGGTCTACTTGGCGTGGAGCCTGCCAGCGAGCTGGGGGCCCGACCACACCTACGAGACCCTCGCGGCCCCCCAGCTCTCCCGGGTGATTCGGTCCCGCCTCCCCTTCGCTCGGGGCCTGAAGGGAGACCAGAGCGACGCCAGCCTGGGCTGCCACTACCAGCCAGGGAAGATCGCGGCGCGGATGCTGTGCCGCATCGACCTACCCAACCAGGCCGACGCCCAGCACGTCGTGGAGCTCGTCCTCGGCAGCCTCGACGCCCAGTGGGGCATCTCGGCCCAGGAGCAGGAGAGCCGAACGCGCCAGCTGTCGAACCTGGTGTCCAGCACCTTCCAGCAGGCCCTCGCTCAGAGCGATGACCTGTCCGCGTACGGGGTCGAGAGCCGGGCTCACCAACGACACGTCGTTGGCACGACGGCACCGGTCGTGGCCGAGCTGGATCAGGCCCTGGCCATCGATCCCGAGCAGCTGGCCCGCACGGCCGCCACCTGGCTCACCGCCGAGCGGGCCGCCATCCTGGTGGTGGAACCCGGCGGGGCCGTGTCCACGGACGCCCGCGACCTGCCCCAGCTGAAGGCCACCCTGACCTCGGCGGGCACCCCGTCGTGGCAGCCCGCGGCCCCCGGCTTCGACCTGAAGCGGACCACCCTCGAGAACGGGCTGCAGGTCGTGCGCTCCTACCGAGGCGCGGCCCCGGCCACCCGAATGGCCCTCGAGCGGCCGGTGGGGGAGCTCCTCGCCCCCGACGGCGCCCGCTTCTACTGGGACAGCGCCGCGGTCTACCGCATGCCGGGTGTGTCCTTCACCGACCTGCGCACCCAGGCGGGGGTCTCGTCCTGGGAGGACCTCGACCTCGGCGCGAGCAGCCTGCACGCCTTCGCCAGCGACGGCTCCAGCGGCCTGGCCGCGTGGAGCCTACGGGTGTGGCTCGACAGCCTGTCGATGGACCCGGCGTACGTCCAGACCAGCGTGGACCGAGCCCTCGACACCCTGGAGGGCGACCTGGCCACCTGGCCCCTGCTCCACACGCGGAGCCTACGGGCGGAGCACCTCTTCCCTGGGCACCCCTGGGCCCGCCCCTGGTGGCAGGACGTCGCCCTGGCCCGAAAGACCCGACAGGGGGAGGTCATGAAGTGGCGCAAGGCCATGGACCGCGCCGATCTGGCCACCCTGCTGGTGGTCTCCCCCGACGACGATGCCGTCTCTGCCGCCGACAAGTTCCTGGGCAAGTGGAAGGGCTCCAAGGGGGAGGCCTCCCCGCCCCCACCGGTGCCCCGGCCCCGGCCACGCGGCGGGTGATGGCCCTGGCCACCGACGACCTGCTCACCGACGTCCGCGTCGAGTGCAGGGTCGCCCCCAAGACCGACGCCAACGACGCCGCCCACGAGGTCCTCCAAGCGCTGCTGCGCCGCGGGGCATGGCAGACCCTCCGGGAAGGGGGCGGCTCCTATGCGCCCCGAGCCCGCACCCTGGTTCCGGGCCCTGGCCTCGCCACCGTGGAGCTGCAGGCCCTCGTGCCCCGCACCCACGTCCCCTCGGCCACTCAGGCGCTGCTCGACTTGCTGGAGGTGGTGCACAACGGGGTCGACGGCGACGTGCTGGCCTCGGCCCAACTGGAGGCGGCCGGAGCCCACGCCCGCAGGCACGCGAGCACCCTCAGCCACTTCCACAGCCTGCACCGGCGGGCCGAGTCGGGGTTGTCCATCGACGCCGTCACTGGCTACCGCGGGCGCATCGATGCCGTCGACGCCGCCGCTGTGACCGAGCTGCTGGCGGACTGCGTGGGCCACGAGGCGGTCACCGTCGTGGGGGCCAACCCCACCCGTGGGCTGGAGGAGGCAGGTCTGGCCCCGGTCGACGTCGACTGGCGGCAGCGGGCCGTCGACGAGGCGCGGTCCGTGCGCTAGCGCCCCTCGGGCACCGGTCGGAGTGCCAGTGCGTCCTTCTCGCTTGACCCAGAGCTTGCCCCTCGACGTGAACTGCCCCAAGGCCGTGCGAACGTCCTCCGAGGCGACCGCCAGTCCGTCCACCGTGCCGAGAAACACAGCGCCATCCGCGAGGGCCGCGCCCTCCCGCGCCACCCAGCGGTCTCCACGTCGGACGCGCCGCGGCCCCACGTCGAAGCCATGGGGCAGCCCATCGACCCGGATGGGCACCTGGCCTTCAGCGAGGCGCACGGACACCCGCCGTCCGTCGAGGTCTCCGACCCACGCGGCCCCGACGAGCTCGAAGCCTCGGACCGGAAGATGGACTCCAGCTCCTGCTGCACCCTTCGGGACTCCCAAACCCACCAGCACAGCAGCGTCGGAGCGACCACAGCGGCCTGAGCTACCCCCCCCCCCCCTGCGAGGAGGATGGGGGAGAAGAGCAGCAGGATCTTGAGGCCTTCGGGCATCAGCGCAGGCTACCCGACAGAAATAGACTGACATGTCAGTCTACTTCAGATAGACGTGGTGCCATGACCCGTCCCGTCGCCTTCTTCCGCCTCGAGGGTGTGCTGCTCAAGCGGCCCGCCCCCCTCGCTGCCGCCTGGCTCGCCGCCAACGCGCAGCAGCTGAAGCATCGACTGGGCAGCCTCTCTGCCGTCGTCGCCTCGGCCCCGTTCGCGTTGGGCCTCGGCGACCCCGCGATCGGTGCGCGCCTCGCCTGGATGGGCCTCAAGGGCATGTCGGAGGACCGCCTGGAGGTCCTCGGCGAAGAATACTGGGCGACCCACCTCGAAGGGAAGCTGCGCGCGGCCGGCGTCGATCTGGTCCACCAGGCCAAGAAAGACGGCCGCACCATCGTGCTGGTCGCGGACCACCTCGAGCCCATCGCGCGGCACGCCCAGAAGGCCGTGAAGGCCGACCTGCTGGTCTCCAACCGGATGGAGATGCGGGACGGCAAAGCCACCGGCCGCCTCCTCGACCCCGTCGTGGCCCGCTTCGGCGGCCGTCCGCTCCGCGACTTCATCGCCGAGCACGACCTCGACCTCGACGGCGCCCGCGCCTACGGGGCCACCACCGCCGACCAGGTCCTCCTGGCCGCCATCCCCTGGCCCTGCGCCGTCCACCCCGACCGCGGCCTGCGGCGGGTCGCCCGCGACCTCGACTGGCCCATCGTGGAGTCCTGATGCACGTCGAACAGAGCCTCGCTGGCAAGCACCTCGTCGTCACGGGGTTCACGGGCTTCCTGGCCAAGGTCTACGTCGCGATGCTCCTGGAGTACGTCCCGGACATCGGCCGCATCACGCTCCTCGTCCGCCCCCGGTCTGCCCGCAAGCGCGCGCTGCAGCGGGTCGAGGAAGTCTTCGACACCTCCCCGGTCTTCCGCAGCTTGCGCGCCCGCCACGGCCGCGATCTCGGCCGCTGGCTCGCCGCCCGGGTCGACGCCATCGACGCCGACATCGAGAAACCCCTCTGTGGCCTCGACGCTGCGGCCCTCGAGCGCCTGGCCAGCGCCGACCTCGTGGTGCACTCCGCCGGCCTCACCGACTTCTCCCCCGACCCCCTCCGGGCTCTGGCGGTCAACGTGGCTGGCGCCATGCACGCCTCCGACCTCGCCAAGGCCCTCGACGTCCCCCACGTGCACGTCTCCACCTGCTACGTCGCCGGCGTGAACGACGGCGAAGTCGGCGAGACCCTCGAGCTCGGCGTCGCCCCCAACGGTGCCCGCTTCGACGCCGCCGCCGAGGTCCGGGCCCTGCAGATGGCCTGCCGCCGCGGCGAGGCCGCCCAGACGACCAAGGGCCGCATCGACATCGGCCTCGAGCGCGCCCGGCGCCTCGGCTGGACCAACATCTACACGTACACCAAGGGCCTGGCCGAGCACCTCGTCGGCCTCGACGAGGACTGCACCATCGTGCGCCCCGCCATCGTGGAGTGCGCTCGCTCCTTCCCCTTCGCCGGGTGGAACGAGGGGCTGAACACCGCGGGCCCCCTCGCGTGGCTCATCTCGACGGCCTTCCGCGAGCTGCCGACCCAGCCCGACCACCGCTTCGACATCATCCCCGTCGACGACGTGGCCCGGGGCCTGGCCACCATCAGTGCGGCCGCCCTCGAGGGCCGCGCGGGCGGCGTGTTCCAGCTGGCCAGCTCAGACATCAATCCCCTGACCTTCGGCCGCACCGTGGAACTCACCGGCCTCGCCATGCGCCGCTGGGTGCGCAAGGGGGGCGGCAAGGCCAGCGACCGGGTGATTCAACACCTCGACCCGGTGCCCGTCGCCAAGCAGGGCTTCTTCAACACCGACCGCCTGCGCCGGTGGAGCCGCGAGGCCAAGGAGCTGCTCGACGAGACGCGTCCCACCTGGCTGCAGCGCGTGGCTGGCTCCGCCCTCGACGACCTGCGGGACCGGGCCGTCGACACCGACAAGCAGCTCAAGCGCATCGACGACATGCTCGACCTGTACCGGCCGTTCATCGAGACCTACGACTGGACCTTCCACACCGGCCGCCTCCGGGCGCTCCAGCCCACCGAGGGCCCCTTCTTCGCCGACGTAGAGGGCATCGACTGGCGCCACTACTGGGTCGACGTCGAGTACCCGGGCCTTCGCACCTGGTGCATGCCCGTCCTGCATGGGGACAAGCCCCCCCGGGACCCCGCCAGCGTGCCCGCCCTGCGCTTCGAGTGCGAGGCCGTCGAGATGCGCGCGGCGAGCAAGTAGGGATGGCCATCTTCCTCACCGGGGTCACGGGCTTCCTCGGGTCGTACGTCGTCCACGAAATCCTCGACCACTCCGACCGCGACCTGCAGCTGCTCGTCCGCGCCTCCGACGATCGCAAGGCCCTCGAGCGCACCTGGAAGGCCCTGTCGTGGCACATGGACGGCGAGCGCTTCCGCGAGGTGCTGCCCCGCCTCCGCATCGTGCGGGGCGACTTGCACGCGCCGCGCCTCGGCCTCTCCGACGCCGACCACACCGCCATGCTCGACGACGCCGACAGCATCCTGCACATCGCGGCGAGCCTGAACCGCAAGTCCGACAAGGCCTGCTTCAACACCAACCTGCGGGGCACGCTGTCGCTGCTGAAGCTGGCCCGGGAGCTGGCCGACCGGGGGCAGCTCGAGCGCTTCAGCCAGGTCTCCACCTCCGCCGTGGCCGGCAAGCGCCAATCCGAGGTCGTGCTCGACGACGAGACCGTCGACTGGGACCGATCCGACTACGACCCTTACGCCCGCACCAAGAAGTTCGCCGAGCACATGGCCAGCGAGCTCTTGCCCGACGTGCGGCGCTTGGTGTTCCGTCCCACCACGGTCATGGGGGACAGCCGCACCGAGGTCACCTACCAGACCGACATGACCAAGGCCTTCGCTGGCATGGCCCGCATGCCGGTCATCCCCTTGAGCCCCGACCTGCGCCTCGACTTCGTGCCGGGCGACTGGGTGGGCCGCTGCATCGCGACCCTGCACCTCGCGGAGGCTCCGAAGCACGAGCAGTACAACCTCGGGGCCGGGCTGGGGAGCACGACCGGTCGCAAGATTGCGGCGGCGATGGAAGCCGACGGCCAGCGCTTCCGCTTCGCGTCTGGGCTGGCGCGTCCCTTCGACTGGACGGTGCGGGCCATGTCGCGGACCCCCAAGGGCCAGCCGCTGCGGCCCATCGGCGCCATCATGAAGGTGTTCTGGCCGTACATCATCTACGACACCGTCTTCGACAACACCCGGGTCGTGGCCGAGGTCGGGGAGGCGCCGGCCCCCTTCGAGTCCTACGTCGCGCGGATGCTGCGGTGGAGCCAGGCCCACGGGCTGGAGAACCCCGAGCCTCCGCCGATGCCCGCCGGGCTCTAGTCGCAGGTCCAGGTCCAGGTCTGCTCTGTGTACAGCTCGTCGATGCCATCGTCGCCGTCGGTGTCCAGGCCGCGCTCCATGCCAAGCAGTCGGCCCAGCTCGTCGTACTCGCGCCACACGAGCGTGACCTCCTCAGGACCGAGCTGGCGCTCCAGCTCGACCTGTCCGTCGTCGCGGTGGGTCCACTGCCACGTCGTGCCAGCCCACACCCCCTCCAGCTCCGTACGCTCGATCAGACGCTCCCCGTCGTAGCGCTCCAGTCGATGCACCTCGCCCCCACCAAACCCCCCGGTGACCTCCTGGTCGAGATCGGGGGCGGCGCGCTCGTAGACGACGTCCTCGAACATGACAAGAGCGCCCAGCTCAGCGTTCCAGGACTCCCAGCCCTGCAGTCGCCCCTCCTCCCACTCCTGGAACGTCTGCCAGTCGTCTTGGCCGTCCTCGTACACCTTGTAGCTCTCGACCATGTGGCCCTCGCCATCGTGCGTGTACGAGACGGTGTAGAACAGCTGACCGTCCTGACGCGTCTCTTCTTCGATCAACAGGCCCTGGCCATCGTATCGGTAGGTCTCGAGGCGTTCGACGGGCACCGTGGGGATGACATGCTCGGGGTAGTGGGTCGTCGCCCTGCGGGACGTCACCTGTCCGTCGATGTAGCCGTACTCCACCGTGTGGGTGAATGCGTAGACGCCGTCGGGGTCCCTGTAGACCTCTTCGCTTCGGTCCAAGGACCCATCCGCCCAGAACCACTCGGTGTGGTCGTTCGAGTAGCCCCCACCGTCCACGCCGGGATCACGAGGGTCAGACCGGAACCCCTCTGGCGTGGCCAGACCCCTTCCTGGGCCAGGCAGGCCCTGGCGGGATCACGAGGGTCAGACCGGAACCCCTCTGGCGTGGCCAGACCCCTTCCTGGGCCAGGCAGGCCCTGGAAAGTCACGAGTGGATCACGAGGGTCAGACCGGTGGATCACGAGGGTCAGACCGGAACCCCTCTGGCGTGGCCAGACCCCTTCCTGGGCCAGGCAGGCCCTGGCGGGATCACGAGGGTCAGACCGGCCAGACCCCTTCCTGGGCCAGGCAGGCCCTGGCGGGATCACGAGGGTCAGACCGGAACCCCTCTGGCGTGGCCAGACCCCTTCCTGGGCCAGGCAGGCCCTGGAAAGTGGTTTTGACTGCGATTTTGGCCCACCGCCAAAGGTATCCCACCCAGATTGGTCCACGAGCGCCCTCGACTCGGGACACGCAGGACGAAAACGTAGGTTCCCCCGAGCCACACCGGTCCGGCGTCCCTTCCTACGGCTCTTCTTGGGCCAATCTGCGAGGGATATCTTTCCCCTTGGGCCAATCGGACGGGCAAGAACCCCCTACCCCTCCCGGTCTGACCCGGACCCCTTCCGGTCTGACCCCTACCGGTCTGACCCCTACCGCTCTCTGACCCCTTCCGGTCTGACCCCGCCCGTGACCCCTTCCGGTCTGACCCCGTAGGCCCGCCCGTAGGCCCGTCGTAGGCTCCCCACCCCACCCCTCCGGTAGAATGCACCCAGGGGGAAAGGGAATGACGTGGCGACGCTGGCTCGGCCTGGGTCTGGCGGGGGCAATCGCCCTCGTCGCCGGCGTCGTGGGCGGCACCGCCTGGCTCCTCGAGCACCCCGAGCACATCGGACCGCTGGCCAGCAAGCTCGCGGGCTGGCCTGAGGGCAGCATCGTGCTCGCCGATCTGGAGGTCGGAGAGCGCGTGGAGCTCGTGGGCTTCGAGCTGCACCCCCCCAAGCCCCGCGCCCCCGACGTGTACGTGGCACGCGGCGACGTCGACTGGCCGGACCCCTGGAAGCTCTGGGAGCGAGAGGTCGACCTCGGCCGGGTCGAGGCCCGAGGCGTCCGGGTGTCGGCCCGCACCCAGGGGGGCCGGGGCGAGCCGAAGGTGGGCGGCTGGGTGCTCTCGTCCACCCAGCTCACCATCGACGACGCCCGCTACACCGCCCCCGAGACCGACACCCTGCCCGCGGTGACCATCGAGGGCATCGACCTGCAAGTCCAGGACGTCTGGTGGCAGCCCAAGTCCCGGCAGATCAAGGCCGACGGCTGGGTCCGCATCGCTGCGATGGACCTCGGTGCCATCGACGTCACCGACCTGCGCACCGACGACCTGCACCTCACAGGCACGGCCCTGGAGCTCGGCGGCGCCTTGTTCAAGTACGGTCGCACCGAAGCCTACGCGACGGGCACCATCACCGACCTCGACCGCCGCGCCGCCGTGGAGCTCAACGTGCGCCTCGTCGCCAGCCGGGTCGAGGACGCCATCGAAGACGCGACGGGACGTACCTCCCCGCTGATGGGCTGGCTCAACAGCAACGTGACGGTGGTGGCCGGGGGGGACCTTCCCCCCGGCGGCGCCCACATCAGCGGCTGGGTCCAACTCACCGAGGCCCACGTGTTCGCCGGCAGCTCCTTGCGCTGGATCCCCAAGGCCTTCCTCGACATCGCCCCGTGGTTCAAGCGAGGCCACAAGGGCTGGGTGCGGGTCGGCAACCTCCGAGGCGAGGCCACCTTCGGCCGCGGTTGGGTCGATCTGGCCTACCTCGAGCGCACCAGCAAGAAGCACCGGGTGCTCCAAGCCTGGGGTGGCCTGCAAGACGGCCAGGTCGACGTGACGGTGCGGGCCGTGCCCAAGCGCAGCCCAGAGAAGGCGGGCATCGGCGTGCGAGTCACCGGTCCTCTCGGCGAGACGAAGCTTCAGCTGGCCTCACGGGACCACCTCCTCACCGCGCCCCGCTGAGCACGACACCGGTGCCTCGATCCGCGGGTCTGCCGGCGCGCCTCGACGGCTGGACCCCGACGGCATCGACGTCGTGGCCCTGGCCTGCCCCTTGCAGAACCAGAGGACCTGTCGGAGGTGTCCGTGTCCCTGCTGCTGTCCCTGCTCGCCCTGTCCGCCACCGCGTCCCCCTGCGCCACGCGCTTCGTGTTCGTCGGGCAACCCGAGTGCGTCGAGCTGACCTATGCGGACGGCCGCACCCAGCTGGCGAACCAGTGCGAGGAGGTGCTCCTCGTCGACCAGTCCGTGCAGGGCACCTTCCAGCCGGTGCTGCCCGGCAAGACCGTCGAAGTCCGCGACCTGCAGGCCTTCACCTTGGGGCTGCAGGGCAAGCTGTACCGGACGGTGGCCCTGGTCGAGGAGACCTGCGAGCCCGACGCGGGCACGGACGAGGATGACGAGGCCTGATCACCCAAAACGACGCACCATCAGGTGCCAGACGATGCGAGGCAACAGGGCCAAGTTCCGGATCAGCGAGCGGCCCCACGGCAGCTCCACCTCCCCAGCGCCGAGCACGTCGGCCGACAGGGGGCGGTCCTGCAGCTGCGCCAGGTCGTCTCCGGAGGGCAGCCCGCCGGAGGCACCGATCAAGCCCCCGACAATGGCGGCGACGGTGTCGGTGTCGCCGCCGAGCCGGACCGCCTCTCGAACCCCTTCGCTCAGCTCGTCGTGCCGCAGCCACAGGTGCACGGCCGCCGGCACGGTGTCGTCGACGAAGCCCGTCACGCCACCCCTGAGGCCCCAGCCCGCGACGAGCTCGGCCGTGGCGACGCCCTCGGCCTCGAGCACCTCCTGGAGCCTGCGTCCCAGCAGGTCGCCCTCCACGTCGGCCACCACGCGCTCCAGCGCTCCTCGCCGCGTCCCACCATCCCGGACGAGGCGAGCCAGCCACGCCACCACCCAGGCGCCCTCCACCGCGCGAGCGTCGCGGTGGGTGATGACGCTGCTCACCTCCACCCACGCCTGGAGGTTCTCCTCCGGCACCAGCACACCCAGCACGGGGGCCCGCATCACCGTGCCATTCCCCGCCGACGTCGACCCACTCCGGGCCGGCGACCAGCCGAGGCATAGCTTCACCAGCGAACGCGTCGTCCCCAGACCGATGCCCGGAGGCAGGGCCAAGAACCACCAGCGCAGGCGACCGGCCAGCTCGGTCCGGAAGCGCTCCAGGTCGCCCCCCGACGCCCGCCACGCCCGGTAGGTCAGGTAGGCGTGCTCGGTGTCGTCGGACACCACCCCCCGGCCCAGGAAGGTCCGCCAGCCCTCCTGGTCCGCCCGCACCCCCGACGGACCCAACCCCTCCCAGGGCAAGCCGAGGGCATCCCCCACCGCCATCCCCAGCAACACCGCTCGCGCACGCTCATCCATCCTGCACCATCTTTGATGCATGTAGCATATAACCATCACCGCGGCCCGCCTGTCGCGAACCGTCAGCAGCTGTCGGAAGGACGGGATAGCCTGGGTGCATGCTCGTTCTCGCCCTGTTCGCTTGTGCCCCCCTCGAGTCTGGCCCCGAGGCCGGCAGCGATGCTGCCCCCAACGCCGTCGTGGTGGGTGACTCCGCCGTCGATCTGCCCCTCTTGGGCGCCGACGGGTCCGACTTCTACCTGGCCGACGACCGCGGCAAGGTCATCTTCCTGGACATGTCCGGCTTCCATTGAGGCGCCTGTCAGCGGGCGGCGCCTGCTGTAGAAGACTTCCAGCGTGAGCACCGCGACGAAGGCCTGATCACCATCACCAGCCTGGTCGACGTCTCCACCGTCGACGATGTGGTGTCTTGGGTCGAGGAGTTCGATGTGACCGGCAAGGTCGGCTGGGACCAGGGGCGCGAGGTGTGGGGCGCGTACCACGTGGAGTCTGGCCGCCCGCAGTACGCCGTGATCGACCGCGACTTCATGGTGGTCGAGATCACGAGGAACCACGACGACGCCGAAGCGGCTGCCCTCGAGGCCCTCGCCGAGTAGGCGCCTCGCTCAGCGACGGCGGGAAAGACTCCAGCCGGACCAGGGAGTGGGCCCCACCCCTGCGTCGCACATGCAGCCCGAGCCGGCCGTCGGCACGCCGTCGTCGGTCAGCAGATCGGACGTGTCGGTGTCCGTGACGTCCGTGTCCGCGTCGGCGTCCGCGTCCGCGTCCGCGTCCGCGTCCGCGTCCGCGTCCGCGTCCGCATCCGCGTCGGCGTCCGTGTCGGTGTCGATGTCCGTGTCCGTGTCCGTGTCCGTGTCGGTGTCCGTGTCCGTCGGATCTCCCGTGTCACCGGTTGGCCCCCCGGTGTCGGTGTCGGTGTCCGTATCCG
>Ga0316204_10002000_pt1 | contig 49772 bp, 61 predicted proteins | sample 6monrhotite_MG_2_FD_205661 | JGI IMG/M metagenome (GOLD analysis project Ga0316204, IMG submission 205661) | Microbial mat bacterial communities from mineral coupon in-situ incubated in ocean water Damariscotta River, Maine, United States -... | ecosystem: Environmental > Aquatic > Marine >... | reverse complement strand
CCAACGTGATTGAACGACTTAACAAGGAATTTAAGCGTCGGACAAAACCGATGGAAATCATACCAGGCGAGACAGCCTGTTATCGTCTTTTAGCCTTCATCTCATTGAAGATGGAGTTACACTGGCGATCAAGACCTGTGGGATCAGTGAGGGAAAGTTTACCTTTCTTCAAGTAAATCAGAGAAGTGTAATTTCACACAAAAAACTTTACACTACCCCTTTTTAAACGACTTCGCATCGCAGCCAATACTTTAATAGTTTGATTTCACTGAGTTTTTATGCAAAAGACGAGATTTGAACAGTCAAGAACTTATTAGTGTTTTTTTAAACCCCACCCATTGCAAAACCCTAACCGGACAACGCTGAACTGCAATATAAAAAGCAGATTAAAAACCCAAAGCAAACTGTAACTTGAATTTAGTACTGAACCTATGGGGCCAGTATATCAGCCCTGCAAAGTCCTGAACCTTACGACTTGCTCTCAACCTTGAGGCGCCTACAGTAGTTTTCTTTCAGCTAGGAAGTACTTCTAATAGAGCATGGAGATAGATCGAAGCGTAACACAATAAGCTCAAGCGACCAGCGGTGATTATTTATAGAAAAATACAGTCTAGAGGTAAGCTATATAAAACAGTGCAGCAAGCTGATTTTATCGTGGTGGGAGAGCGATACGAGTAGCGAAGGGTTTGGCAGGCAGAATGGTACCCAAATTCAATCAGAATCCAACAGCCCAGCCAATAGGTTGTTCTTTGGCAAGCGGAGCATTGGAAAAGGCAAATTTTGTGCAAAAAAAAAGCCTGTCACACCGTGACAGGCTTCTAAGTAACCAAGAAACTAAATCTTACTTCTTGTCAGCGACGTCTTCATCAACCTTTGTTGACTCCTGAGTTGCTGCCTCGACTTGTGTTTCCTGAAGTTCACTTGCAACTTCAGTAGCAGTCTCGGAAGAAGCTTCAACAGCTTCGATTTCTTCACCTGCGCCGATTAACTGGATCAATGCCATCTGTGCATTGTCACCAAGTCGATTTCCCAACTTGTAAATCCGAGTGTAACCGCCATTCCGATCTTTAAACAACTCGCCATACTCGCCGAATAAACGGTGGTAAGCAGCCTTGTTTTTCAGGAAGGACATCGCCTGTCTTTTTGCATGAAGGTCACCACCTTCAACTTTAGCGCTACGCTTAGCCAAGCCAATCATTCGATCAGTAAGCTTCCGCATTTCTTTTGCTCGAGTGATAGTCGTTTTGATCTGACCATGTTCTAACAGCGAAGTGACAATATTTCGCATCAATGCACGCCGGTGGCTGGTAGTCACTCCAAGCCGTTTCCCTGCTTTTAGGTGTCTCATCTCAATCGCTTATGAATCAGGCATCAACCTTTGGTTTTTGGTAAGAGTCCAACTTCATTCCTAAAGTTAAACCCATTGAGGCCATAACCGCTTTAATTTCTTGCAACGACTTCCGCCCGAAATTCTTGGTTTTTAGCATCTCGGCCTCTGTCTTTTGAACGAGGTCACCGATAGTATCGATCTTTGCATTTTGTAAGCAGTTGATCGATCGTACCGAAAGCTCCAATTCGTTGACAGACCGCAACAAATGAGGGTTTTCAAAAGGTGTCTCTTCGATCGTTTCGTCTTCTTCAATCGGTACAATTGCCTCTTCATCAAAGTTGATGAAAGGGTTCAAGTATTCTTTAAGAATCTTTGAGCCATAAGCCATTGCATCGTCGGGGTGAACCCCGCCTGTTGTTGTCAATTCGAAGATCAATTTGTCGTAGTCAGTTTTTTGTCCGACACGAGTGTTTGTCACTTCGTAGTTAACTTTTGCAATCGGCGAATGGTTCGAATCCAAAAAGATCGTTCCAATCGGCAAATCCGAGTCATGGTTTTCTTCTGCAGAGATGAACCCACGATTTAGCCTGGAATACAAAGTCATTTCCAGGGTAGCACCTTTATCAAGGTGACAAATCACGTGATTCGGGTTCATTACTTCAGCCTTCGCAAAGGTCGAAATATCCTTTGCAGTAACAGTCATTGGCCCTTCAGCAATCAATTCCAAGGCGATGTCGGACTCAACCAACTGCTTGATTTGAAGCTGTTTGACGTTCAATATGATCTGAAGAACATCTTCCTTTACGCCCTTAATGGTTTCAAATTCGTGGGAAACACCCTCGATTTTAACTCCATATGCAGCGCACCCCCTCAACGAGGAAAGAAGACATCGGCGCATTGCATGGCCGATTGTAATCCCGAAACCTTTATGCATTGGCTCAAGAACATATTTTCCGTAGAAATTATCTCTTTCTTGCCGTTCAACCTGTAGGCTTTCAGGAACCTCTAAGCCTTCCCAATTCTTTTGGAACTGCACTTCGCTTCTGTTTTCTTCCACGAATCCTACCTAGAGTAAAGCTCTACAATGAGCTGTTCTTGAATTGGCACAGCAATTTGATCACGCTTTGGCTCGTCTACCACTTTACCGGAAAGGGCATTGTGATCTACAGATAACCAAGCAGGAATCAAACCCTTACGGGCTGCCGATTCGCTAGCTTCTTTAACCAAAGCAATCGCACGACTCTTTTCCCTAACACAGAGGACATCATTTTTGCCGACCTGAGCTGAAGGAATGTTGCACTTACGACCATTCATTTCGATATGAGAGTGTTTAACCAACTGCCTAGCTTCCGCTAAACTACGGGCAAAGCCCATCCGGAAAACCGTGTTGTCCAAACGCTGTTCTAACATGATCAACAAGTTTTCACCTGTTTTCCCACGACGAGAAGCAGCTTTCTCATAAGTCAGACGGAATTGTTTTTCTAGCATTCCGTACAACCGTTTGACCTTTTGCTTCTCACGAAGCTGAATGCCAAACTCGGATGTTTTTGCCCGCCTAGCCGTTGGTCCATGTTGACCTGGTGCATAGGGCTTCTTATCTAAAGCACATTTTTCTGAGTAACACCGATCGCCTTTGAGAAACAATTTAATTTTCTCTCGACGACAAAGCTTACATACCGCGTCACGATACCTTGCCACAATTCTCCTTGATCCTTTTTCGTTATATTCTGCGACGTTTTGGGGGTCGGCAGCCGTTGTGCGGCACCGGGGTCACATCTTGAATCCGAGAGACCCGAATCCCCGAGTTCGCAACAGCGCGCAACGCCGATTCACGACCAGATCCTGGTCCTTTCACGATGATGTCACACTGCTTCATTCCGTTTTCCATTGCCTTCTTGATGGCGTCTTCACCAACCAGTCGAGCAGCATAAGGGGTAGACTTTCTAGACCCTTTAAATCCGTGCAATCCAGTAGACGACCATGCCACTACGTTACCCGCAGGATCAGTGACACTAACAATGGTGTTATTGAAGGTTGCACTGATATAAACAATGCCAGTGGCAATGTTTTTCTTTTCCTTCTTTTTCACACCCTTGCGTTTTAATGCTTTAGCCATGGCGTCCTACTTCTTGTTTGAGATTTGAATCCGCTTAGGCCCTTTACGGGTTCGCGCGTTCGTTTTAGTTCTTTGTCCCCGTGCTGGTAGCCCGCTACGATGACGTAAGCCTCGGTAGCAACCTAGATCCCGGAGTCTCTTGATAGCCATGCTGACATCCCTTCTTAAGTCGCCTTCTACGGTCAACCCTTGAATGATCTTACGAATGGATGCAACTTGCTCGTCGTCAAGTTCGCGGACTCGGACATCTTTATCGACGCCAGCCTTGGACAAAATTTGATTAGACGTGGTTCGACCGATCCCATGTATATAAGTGAGGCCAATTTCCACCCGCTTATTTAGCGGTAGGTCGATTCCTGCAATGCGTGCCATTGTATACCTAGCCTTGTCGTTGTTTATGCTTAGGGTTTTCGCAAATCACGCGAATAATACCCTTTCGTTTGACCAATTTGCATTTAGTACACATTGGTTTAACAGATGCTCGAACTTTCATGGTCCCTACTTATTCCGATAAATAATCCGACCTCTAGTCAGATCATAGGGTGAGATTTCAACGGTCACCTTGTCCCCAGGAAGAATTCGGATATAATGCATCCTCATCTTCCCAGAAATATGAGCTAAAAGCACATGCTTGTTGTCAAGCTCGACACGGAACATCGCATTCGGTAAAGCCTCAAGGACTTTGCCTTCCATTTCGATTTGATCGCTTTTCGCCAAGATTCCTCGGATAATGAAATATTCGGTTGAGTTAAAACGTAATTAAAAACCCTAACCGGTAAAAACTGGTTTGACAACCTTTAGTTTAAATCTTTTTACAAAGACTCCAAAATTCGGTCAGTAATAGTGCCAATTTCCCCTTCAGCCTGAACATGAACCAAGTTACCCTGTTTCAAATAGAACTGGTCGATAGGGGCTGTCTCTGTGGCATAGCTTTCTAGCCGAACCTGTATTTTTTCGACATGGTCATCGCCACGTCTGATCAACTTCCCATTGCATCGGTCACAAACACCTTCAACAGCAGGAGGACGATTTCTTAAATGAAACTCGGAGCCACAATCCTCACAAACCCTTCGGTCAATGAGCCTTGCCGCTACCTTTTTTGGGTCAATATCAAGAAACACAACTTTATCAAGAGCGTGCCCAAGATGACCTAACATTGAGTCGAGCTCCTTAGCCTGCGCCAGATTCCTAGGGAATCCATCCAAGATGTATCCACCCTGGCAGTCAGAGGCCGCAATCCGTCCCTCAATCAAGCCTATAATCAGTTTATCGGGAACCAAATTACCTTCCGCCATGTAGCTCGAAGCTTCTTTGCCCAAATCACTTTGACTTTTAATCGCATCTCGAAGCATATCCCCCGTACTGAGTTGAGGGATCTTAAGCTTCTCTGAAATCCGTTTCGACTGTGTACCTTTACCGGAACCCGGGGCCCCAAAAAAAACGATTTTCATGGTCGAGCCTAATACTTTCGACGACGTTTTTTGCTCTTCTTGATGAAACCGTCGTAGTTTTGATTCAACAGGAAGGTTTCGATCTGCATAACCGTGTCCAAAGCGACACCAACCACAATCAAAACAGCTGTTCCACCAAAGGAAAAGGGAACCTTAAAGTAAACATAGAGCACACTTGGCAAGACACAGATCACGGAGAGATAAATCGCCCCACCGAAAGTCAGTCGCGTCAGCACTAAGTTAATGTATTCGGCTGTCTTATTACCTGGCCGTATACCGGGGATAAAACCACCTTGTCTTTTGAGCTCTTCGGCAATTTTAAACGGGTTATACTGGATAGCCGTGTAGAAAAAGCAAAAGAAGAATATCAATGCAACGAAAATAACGTTGTACAAGATCCGCCCTGGCATCAACTGATTACCAAGCGACTGGACCCATTCAACCTGGGTAAACCCAGTGATCGTTGCAGGAAACGCTAATAAACTCGAAGCAAAAATCGGCGGGATCACACCCGCAGCGTTAATCTTCAGTGGAAGGTGAGAATATTGTCCCCCGACCATTCGGTTGCCCTGCATTCGTTTTGCGTATTGGACCGGCAGTTTCCGATTTGCCGTCTCAAAGAAGATGACACTCCCAATAACTAAGACAATGATCAGTCCAACTAGTATAACAACAAACAAGCTAATATCGCCAGTCTGCATCAAGGACCAAGTTTGGATCGTCGCTGCTGGAACACCTGTAACGATGCCAGCAAAAATAATGAGACTGATTCCGTTCCCGATCCCCCTCTCACTGATCTGCTCACCAACCCACATCACAAAGGATGTACCTGCTGTTAGAGTCAAGACAGTCAGCCCTCTAAAGGCCCAAGAGTTCATTCCGGCCAATACTACCTTGTTCCCACCTAGACCCATCGATTCCAAACCAACGGCAATACCGTATCCTTGGATCACAGCCAACACGATGGTCCCATAACGGGTGTATTGGGTAATTTTTTTCCGCCCAGCATCCCCTTCCTTCTGGAGCTTCTCTAGCGCCGGGAAAACTGCAGTCAACAACTGTATGATGATTGAAGCCGAGATATAAGGCATCACGCCTAAGGCGAAGATGGTCATATTGGCCATGGCACCGCCACTAAACATATCAAGGTGTCCTAACAGGCCCTTGGAGTTTGCGGCGAAAAATTCTGCTAAAGCAGCTGAGTCAATCCCAGGAATTGGGATATGAGCCCCAATTCGGAAGACGACCAGCATCCCTAAGGTGAAGAGAATCCGGTTGCGGAGCTCTTCTACCTTAACAATGTTCTTAAAGACGTCGAGCATTGATCAGCTCTCCAGCTCAATAGCTTTGCCACCTGCTGCGGAAATCTTTTCCAAGGCAGAGGCACTAAACTTTTGAGCCTGGATCTGAAGAGATTCAGTCAAGTCGCCTTGACCCAAAATCTTCAAAGGCCCTTTACCCTTAGCACAAATGCCAGCGGCTTGAAGCGCAGCCTTTGTGATCTCGATCGTTTTATCTAATTTGGTCGATTTGGCAATTTCTTCCAAGTTGACAACTAAATAAACGGTTCGAAAGATATTGGTAAAACCACGTTTTGGAAGCCGCATATGCAGAGGCATTTGCCCGCCTTCAAAACCAATCCGCTTTGTGGAGCCCGACCGTGACAAGGCGCCATTGTGTCCACGTCCTGAGGTCTTGCCTGTACCACTTCCTGGTCCACGGCCAACTCGCTTACGAGCCTTTCTTGCCCCAGTGGCGTTTTCTAATCGATGCAGCATTGTATAAACCGGTTGCTAAATTATTAGAGGTTCTCAACCTCGACCATGTGAGAAACCTTTGCAATCATTCCCCTTACCTCAGGTGTATCTTGAAGAGTCCGACTTTCACGTATTTTCTTCAGCCCTAGGCCAGATAGGTTTTGTTGTTGCTTAGTGCTGCCGTTTGCACGGCTGCGCCTTAAGGTTACGCGAACTTGAGCACTCATCTTAAAACTCCATAGTGCAAACTTCTTCAAGCGACTTACCGCGTCGTGCAGCGGTGTCTGCAAAAGACTGTAACTGACCTAATCCATCCATAGCGGACCGAACTAAGTTTTGAGCATTGGTAGAGCCCAGAGCCTTCACATTGATATCATGCAAACCGACTGCCTCAACCACAGACCGAATAGCACCAGCTGCGATAATTCCAGAACCAGGAGCACCTGGCTGCATCAAAACCCTTGCAGCACCGTGATGTCCGATGACTCGGTGAGGAATCGTATTTTTGTAGATTGAGTAGGCTTTCATTTGTTTTTTGCCCTGCTCAGTCCCTTTACGAACAGCCTCGATCACCTCGTTTGCTTTGCCCATTCCGTAACCAACTCGGCCTTTTCCATCGCCGACCACTACTAATGCGCTAAAGCTAAACCGACGGCCCCCTTTTACAACTTTGGAAACCCGTTTCACTTCGATGACCTTCTCGATCAGATCGCTTTCTTTTCTCTCAGCTCGCTCAGCCAAAACTCACTCTCGTTATGTGATTAAAACCGAATCCCGGTTTCCCGAATTCCATCCGCCAAATTCTTGACACGACCATGGTATAGATACCCGTTTCGATCAAAAATAACTTGATTGATACCCTTTTCCTTCAAGACATCGCCAAAAGCTTTGCCAACAAGTGTTGCTGCGTTGATGTTACCACCATTACCATCGAGGCTTGATCTCACTTCGTTTGCCAACGATGATGTTTGGGCAAGAGTCTTGCCGTTATCATCATCAATCGCCTGTACGTAAATGTTTTTAGCACTTCGAAATACGCAAACACGTGGGCGTTCTTCAGTTCCCCACAAATGTTTACGGATATGGGCTTTTTTACGCAGCCGAGTAATTTTTCTTTTTTGTGAAGCTTCCATGTCGCCCTATCTATTTGCCCTTGCCAGTCTTACCTGCTTTACGTCGAATCTGCTCACCGGCATATAAAATACCTTTACCTTTGTAAGGCTCTGGTGGACGGTACTTGCGGATTTCGGCGCAAACTTGACCAAGCATCTGTTTGTTTGGGCTTGTTAGCGTGATTTTAGTGGTCCCATCTACCAAGCCTTTGACGGCATCAGGTAGAACATAAATAACTGGATGGGAAAAACCCAACGCAAGAGTAATTTTTTGACCAGCAATTTGGGCTCGATAACCGACCCCAACCAATTCTAATTGTTTTTTAAAACCGTCAGTCACGCCATCGATCATGTTTTTGATCAGCGCTCTTGCAGTTCCACCTTGCATGCTCATTTCGGAGATGCTGAAATCAACATCCACTTTAATTTGCTCTGCATCAACCAAAAGTTTCACGCTTTCTGGAACTTTGTAGTCCAGCACACCGTTTGGGCCTTTGATTGTCAACAGGTTATCCTTGTACTCTGCCTTTACTTTAGAGCCTAAGGCCAAAGGCAACTTCCCCAATCTAGACATGGGTTTCTCCCTTCTTAAACTCGTTTAGTATACAGCACAGAGGACTTCGCCACCGACTTTCGTGCGTCGGCAAGCAGAATCAGATAACACACCGTGCGAGGTGGAAATAATAAAAATACCCTGGCCATTCATCAGAGGTTTAATTTCCTCGAAGCCTTTATGGATACGTAGACCGGGTTTTGAGACACGGTCAATCTTGCGGATGATGGAGTCGCCAGAGGCATCATACTTCAGTTGCACAGTAAGTGTCTTACCTACACGTGCGTCTTCCACATCATAGCCACTAACAAATCCTTCTTCTTTGAGTACCTTGGAAATATTTTCCTTGATATTCGAAAACGGGATGGATACCGACCGATGCTCTCGCAAAATAGCGTTACGAATACGAGTTAACATATCCGCAATTGGATCAGACATGGACATTGGTTCCTCCGATATTGGACGATTCGATCACTTTTTTTACCAGCTTGACTTTAAAACACCAGGCAACTGACCAAAACCAGCTCGTTGCCGAAAACAAATCCGGCAGAGGCCGAATTTGCGCAAATAACCTTTAGGTCGACCACAACATGAACACCGGTTGTGCTGTCGAACCTTAAACTTCGGGGGCCTTGCGGCCTTGGCAATTGCCGATTTCTTAGCCATAACCTTATTTTCTAAACGGAAGTCCCATCGCACTCAACAATGACCGAGCTTCTTCATCGGTGTTTGCAGTCGTCACAATGGTGATGTTCATTCCCCGGATCTTATCGATCTTGTCATAACTGACTTCAGGGAATACAAGTTGCTCTTTGATGCCTAGGGAATAGTTCCCACGACCATCAAATGCTTTTGGGCTGATTCCTTTAAAATCCCTTACACGAGGCAAGGCGATTGTGATCAGCCGATCTAAAAAGTCGTACATCCGATCACGTCGAAGAGTGACCATAACCCCAATTGGGTGGCCTTCTCTCAACTTAAACCCAGCGATAGACTTCTTAGCCTTTCGTTGGATCGGTTTTTGACTTGTTATGTCAGCAATATACTCGGTGATTGAGTCCAGACACTTTACGTTCTGCACCGCTTCACCTGCACCAACATTGACAACAATCTTTGTTATCTTTGGTACTTGCTGAATGTTTTTATAGCTGTGTTCCTTCTGTAACGTAGGAACAATTTCTGTTTTGTACTTTTCGTGTAGCCTTGCCACTTCTTACCTTCGGTTAGTCTACGGAGATGTTAGATTGAGCAAAGACTCGTGTCTTTGAACCATCATCTTTAACCGAGATCTTCAGTCGTTCACCTTTTCCGCTCTTTTCGCAGTATAATAGTACGTTGGAGTAGTGAATCGGTGCTTCAATCTTCTCGATCTTACCTTCTTGGTTATTCCCAGCAGGCTTTCGGTGTTTTGTGACGATGTTAACGCCCTCGATCAAGATTCTCATCTTTTCACGATCAACCCGTAAAACTTTACCGGTAGTACCCTTATCCTTGCCTGAAATCACCTGCACTAAATCCCCGACCTTGATCAGGAGTTTCTGCCTTTTATTCTGGTTTGCTTTTCTATTCATTGCTTCCTCTAGGGACTAGACTACTTCAGGCGCCAAAGAGACGATCTTCATAAAGTTTTTCGCCCTCAGCTCTCGAGCAACAGGACCAAAAATACGGGTTCCAACAGGTTCACCTTTTGCAGTCAAAATGACTGCGGCGTTGTCATCAAACCGGATCACACTTCCGTCATTACGCTGTGTGGCGTATGCGGTGCGTACAATCACGGCCTTAACTACTTCGCCTGACTTCACTTTTCCCTGAGGCGTTGCATGTTTTACAGAGGCAACGATCGTGTCACCAGGATGGGCATAGCGTCGATGTGAGCCACCCAATACCTTGATACACATGATCTCTTTGGCCCCAGAGTTGTCAGCCACGTTAACCCGAGATTCAGTTTGAATCATGATTTATGCTCCAATGATCTTTTTAGACTGCGCGCTCGACAATCTCAAGCAAACGCCAATTTTTGTCACGACTGATTGGCTTACACTCAATCAACCGAACTTTATCCCCTTCCCGGCATTCGTTGCCTTCGTCGTGGATTTTATACTTCTTTGTCTTTCGTACTGTTCTTTTGTACAACTTATGTTGAAAAGTCCGCTCAACCAAGATTGTTGCAGTCTTTTCCATTTTGTCGCTCACAACCGTTCCGAGTAGTACCTTTTTTCGGCCGATTGAATTGATTTTATCACTCATGCTGAACTACCCTTTCTGTTCGATTTCACGCAAAATAGTTTTTGCCCGAGCAATGCTCCGGCGGGCCTTGGTGATCACCGAAGTGTCTTCGAGCTGCCCTAAGGTCTTATTGCAGTTCAGACGGAACAGGTTTTCTTCCAAGCTGGCAATTTTGCCAATCAATTCTTTTTGAGACAATGCTCTGAATTCAGTCACCTTCATGCTCAAACCTCCCTAGAGATAATAGTCGTTTTCACTGGGAGCTTATGCATAGCTAACCTGAACGCCTCTTTTGCAACTTCAGGATCAACCCCGTCGATTTCGAATAAGATCCGGCCGGGCTTGACTACGGCAACGTAGTGATCAAGTCCGCCTTTACCTTTACCCATCCGGGTTTCAGCTGGCTTTGCAGTGATTGGTTTGTCCGGGAAAACCCGAATCCAAATCTTACCATCACGCTTTACGTGTCGGGTCATCGCTCGTCGGCCAGCTTCAATCTGCCGAGAAGTTAAAAAACCTCGGCCGGTTGCTTGAATGGCCATGGAACCGAAACTAATTTCGTTCCCGCGACTTGCTTCGCCTTTGATACGGCCTTTCTGCCGTTTTCGATATTTTGTTTTAGCAGGTAACAACATGATTAGCTCTCCTTCCCTGCGGGCTTGCGTTTTCGTCGTCGTGCTGGCTGGGCTTGCTGAGCTTGTTGAGCTTCAGCGTCCTTAAAGATCCAAACCTTCACGCCAATGATTCCGTATACAGTTTTTGCCCTGGCAACAGCATAATCAATGTCTGCCTTAAGGGTGTGCAAAGGCACTCGACCATCATGGACTCGTTCTGTACGGGCCATCTCAGCACCATTTAAACGGCCTGAAACCATGATCTTACAACCTTGAACATTATACCGCATTACATTTTGCAACGTCTTTTTCATCGCACGTCGAAAAGCAATCCGCCTTTCAAGTTGTTGTGCGATTGAATCAGCTACCAGTTGCGCATCGGTCTCAGGTCGACGAATTTCCTTGATATTTAGAATCAAGTCCTTCTTATTTACCAACCTAGCTAAGGCGTTCTTCACCTTATCTGCTTCTTCACCCTTTCGGCCAATGATGATCCCTGGGCGAGCAGCATGAACAAAAACCCTAAGGCTGTTTGCAGCTCGCTCAATCTCGACCTTGGCAACACCGGCGTTCTTCAGGTTTTCCCTGACGTAGTCCTGTATTTTAAAGTCTTCCTGCAACATGGCCGCATAATCTTTTTCGGCGTACCAATTTGATGCCCAGGTGCGGTTGATTCCCAACCGCAAGCCAATGGGGTTTACCTTTTGTCCCAAAACCTTCTCCTTGTCCTTAGAGTTAGCCGACAGAAAGCCGGATGTGACTGGTCTTTTTACGAACCAACGCACCACGACCCATGGCTCTCGCTCTAAGTCTTTTTAATACACGGCCCTGATCGACTCTAGCTTCAGTAATAACTAGCTCGTCAGGATTGATAGATTGATCTTTTTCCACAGCATTTGCAACAGCTGATTGTAACACTTTGTGTACAATCGGATTTGCGGATCTGCGAGTATTGTCTAAAATCGCCAACGCATTGACGACGTTCATGCCACGGATTTGATCGGCGACTAACATCGCCTTACGTGGGGTTACCTTAGCCCCTTTCATCCATGCCGTAGCAAGGTTCGGTCTTTGTGTAGCCATGACTTATTTCTTTCCCCGTTTATCTGCCTTTGAAATATGACCACGGTAAGTACGAGTCGGTGAAAATTCACCAAACTTGTGGCCTACCATGTTTTCAGTCACATACACTGGCACAAACTGTTTGCCGTTATGAACAGCCACATTAAGACCAACGAAATCAGGCAGGATCACTGACCTTCTCGACCAAGTCTTAATCACTTTTCGGTCTCCTTGAGACTTAGCAACAGCACATTTGCGGTAGAGATGATCATCCACAAAGGGGCCTTTCTTCAGCGATCTAGGCACTTCCTTCTCCTAATTTACTTTTTCTTGCGGCTAATGATAAAGCGATCTGTTCGCTTATTCTTACGTGTTTTTCCGCCTTTAGTCGGCTTACCCCAAGGGGTTACTGGATGACGTCCACCAGACGTTCGACCTTCACCACCACCATGTGGGTGATCAACAGGATTCATTACAACCCCTCGTACGGTCGGCCGAATGCCTTTGTGCCGAGACTTGCCAGCTTTACCAACTTTAATCAATGAGTGATCACCATTGCCAACATGACCGATGGTTGCTAGACAGTCCAATTGAACTAATCTAACTTCGCCACTCCGTAACTTAAGCTGAGCGTAACCTGCCTCTTTAGCCATCAATGTCACAAAGGTTCCAGCGCTACGTGCAATCTGACCGCCTTTCAACGGCTTCAATTCCACGTTATGCAGCTCTGTCCCCAATGGGATATTCTTGACAGGTAGCGTATTGCCAACCTTAATCTCTGCGGTCTCACTACTAACGATTTCCTCACCAACTTTGATCCCCGCAGGAGCCAAAATATATCGCTTTTCTCCGTCTACGTAATTCAGTAGACAAATTCGAGCCGTTCGGTTCGGGTCATACTCAATAGTGGCAACCTTAGCCGGGACACCAAACTTATTACGTTTGAAGTCGATGATCCGATATCGTCTTTTATGCCCACCGCCCATATGGCGCACGGTAATGCGACCATTGTTGTTACGACCACACTTCCTGGTCTGCGCAGTGGTTAAGCTTTTCTCTGGTCGGCTTGCAGTGATCTCATCAAAACCTGAGACACTCATTCCACGCCGACCGGGTGAAGTTGGTTTGTACTTTATAATGCTCATTGCCGTCCGTTCCTTTTCCTAAACCGGTTACGCGCCTTCGAAGTAATCGATACTATCGCCTTCTTTCAAGGTAACAATAGCTTTTTTCCAATCAGCTCGCTTACCCTGCCTAAGACCTAGTCGTTTAACCTTGCCTCGGACGTTGATGGTCTGAAGTTTTTCTACGGTAACGCCAAAGATGCTTTCGATTGCCTTCTTTAGCTCAACTTTGTTTGCTTCAACAGCCACTTTGAATACAACAGTGTTGTTGTCTTCCTTCAGCAAAAGGACTTTCTCAGTGATATGAGGCTGTTTGATCAGTGAATAGTAGCTACTCATGTTAACAGCCTCCCTTCGATGTCCTTCAGTGCGTCTTTAGTGACTACCAGTTGTTCATGTTTTAGCGCATCATATACATTCAGGCTAGAGACATGTGCAACTGAAATATTTTGCAGGTTCCTTGAAGCCAATGAGAAGTTGGTATCTTCCTCTCGAAAAACAATCAACGCCTTCTTGATCTTCAAATCTTCCAACACTTTAACCAAATCCCTGGTTTTATTGCTCTCCAGCGCAAGACTATCTAAAACAATCAATTGACCGTTTCGGATTTTCTGCGAAATCACAGAGCAAAGTGCCTTCTTTTTTACCTTTTTGTTCAACTTGATCGAATGATCTCGAACCACTGGCCCAAAAACAATACCACCATGTCGCCGGTGAGGAGCTTGGGCGTAACCCTGACGGGCACCACCAGTTCCTTTCTGACGGAACAATTTTTTCCGGGCTCCGGCAACTTCGCCTCGACCTTTAGTTTTGTGAGTGCCCTGCCTTCGGCGAGCCATCACTTCAACCACAGCATCCTTAATCACAAAAGGATTCAAGGGAGCAGCTGCTACATTATCATGTAGGTCCAAGCTGCCTGCTTCTTGGTTATTCAAATTTACTACATTGATGGTGGCCATCTGTACCTTAGTCAGTCTTGTAGAAAAAATCCTACTTTAGCTTAATATCAACTTTTACACCGGCAGACACTTCCAGCTTCATTAAGCTGTCCATGGTCTGAGCCGTGGTATTGGTGATATAAAGCAATCGTTTGTGCGTAGTGATTTTAAATTGCTCTCTACTTTTTTTATCTACGTGTGGAGAACGCAATACGCAAATTTGTTGTCTCTTCGTCGGCAAAGGAATCGGGCCAACAACGCTGGCCCCACTTCTCTTGACGATGGAGACGATTTCCTTCACAGCACGATCCAGCTGAACCGGATCAAACGCCTTGAAATTGACTCGAATCTTTTCGGTCATGAGACTGTTCCTTACTCGATGATCTCAGAGATTGCACCAGCTCCGACGGTACGACCGCCTTCCCTGATAGCAAAACGTAACCCTGGCTCCATCGCAATTGAGCTGATCAATTCAACTTCCATCGCAACGTTGTCACCAGGCATAATCATTTCTACCCCTTCAGGTAGTTTGATCGTACCCGTAACGTCAGTCGTTCTAAAGTAGAACTGTGGCCGGTAGTTACTGAAAAATGGTGTGTGTCGACCGCCTTCGTCTTTGCCCAACACATATACTTCTGCTTTAAACTTTGTGTGAGGTGTGATCGAGCCCGGCTTACAAAGCACCTGACCGCGTTCAATATCCTCTCGTTTGGTTCCACGAAGTAGAACACCAACGTTGTCACCTGCTTGACCTTGATCCAACAACTTGCGGAACATTTCAACACCGGTAACGGTGGTCTTTACTGTAGGACGAATCCCAACAATTTCGATTTCCTCACCAACCTTACATATACCACGCTCGATACGGCCTGTCGCAACAGTACCACGACCTGAGATAGAGAAGATATCTTCCACAGGCATCAAGAAATCCTTGTCGACTTCACGAACAGGATCAGGGATGTAAGAGTCGACTGCAGCAACCAGCTCGTTGATACAAGCATATTCTGGCGCTGCAAAGTCAGTTGAAGTACACTCAATCACGCCAAGCCCTGTACCCTTGATCACTGGAATGTCATCACCAGGAAAGTCATAGCTAGAAAGCAATTCTCGAACTTCCATTTCAACCAACTCCAACAACTCTTCGTCGTCCACTTGGTCTACTTTGTTCAAGAAAACTACCATGTAAGGAACCCCTACCTGCTTAGCCAACAAGATGTGCTCTCGTGTCTGTGGCATCGGGCCATCAGCGGCAGAAACCACCAAGATTGCGCCGTCCATCTGGGCAGCACCGGTGATCATGTTTTTCACATAATCTGCGTGACCGGGGCAGTCAACGTGAGCATAGTGTCGGTTTGTAGACTCATATTCAACGTGGGCAGTTGCGATAGTGATACCACGCTCTCGTTCTTCTGGAGCGGCGTCAATTTCGCCGTAGCCTTTGTATTCTGCTCGCCCTTGCATCGCCATCACTTTAGTGATCGCAGCTGTCAAGGTCGTCTTGCCGTGGTCAACGTGACCGATAGTCCCCACGTTAACGTGGGTTTTGTCTCTTTTGAAGGTTTCCTTCGCCATCTTCTACACTCTTGTAAAACCGGGTAACGGCTGGAGATTTACACTAATAACCAACTAGAGGGCTGTTTTCTCGTAGCGGTCGAACATCATTGAAAAAGTTGCACGCCCCTGACTTAAGGAACGTAAGCTAGTAAGATAACCGAACATTGTAGATAATGCAACCCCTACGTGAATGATCTGAGCACCTTTTTTTTCCTCGATGCTCTGAACCCTTCCACCTCGGGAGTTCAGGTCTGCAATGATATCCCCTGTATACTCAGCAGGACAAGTCACCTCTACTTTCATGACAGGTTCCAGCTTCACTGGGCCTGCCGCCAAAAGTGCCTTTCGCAAGGCCATTCCAGCTGCAATCTTGTATGCTTGAGGGTTGAATGCTTCATCCCTCCTTTCTGCGCTTAGGACTCGGGTCTTCAGATTGATCACCGGATACCCTGCAATCACCCCTGAGGCTAAGCCTTCGTTGATGCCTTCCGACATCAGCTGCTTCAACTCGTCGGTTACGTCTAAGTGACCGACGAATTCCACTTGATTGGGCTCTCCCATTTCAAGAGGCACACACTCTATCGACACTTTAGCCCAAGTAGGTTTCCCTAACAAAGGCTTGTCGAAAATCTCTTCCGTCCTGGTTTTCGCAGAAACAGTTTCACGAAAAGCCACTTGAGGCTTGCCGGTGTTAACTTTCAAGCCAAATTCCCGGCCCAGTCGGTCCATTTGGATCTCCAAATGAAGCTCGCCCATACCTGAAATTAAAACCTGTCCTGTTTCAGCATCCCTTCCGACAATAAAACTAGGATCTTCCTTAGTCAATCGCTCCAGACAATCAGACAGTTTATCCTGATCAGCCTTGGTCTTTGGCTCAACTGCAATCGAAATCACAGGCACTGGAACTAAAATTTGTTCCAGTAAAATTTCTTTGCCTTTGCGACACAGCGTATCTCCGGTGGTTGAGTGATTCAAACCAATCACAGCAACAATATCACCAGCTCCCGCCTGAGTCAGTTCTTCCCGCTTATTGGCGTGCATCTTAAAGATCTTACCAATTCGCTCTTTTTTATCTTTCGCTGGGTTATAAAGCTGCTCTCCAGCTTTAAAGGTCCCTGAGTATATCCTGAGATAGTTCAGAGATCCTGCAAAAGGATCATTTTGGACTTTAAACAGCAAGATCGCCAATTCAGCGTCTGGGTCGGCAGGGCAATCAATCAATTGCTCAAGCTTTGCTGGGTTGTGCCCAACTGCCACCGCTACATCTAGAGGGGAAGGCAGGAAATCAATCACCGCATCTAGCAATGGCTGAACCCCTTTATTCTTAAAGGAAGAACCCACCATTACAGGAGTTAGCTTGTTTGCTAAACAACTCTGCCTCAGAACAGCCCGCAAATCATCTGCAGAAATCTCTTCTTCGTTCAAAGCTTTTTCAAGCAGTTCGTCATCAAACTGGGTCAGCACGTCAATCAAGACCTCCCTAGCCAATTCAACTTCGCCTTGCATGTCAGCAGGTATAGAGGAAACGACATATTCGGACCCCATCTGATCCTCATTGAAGACCAGTGCCTGCATTTCGATCAAATCAACGACACCTGTAAATTGATCTTCGCTGCCAATAGGCAGGTTAATCAAAACGGGTGTAGTCAACAAGACCTCTTCCATCTGCGCCACCACCGCTAGGTGATCAGCACCGACCCGGTCCATCTTATTGATGAACGCTAAACGGGGCACTTGGTAGTGATCTGCTTGTCTCCATACCGTTTCCGACTGGGGTTGAACCCCGGAGACTGCGCAAAAAACGACCACCGCACCGTCCAAAACCCTTAAGCTTCGTTCAACTTCTATGGTGAAGTCGACATGCCCTGGGGTATCGATCAGGTTGATTTGGTAACTGCGGTCCGAACGCTTCCAAGCACAAGTAGTTGCAGCAGAGGTGATTGTAATCCCTCGCTCTTGCTCCTGGGCCATCCAATCCATGGTTGCAGCACCATCGTGGACTTCGCCTATTTTATGACTTTTTCCAGTGTAGTAGAGTATTCTTTCTGTCGTCGTCGTCTTCCCAGCGTCAATATGAGCTATCACACCGATATTTCGTGTACCAGAAAGCGGCGACTCTTCCATCTTCGACCTGACTACCACATATAATGAGCAAATGCCTTATTCGCATCAGCCATTTTATGGGTATCTTCCTTTTTCTTCACTGCTGGTCCACGCGAGTTAAACGCATCGTATAATTCAGCAGCCAAGTTACCGGCCATTGTTTTTTCATGCCGAGCCCTTGAAGCGTCGATCAACCAGCGCAAAGCTAGAGTCAATCGTCGTTCTTCACGAACTTCAACTGGGATTTGATATGTTGAACCACCTACTCGCCTTGAACGTACTTCCAAGTTTGGCTGTACGTTGCGGATAGATTCGTAAAAGATATCGATCCCTTTTTGTCCTTCAATCCGCTCTTCCAAAGTCGCTAAGGCATCATAGACAATCTTTTCAGCGATGCTCTTCTTGCCGTCTTTCATCAGGCAATTGATTAGCTTCGCTAAAGACTGACTACCGAACTTAGCGTCAGGAGCAATTTGTCGTTTTTCAGCATTGTGACGTCGTGACATAGTATCTCCTAAGCTTTCTTAGCGCCGTATTTCGAGCGCCCTTGTGTTCGTTTGCTAACGCCTTGAGTATCCAAGGTTCCGCGGATGATGTGATACCGAACACCAGGTAAGTCTTTTACCCGTCCACCTCGAATCAGCACTACAGAGTGCTCCTGAAGATTATGTCCCACACCACCAATGTATGAGGTTACTTCAAACCCGTTGGTCAATCGGACCCTGGCCACTTTCCGTAAAGCCGAGTTCGGCTTCTTAGGAGTCGTGGTGTAAACACGGGTACAAACGCCTCGACGTTGTGGACATGCTTGCAAAGCAGGCACGTTGTTTTTTTCAATGATTCGTTTACGTCCTTTACGGACCAGCTGGTTCAAAGTCGGCATAAGTGATTAACTCTACTGTATATGACAAGTATTTTTCGGGTATACCCCATAGTACCACGCCAGCATTCGCTGTGGGTCTTGCAGTTCGCAGCAATCTATCGACTCTAGCTGCCAAAATGCATTCGATCAAGTGTTTTTTCTGCCTTAAGAATTACTTCCATGTGGCGAAACAATAAAGCTGCCAGGATGGACCCAAGTTGGCAAGAGAAAAATCAAATGAGATATTCTTTTTATGTTCAACCTATAATTCTCAACAATTTGTCTTATCAAATGAGTTTTTTTGAATTAGCCTTGGGGAGCAATCACTGCCTTTTAAATCCTTACCTTAGGCAACTATGGCGTATCTTACTATTGAATCCCGGCAGAAGAAATCAAAGGTCCCTGCCCGCCTTGATCTGGCTCAAAGTATCACAGGTGTCATCTTGGGCCTGTTCATCATGGGCCACGTGATGTTTGTTTCTGCCATCCTCTTAGGTCCAGACACAGCCTATTGGGTGGACAAAGCTCTGGAGGCGCAGTTTCTTGACCCTGAGGGCCACGGATTCCCGGCGCTGGTATCCTTGGTCGCCTTCGTTATTTTTAGCGTCTTTGTTGTCCACGCAGGGTTGGCGTTACGGAAGTTCCCGAACAGCTGGCGTCAGTACCGAATCATGCAAGACCAAATCGAAAACTTGGCTCATGACGAAACCAAACTTTGGTTGATGCAGGCGATCACAGGCTTTATCTTGTTTTTTGTGGGCTCCGCCCATGTGCTCTCGATGATGTTTAACCCTGAACAGATCGACCCGTTTTTGGCGGCCGAACGTTATCTAGGCCAACAGATGTGGATCTTTTACCTGATCCTCTTATGGGCTGTGGTGGTTCACGCCTTCATTGGCCTTTACCGGGTGATGCTCAAATGGGGTATTTTGTTAGGTAACCCCCGAAAGGCTAGGAAGACGCTCAGGGTTCTGCAACGAGTGTTGACTATACTATACCTAATCGTTGGTACCGCCAGCATCGTTGCCTATGTGAAGTTGGGGCTCGACCTGAATCAGCCGGCCAGCACCCGCTACACCCCTGCGCATACCTCTATCCATCAATCAACACATCACCAGCAACCCTAGAGATCAGGAACCATGGAAATCATCTATACAGATCACCTTGTTATTGGTGGTGGGCTCGCTGGCTTGAGAACCGCTATTGCGACGAAGGAACGGGGGCTTGATGCGATCATCATCTCATTGGTTCCCGCTAAACGAAGCCACTCTGCCGCTGCCCAAGGGGGCATGCAAGCCAGCCTAGGGAACTCAGTGATGGGTTATGGGGACGACGAAGACGTCCACTTCGCTGACACCGTCAAAGGGTCCGATTGGGGCTGCGACCAAAAGGTTGCCCGGATGTTCGTCAACACGGCGCCAAAGGCTATCCGTCAATTGGCTGCCTGGGGCGTGCCTTGGAGCCGTGTCCAAGCAGGGCCAAAAGACACCGTCATCAACGCCGAGCATGTCACCTTAGAAGAAAAGGTCGAAGCCCACGGGTTGATCACCGCCCGAGATTTTGGGGGAACCAAAAAGTGGAGGACCTGTTACACCGCTGACGGAACAGGCCACACGATGTTATACGCCGTGGACAACCGAGCGATCCAAGACAAGATCCCGGTCCACGAACGTAAAGAGGCCATTGCGCTGATCCATGAAAATGATCGCTGTTACGGCGCCGTGGTTCGGGACCTGATCACCGGTAAACTCAGCGCCTATGTTGCCAAGGCAACCACAGTCGCCACAGGTGGCTATGGCCGTTTGTATTCAGTCACCACCAATGCGATCATCTGTACAGGGATGGGCGCCGCCATTGCTATGGAAACAGGCAAGGCCCCTTTGGGAAACATGGAAGCGGTACAGTTTCACCCAACCGCGATCGTCCCAGCCGGGATCTTGATGACCGAGGGCTGCCGTGGGGATGGTGGTTTACTCAGGGACGTCGATGGTTACCGCTTCATGCCCGACTATGAACCTGTCAAAAAAGAGCTGGCCAGCCGGGACGTCGTCAGCCGCCGGATGACCGAGCACATACGTAAAGGGAAAGGGGTAGACTCCCCCTATGGCCCACACCTTTGGTTGGATATCACCAACTTAGGTAAGGAACACATTGAAAAGAACCTTCGGGAAGTCAACGAGATCTGCCAGTTTTTCTTAGGCATCAACCCCGTGACCGACTGGATTCCTGTCCGACCGACCCAGCATTACTCCATGGGTGGGATCAAAACCGACGAAAAAGGCATGTCCCCTGGTTTAAAGGGTCTGTTTAGCGTTGGTGAGGCCGCTTGTTGGGATCTACATGGGTTCAACCGACTGGGCGGCAACTCGGTTGCTGAAACCGTGGTCAGTGGAATGATTGTCGGGGAGTTTGTCGCTGATTACTGCGAATCTCATGAAATCGACATCCGCACCCAGGTTGTGGAGAAGTTCCTCAAGCAGCAAAAAGAAAACATCGACCACTTGATGGACCACGGCGGCGGAGAAAACGCCTGGAAACTCAGAAATGAGATGCAAGAGGTGATGATGCACCATGTGGGTATTTTCCGAACCGGTAGCGACTTGAGCGAAGGGGTGGAAAAACTGAAGCTTCTTTTGCAGCGATCTAAAAACATCACCGTGACCACCAAAGCCCGAGGGGCTAACGGCGAGTTGGCCGAAGCCCTGCGTGTGCCCAAAATGATCCGGCTTGCTTTGTGTATCGCTGACGGTGCTTTGCGGCGAGAAGAATCCCGAGGTGCTCATGCCCGTGAAGACTTCCCGGCAAGGGACGACGTCAACTGGCTCAAGCGAACCTTGGCTTCTTGGCCGAACATGGATGACACCATGCCAACCATCACATACGAAGATTTAGATGTGAACACCATGGAGCTACCTCCTGGTTTCCGAGGTTACGGTGTGGCGAACATCAGCCACCACCCCGACACCCCTGGGCGGCAGGCCCAAGTCGAAAAAATCCAAGCAGAACTAGCCGACCAAGGTCGGCATAAAATCCAAGAAGCCTTGATGCCTGTGGATCTTCCAGCAAACTTGCAAGGCCACAACGAACGTCTTTTCAGAGGCCGAGAATGAAACCCTACCATGATAAAGCACCCAAACTGGTCCCTAGAGAGCTGACGTTTAAAATCCTCCGGTACAACCAACACCTACCGGAAGATAAACCACGGATCCAGGAATATAAATTCCAAGAGACTTCCGGGATGACTCTCTTTGTTGCTTTGAATTATATCCAAGAAAACCTCGACCCGACGTTGCAATTCGACTTTGTGTGTCGTGCGGGGATTTGTGGCAGCTGCGGGATGATCGTCAACGGCGTTCCTGGTCTCGCTTGCCGAACCTTGACCAGTTCCTATGACGACCCGGTGATTACTTTGCTACCTATGCCTGTATTCGAATTGATCGCTGACCTTTCTGTGGATACAGGTAAGGACATGCGCCGGATGGCTGAGCGGATTGAAAGCTGGATTCATGACCCTGATCAGGACAAAATCGACATCACGGCTATCGAAGAGCCCATGGAGCCGGTGGTCGCCGACCAGATCTATGAACTTGAACGATGCATCGAGTGTGGTTGTTGCTTGGCTGCTTGTGGAACCAGGCGGATGCGTAAAGACTTCCTCGGGGCCGCTGGATTGATGCGGGTTGCTCGTTTTCACATTGACCCACGTGACAAACGAACCGATGAAGACTATTATGAGATCCTTGGTGATGAACATGGGGTTTTTGGTTGTATGTCCTTACTGGGTTGTGAAGACTACTGCCCCAAAGACCTGCCCCACCTAGAGCAAATCGCCTACTTACGACGTAAGATGGCGTCAACCTAAATTCATTCACAGCCCCCTGCGCCAGCCCGTCTGGCGCAGTCAGGATTAAACCATGCCGCTGATTCAGTTTTTTCTTTATTCCGAAGTCTCCGTACTCCTTTGCGCCCTCGCCTTGTCTTGGAGCTCTCTCAGCCTACTCAGCCCTTCAGCCCCACCTAGCTTAGTGATATTGATTGGTTCGGCGACTTTTTTATTTTACACCCTAGAACGAAACCTCACCTTACCCCCACCGGGCCAGAGCATCTTCCCGGAAAAAAGCCGTTGGCTTAAAGAACACCGAGGGCTGAATTTTTTTCTGATGGCCCTCAGTGGCGCCCTCACTTTGGGTTTAGCGACCAAACTTTCACCCACAGGCTTGGGTAGTTTCCTGCTTCTAGCGGGTTTTGCACTCTGTTACTCCATCATCAAACTCCCTCAGCCCAAGCAGGACCTCCGTCCACCACAAGGGTTAAAACGTTTGCCTTGGGCGAAAAGTGGTTTGATGGTTTTGATTTGGACCTACATGACGTTGCTGCTACCAGCCTTGGAGGCTGGTTCGGCGGTCCAGCTCGACCGGGCGTGGGTGTTGGCTGCCCTTTGGGGGAGTTGGGTGTTTTCCAATACCTTGCTGTTCGATATCAGAGACCTTGGGGTTGACCAAGCCAGCGGCTGCACCACCTTTGCCGCTAAATTGGGGCGAACCCGTGCCCATCAATGGATTGACCGCAATATTTGGTTCCAAGCTCTGTTACTCTTGGGCTATCTATGGGCTTACCAGGAGCTGGTGCCGGTGCTGGCCATGGCGCTGACCTCAGTGAGTTTTCTAGGTTGCAACCGGTACTTACAAAAAACGAAACAGGCGGGGTTGCCTTTTTATATTGCCGCCGACTTGACCTTGGTCCTCCCGGCGTTTGCTCTGGCTCTCTACGCTTCTGTATCTTAAATTTTCTCTGCCTAAGAACCTAGCTCGTATATATCAGACTCCAGGTCCATCTCTCGGCGGGGATAAAAGAGGCACACCACTTTCTTTTCCGGGTTATGGATGTGTAAGATTTGTTCCGCCCCATCCCAGTCATAAAGCCCCGGTATGGGGTTGTGACCCACCACCATCACCGCCTCTGACTTATCTCCCCCCAGAAACTCCCCAAACATCTGTTTGGCTACACCGGGCTCTGCTTGGCTTTCTCGGGTCCAGGTGAGGCCGTAAACCAAGTCTGGGTTCTCCCGGTGGTTGATCACTTCAGAAAATTTATAGGGTTCTAAAGGACGAGCATGGGCACACAAAAAGTTTCTCCCCCGAGCCACAATGGGCAGGGACTGTTCAAAGTCGGAAAATCGGCCTAAAAACTCAGCCCCCAAATAAAGCTTCACCCAATCATGAACCATCCGAGACTCTGCTGCGAATTTGCAAATCGAGCGGTCTGCTCCTCCTGAACGGCCCATGATGTTTTCATGGTTCCCTTTCAGGAAATGAAACACCTCAGGGTATTTTATCTTCAATTCCATCACCAGGGCCATGGTCTGGAAGTTATCGGCCATTTCGCCTTCCATCCGAGGAGCGCTTTTAAACAGGTAACTATATTCCTGGTAAGCTTGGTTCCATCGTAGTTGAGTGCCTGACTCAGTGTGCATCCCGTCACCAAGACAGACCACCTGTCCTTCCCCGCGTCCTAGCCGCTCAGCCATGGTTTGGCCTTCGTAGCTCGAATCCATAAATTCTTGCAAAAAACCGTGGCGACCATGCAAATCGGGCAACACCCAAGTGGGTATATCTTCTTTGAGCAACACCAAGCCACCTGACTTTCCAGAGCGGTCATAAGGACGGCTCCATTGATCCTCTGTGCCCAGCACTTCGATTGCCTTCTCCAATTTAGCTGCCACTCCATAAGAATAATCCATTTTCACTCCATCATTCGTTTGATCGCTTGGTTCATGTGTTCTAAATGTTTTCCTAAGCCGTGGTTGTCTTCGACCATCTCAAACCGCACCAAGCTAGGGTCCGGCGCTGAGGCAACCCAACATTTTAAAGCCTCAGGGTCCACCACCTCGTCTTGCAACGCACCAATCACCTCACACCGGACCTGTTCAGGTAGGTTTAAAGCGTTGATTTGTATCAAAACGCCGGGGGGCACCCTTGAAGGGTCCAAAAAACGTAACGCCGGGGCGAGCAAAACCAACCCCAAGACCAGCTCCGGTTTTTCTTGCGCAAACATCAAGGCGGTCAGCGCACCTAAAGAGGAGCCAACGAGCACACTCGGCTCTTTCACCACCTCCAGCGCAACCTCTAATCGGTCTTCTAGGTCAGGGCTTAGCTCTGGCGCGATCAGCCCCGGGTAACGATCAGCCAGATAACTGCCTTTGTGTCCGGTCGGTTTGCCCTCAAGTCCGTGAAAAAATACCAATGGCTTCATCGAGTCCTATGCTCTGTTTGATGCAAGTGGCTCATATACGAACCAACGGCTGATAACATCCAGATCTACTATAAACCTACAAGCTAGTCAAAGAGATGAATAACAGTTAATCTTTGACCATGAAACACCCATGGATCTTACAAGCCTTATTAGCCCGAGAACAACAAGGCCAACGGCGGAGCCTCAAGGACCTTGGGGAAACCAAAGCCCCCATGATCAAACTGGGCGGCCAAGAATTGGTGAATTTCAGCTCCAACGACTATTTGGGGCTCAGCACCCACCGAGACTTACTCCAACGTGCGAATGAATTCGCCCAGACTTATGGAGCGGGTTCCACAGCATCCCGGTTGGTTTGCGGCAACCTTCCCTGTTATGGGCCAGTGGAAGCCAAGCTAGCGAAGCTCAAAGGCACCGAGCGGGCGTTAATTTTAAACTCAGGGTTCCAAACCAACGTCGGTTTGGTGCCTGCACTCGCCGGTCCTGGGGATGTGATCTTGATGGACAAGCTGATCCACAACAGCCTGATCCAAGGGGTCAAGCTTTCAGGGGCTAAGTTCCAGCGGTTCCGACACAATGATTTAGAACACCTAGCCAGCCTACTGGAAAAATCGGTGCCTACGGCCCGTAGGGTATTGGTGCTCGCAGAGACCGTTTACTCCATGGACGGCGACCGGCCTGACCTAAAAAAAATGATCGACCTTTGCCACCAACACAACGCCTTTCTGGTGCTCGACGAAGCCCATGCCACCGGAGTTTTGGGGCCACAGGGGATGGGGCTTTCGGTGGGTTTGGGTGCCGACTTGGTGATGGGCACCTTTGGCAAGGGCATGGGGTCCTTTGGGGCCTACTTGGCAGGTTCATCCGACTTGATGGACTATATGATTAATTTCCACCCAGGGCTGATCTACTCCACAGGGCTGCCCCCATCGGTACTAGGGTCCATCGACGCTGCCCTGGACTTGGTGCCTCAACTAGAGGGCTCCCGGCAACACATCACCCAAATTTCTGAAAGCCTGCGGAGCCAACTGCAACAAAGTGGGTTTGATACCTTGGACTCATCCACCCAGATCATCCCGGTGGTGACTGGGGAAGAACAGCCTTGCTTGGACCTCGCTAGGTATTTGCAAACCCGAGGTTTTTTCACCATACCCATCCGCCCCCCTACGGTAGAGCCCCATAAAGCAAGGATTCGTTTGGCCCTGAACAGCCAACACACCCAAACACAAATCGATCAGTTGGCCCAGGCCTTTGCTGGATGGAGGCGACCTTGAAACAATGGGCCTTCTACCCTGGTTGGGCGATGGACCCGGCGGCTTTTGTCCCTTTGGCCCGGCGTCTGGGCGGCAAGTCCTGGTTTTTCGACCGAGGTTACACCGGCAATCCTTCAACACCAGCGCCAGAAACAGGGAGGTGGAACATCGTCACCCACTCCATGGGGTTGTGGCATGTGCCCTTTGATTTATTGGTGTCCTGCGAGTCTATCTTCATCTTGGGCGGTTTTGATGTTTTTATCCCTGAGCACTCGAGGGGGAAAAAGATGGTGTCTCGGTACATCAACAACCTGCGCCGTGGGTTGGTGGGTTCACCACAAAAAACCTTGGGGCAATTTCACCAGCTTTGTGGGCTGCCACCGGAATTTTGCCCAGCCCCTGGTTCTTGGGATATCCCTTTACTCACCGCTGATTTAGCCCGACTGGAAACCGAACACTGGGACGGGCACCGCTTCCTGAAGGACCCGGTCCTTTTCCATGGGGACCAAGACCAAGTGGTTCTTAACTCCCAAGGGTCTAAGTTAGGCGAAAAATTGGGTTGTTCGGTAAAGTGGTTGCCTCAAACCGGCCATGGATGCAAAATCGACCAACCAGACGAACTAACCGACCTCATGCAACAAGCCCAAACTCGATGACCCACAAGCCAGACTCAATCGCTTTGTCTTTTGGCAAAGCAGCCCAAAACTACGAAACCCACGGTTTTCTCCAGCAGAAAGCCGCCCAAGAATTCCGCCAGTTTTTACAACGTTGGTTGGTGGAACTGCCCGAAGGCCCCGCCTTGGAGCTCGGCTGTGGGACCGGGCTGGTCAGCGCCCAAGCAGCAGAGCTGTTAGGGCAGCGAAGCTTCCACCTGAGCGACCTTTCGCAGCAGATGTTAGCCGAGGCCAGAAGCAACTTGACCGCTTTTCCTTGGTTGACCTACGGGGTGCTGGACGCAAACCAGTCGTTGGACCCAGGGCATTACAGCTTGGTCCTCTCCGCCCTTGCGGTGCAGTGGCTCGCCGACCCCTTGGCATCCATCGAGAACCTAGCCCTCGCGCTGAAGCCCAGGGGTAAGTTGGTGCTGTCCTTTTTGGGTGCCGGTAGTTTCCCTGAGTGGGAGCAAGCAACCCAAGCACTGGGTCTGCCCTATACAGCCAACCCCTTGCCCGATGCACAGCAAGTCAAAAGTCGGCTCTCCGCCTTACCTGGGAAACTAGAAATCTACCGTTGTGCCCTGGTGCTGACCTTCCCCAAGGCTAGAGATTTTTTCCATAATTTTAAAGACATTGGTGCCGGCACCAAGCTGAAACAACTTCAGTTGACCCGGGGCCAGACGAAATTACTGATCCAATACTTAGACACCCAATACCCCGAGGGCTTTGAAGCGAGCCATCACGTCTATTATCTCTGCTACGAGGCCCCTGGTGTTGAACTTCCCTGAAGAATTGTTTGTCACCGGCACCGACACCGACGTAGGGAAAACCGTGGTGAGTGCTGCCTTGGTCTTAGGTCTACAAGGACATTATTACAAGCCCTTCCAATCTGGGACCGACGACGGCACGGACCAGGAGTGGATCAAACAAGCCACCGGGCTTGGGGATTCCCACTTTTCCCCTGAAGGCTGCCGGTTCAAAGCACCGTTGTCCCCTAACCAGGCGGCGGCTTTAGAAAACACCACCCTGGCCCCCCAGGACATTGGTTTGCCCCACTGCGACCAAAAGCACTTGATCATCGAAGGGGTCGGCGGATTGATGGTGCCACTGAACCAAGAAACCTTGCTGATTGATTGGTTGAAACCCAAAAATCTACCGGTTTTGCTGGTCGCTCGCTCGGGGTTGGGGACACTCAACCACACCTTGTTGTCTGTCGCTGCACTCAAGCAGCGGGGGATTCCCTTGTGGGGGATTGTGCTCAACGGGCCGAAGAATCCTAGAAATGCCGCCGACATCCAGCAGTTTTCCGGTGTCCGGTTTTTGGCCCAGGTTGATTATTATGACGAACTGAACCCCGACACTTTGTCCCAACTTTTTTCCCAGCTGTGCGCCTCATGAAAAACCCCTCAAATGTATGGATGCCCTTCACACAAATGGCCCAGGCATCTGCCCCAACCATGGTCACCAGTGGAAAAGCTGCCCATTTGAACCTCGCAGACGGCAAGCAGCTGATCGATGCGATTTCTTCTTGGTGGGTATCGATCCACGGCCATGGGAACCTAGAAATTGCCGAGGCGATCTATGAGCAAGCAAAAACCTTAGAACATGTGATCGCCGCAGGCTACACCCACGAGCCTGCCCAGCAACTAGCGGCGCAGCTCAAGGCATTCACCCCAGACCCCTTGGAATGGGTGTTTTTTTCTGACGACGGCTCCACAGCGGTGGAAGTGGCCTTAAAAATGGCGTTCCAATACTGGGCGAACCAACAAGCGAAAGGGCGCAATCAGTTTTTGGCTCTCGAAGGGGGCTACCATGGCGACACCCTTGGGGCGATGTCGGTCGGCGACCCTAGCCTGTTCAGCCCGGTGTTTTCTCCGCTGCTCTTTGATGTCACCCGCCTGCCTCGGCCCCTGACTTGGGAAGGGGACTTAGAGATCGAGGCCAAAGAGGCAGCCGCCCTAGCCACCGCCAAGGAGGTGTTGGAGCAAAACCCCACTGGATACGCCGCCTTGATCGTGGAACCCTTGATCCAAGGGGCAGCAGGGATGCGGACCTATCGCCCGCAATTTTTGCGAGCCCTGGTGGACCTTGCCCGGAGCTTTGGGGTGTTGGTGATTTTTGATGAAGTGATGACCGGCTTTGGACGAACAGGCCAACCCTTTGCCAGCCAAACCGCCGAGGTGGAGCCAGACCTGATGTGCCTGTCCAAAGGCCTGACCGGCGGGACGCTACCCATGGCGGTGACCATGGCTTCTAACTTAGTGTATGAAGGGTTCTTAGGGGACCAAGCCGGGGCGATCGACCCCACTTTTTACCATGGCCACAGCTTCACCGCTAACCCTTTGGGTTGCGCTGCGGCGGTGGCTTCCCTGAAACTACTCAAACAAAACAAGGTCTACCCGGTGATGGAGAGCTGGCACCGAGAGGGGCTGGGCTTGATCGAAGGCTGTGAACGGCTTTCAAGTCTTCGGGTCTTGGGGACCATGGCAGCGATGGACTGGTCAGAGCGGCCAGGGGCAAAATACAACAACGTCGAAGCACTCAAAGCCGCCTTTGTTGACCGAGGGGTGATCCTTCGGCCTTTGGGCAAGGCTTTATATATCCTCCCTCCTTACTGCATCGAGAAAGGGGAGTTGATCTACGTCTATGAGCAAATCAAAGCGGTGTTAGATGCCTAGATCTTTTTGTGTTTGTGAGGGCAGAGGCCTAGCGGGTGGAACAACACTTTGCTTGACCAAGGGGTGATCCTCCGGCCTTTGGGCAAGGCCTTCTATATCCTCCCCCCTTTTCTGCATCGAGAAAGGGGAGCTGATCGACGTCTAGGAACAAATCAAAGCGGTGTTAGACCCCTAGATCTTTTCGTGGAGGCTTAAGAGGGCTGAGGCCTAGCGGGTGGAACAACACTTTGCTTGACCAAGGGGTGATCCTCCGGCCTTTGGGCAAGGCCTTCTATATCCTCCCCCCTTTTCTGCATTGAGAAAGGGGAGCTGATCGACGTCTAGGAACAAATCAAAGCGGTGTTAGACCCCTAGATCTTTTCGTGTTTGTGAGGCTTACGCGGGCTGAGGCCCAGCTGGTCGAACAACGCTTTGTCCGCAGCTTTCCCTGCACCCGGTGTGGTGAGCAGTTTATCACCAGAAAAAATACTGTTCGCCCCGGCGAGGAAACAAAACGCTTGTTCCAAGTCGCTGAGCGATTCACGTCCCGCTGAAAGGCGGACCATGGCGGTTGGGATCACGATCCGGGTGGTGGCGATCATCCGCACCAATTCGAAGACGCCCACTTTCCCATGGTTTTCCATCGGGGTGCCTTCGACCGGCACCAAGGCGTTGACCGGCACCGACTCAGGCAGAGGGGTGACGTTTGCCAAGGTGTGCAACATATCAATCCGGTCGTCTTCGTTTTCCCCAAGCCCCAAAATACCGCCACAACACAGAGAAATCCCTGCTTCCCCAACGGTGTTGATGGTGTCTAGTCGGTCCTGGTAGCTACGGGTGCTGACCACTTTGGAATAATGTTTTTCCCCGGTGTCCAGGTTGTGGTTATACGCATACAAGCCAGCCTGCTTGAGACGCCCGGCTTGTTCGGGATTCAACATCCCTAGGGTACAACAAACTTCCAGGCCCATGGCGCTAACCCCTTGGACCATTTGCAAAATCTGTTCAAAATCCTGGTTGTCTTTAACTTCCCGACCGGCGGCACCCATACAAAAACGGGTGCTTCCGCCTGATTTAGCTTCTTTAGCGAGGCCCAAGACTTGGTCCACATCCATCAGCTTTTGCCGGGCGACGTTCGCTTCGTGGTGCACTGACTGGGAGCAATAGCCGCAGTCTTCTGCGCAACCACCTGTCTTGATCGACTGGAGGGTACAAACCTGAACCTCTTTGGGTTCATGGTACTCCCGGTGGACCTGGGCGGCCCGGTACACCAGCTCTAAGAACTCTTGGTGATAGATCTTGGCGATGTCTTCACGGGTCCAGGAAATTTGTTTTTGCATCTTGTTTTTCTCTTGAAAAAAGGTCTAATAACCCCCCTAGACTATGAGGTTCGCCGGGGTCGGTAAAGTGCTTTTTGGGGGTTCACATTCGGCGGTTGATGATAACTACATATTTAGGTATCTTAGGGCACCAACTCATCCAAAGGCCCCATTTGTTCCAGCTGCACCCAAACACCCAAGCGAAACTCACCCGGTTCAAAGCGATCAAACGAGGGTATTGGTCTTTTTGGTTGATGGTGCTGCTGGTTGGGTCCTCTTTATTTTTAGAGCTTTGGGTGAGCCAACGGGCGTTGGTGGTGTCTCACCAGGGAAAACTATATTTCCCTAGTTATGGGGCGGTGCTCTCTGGGAAGACCTTTGGGCTCAACTACCAGTATGAAACCAACTACCGAGAGCTGCAAACTTCTTGGGAGGCTGAGGGCCAAAAAAGCTGGCTGTTGATGCCTTTGGTCCCTTACAGCCCTTATGAAAGCGATTTCAGCTTAGAAGACAACCCACCGAACCCACCGAACTTTTCCTCCTCCCATTACCTAGGCACCGATAACTCGGGCCGGGATATCCTCGCCCGGTTGCTCTATGGGTTTCGGGTGGCGATTTTATTTTCCTTTGCGCTGTACTTCGCCACCTCCTCCTTAGGGGTGTTGATCGGCAGCTTGATGGGATACTTTGGCGGCAAGTTTGATTTATTGATGCAACGGGTGGTGGAGGTGTGGACCTCGGTCCCCACCCTCTACTTGATCTTGATCATGGCCGCCTTGATCACCCCGAATTTCTGGCTGTTATTAGGGATATTGGTGTTTGTGGGCTGGACCGAGATGACGTGGTTGATGCGGGCGGAAATCTACCGAGAGAAAAACCGCCAGTACTGCGAGGCCGCCCGGTCTATGGGGGCGAGTCACCTCTCCATCATTTTGCGGCACCTACTTCCTAACGCCTTGGTCCCGATCATCGCCCGGCTGCCTTTCCAGATGGTTGCCGGTATTGGCGCCTTGACCAGCCTAGACTACCTAGGTTACGGCCTGCCCATCCCCACCCCAAGTTGGGGCGAGTTGCTGCGTCAAGGACAAGAGGCCTTTGATTATGCCCCTTGGATTCTGCTCAGCCCGTCTTTCGCCACCATTTTGATCCTCCTGCTCTTCACCTTCATCGGCGAAGCGATCCGGGAATCCTTTGACCCTAAGCGGGTGACGCTCTACGAGTGAACGAACCGGACCACGACCCAAACCGCAACAAACACCGTTTATAACGTGGCACTGCGGAAGAGGTTGCGCTGAAATGGTTTTGAGGAATTTTTTTGGGGGTCAGGTCAAATGCAATGGACCTGCTTTGTGGGCTTCTGGGGCGTAAACACGACAGGGAGGGGCCGCTGCCATGGGTTCACCGGCCTCTACGGACTGGCTTCCCATAGCAAAAAAGGTCGATCAGATACTACCGACAACCTCTTTGACCAGGATACTCACCCCGGCGATCATCACAAAATACCCAAACAGCGGCTTGAGCTTAGCGGGGTTGATTTTGCTTGAAAGCAAGCCACCAACAATCGCACCAAGGACCGAGAGGGCGGACATGGATAAAATCAAGGTCCAGTCAATCACCATCGCACCTTGGACATCGCCGATGAAGCCAAACAGGGATTTGATCGAAATGATCATCAAAGAGGTGCCCACCGCCTCTTTCATCTCCAACCCTGCAAGGATCACCAAAGCAGGTATGATCAAAAAACCACCTCCAGCGCCCACAAAACCAGTGACCCCACCGACCAACAACCCTTCCAAGGCAATCAGTGGCAGGTTCAAGCTTTTGTTGTCACCGCCAGCAGCGACCTTTGAAGGACGTATCATCGCATAGGCTGCCAAGATCATGATCACCGCAAAGACGATCAAAATCAGGGCGTCTTTCGTCAACACCCAGCCGAAGAACGATGCGATCTCTTGGGGCAACCGTGGCATGACCAAAAGCCGCACGGAATACACCCCGACAAAAGCAGGCAAGGCAAAGATAAACCCGATTTTAAACCGGATCAGCTTTTTCTTATAATAGGAGGTCGCCGCCATCAAGGCCGTCACTCCCACAATAAACAGGGAGTAAGCGGTAGCCTCGCTGGGGACAACCCCTAAAATAAAAACCAAAATTGGTACCGTTAGAATCGATCCTCCGGCGCCCAAGAGCCCTAAGGTGATACCCATAAATATGGTGCTCAAGGCACCGGCGATCATCACTTCCACAGTTCCAACATTGGTTAAGGTTAATCCAAAAGATCTACATTCGAGCTTGCAACATGCCGTTCCAATACATCGAAGGCAAGCCATAAACTTTCAAGGCATACATGCTATATCGCTCTTTCGACTGGTCGAAGGGGAAGCTCTCCATGATTTTGCCCCCATAGCCAAACTCAGCCATGATGGTCCGACCGTAGCCAGTAACCAAAGGGCACGAAGCATAACCATCATAAGACTCGGCCAACTCTTCTGCTTTGAACAAAGCGAGTAGATTTTTGGCGACCACAGGGGCCTGCTTACGAATAGCGGCACCGGTTTTTGAATTTGGGGTGTTGGTCGCATCGCCCAATCCAAAGATGTTTGGGTACTTCGTATGCTGCAAGCTGTTTTTATCCACATCCACCCATCCAGCGGCATCGGCCAAGGGGCTTGCACGGATAAAGTCAGGCGCACACTGAGGGGGAGTGACGTGCAGCAGGTCGTACTCCAAAACCAATTCGTCACCACCGTTCATATCAGCGAACACCGCTTCTTTTGTTTCTGGACGAACTTCCACCAGATTCCTAGAAAAATGGGTGGTGATATCCCGTTCTTCAGCAAGTTGCGATAAGGTCGCCGCATAGCGTGGGACCCCAAATATTCCTGGAGAAGCCGCAGCATAGATCACCTCGGATTCATCCCGTAGGCCATTTTTGCGCAGGTAGTGATCGGTGAGCCACATGATTTTTTGAGGTGCACCAGGGCATTTAATCGGCCCAGCTGGAAAAGTAAACAACGCCTTGCCGCCCTTGAACTCTTGTAAGGCCTGCCAAGTATACTCGACATTGTTGTATCCATAGTTGCTGCAAACCCCGCCTTTGCCTAAAGCGTCTTTCAAGCCTTTCACTTTAGCCCAGTCCACTTTGATTCCTGGGGCAACAACCAAGGCGTCATAAGTCAACGTATCACCTGAGGCGAGGCTGACAGAGCTATTTTCTGGATCGAAGGTGGTGACCGAATCTTTGATCCAGTGCACACCGTGAGGCATCACGTCTTGCTCAGGTCTGGCGGAACTTTCCCGTTTGACCACCCCGGCACCAACCATGGTCCAGATTGGTTGATAATAATGAACCTCTGAAGGCTCAACCAAGGCGATATCTACGGCTGGGTCTAATCGTTTGAGCCAAGCGGCTGTTTTGATACCGCCAGTGCCTCCACCGACAATGACAATTTGATGATGTGCTGACATATTGTTCCTTGTATTGTTTGGTGAAGCCTATCAGGCGGTTTTTAGAGACTGACCCATCGAACGCATAAAGCGCATCATGAAACCCAGAGAGGTTGAGGTTTGTTTGGCATCGTCCATGGCGTTTAACGTCGACTTGAAGATCGGCTCAAGCTCAGAACTACGTCCTAAGACAGTGCTCAGCAATTTTAAGGTCGCGGGGTGGCTCATGGTTTCAACGGTTTGCACCAATAAATTAACCCGTTCATCGATATCAATCCCTTGATCAGCCCAACTGACCGCCACCCCGTCGACGGTGTCAGCAAGCATCGCCAGTCCGTCAGGCGCAATATCAGCCAACTGGGAAATGTGCTGGACGGTGTTTTCTAAATTGCTCAGCCGTTGATCCATTTTCTGCAAAAGCTCTAAGATTTGCGTGTCTGTGCTTTGAGGCATGTGATTCCTTATTTGCTATGGAAGGTTAATGTGAGATTGTCCAAAGGGTTACCACCGAAGCTAGGGGTTAATCCCAAGAGAAACAGGGTAACCTGCACTGATCCAATCAGGCATACCCGAGTTGGTGACCGGCACCAAGTTTGTGACCCCGTTTTGGGCGAGGTTTGCATAGGTTGACTTGATCCGGTGCCCGGACCGGCAGTACAGGTAAATTTTCGAATAGGTTTTGAGCTGATCGAGGGCGAGCTGCTCTGTCCCTTGGGGGATGTTGATCGCTCCAGGGACATGGCCCGCAGCAAACTCAGGTAAAGTCCGCACATCGACCACAACTTCGCCTGGACTCAACTCAGGTAAAAGACCATGCAACCCATCCATCGAGACTCCCTCAGGGAGTTCCACCACACGGGCTACTTCTGGGAACCCACACACCAAGTTCGCTGGAACGGACTGTTCCAGATACTTTGGAGCCGGTAAGTTCAAATTTTTCATGATCTCAGTAAAGGGCTCTATCGTTTGCCCTTCTGGGATACGGGGGTTGAACTGTTTTTCTTCCCCGATGGTCGTAACGGTTTGACCTTTGTAGTCGTGTCCAGGGTACACCAAGGTTGCATCAGGCAGGGAGTAGAATTTCTTGGTGATGCTATCAAACATCTTGTAACAACTGCCTTGCTGGAAATCTGTCCGGCCACAACCACGAATGAACAACACATCCCCTGAAAATAACATACCAGGGAGGTAGAAGCTGGTGCATGCGTCGGTGTGCCCAGGGGTAGCTAGTGCCTTGATCTGGTGCTTTCCAAAGGAAAACAACTCTCCCTCTTTCACCAAGATGTGAGCTGCCTCAACCTGCGAAGGTGCACCTAATACGATCTTGGCCCCGGTCGCCAAGCTCAGCAGCCCCGCACCGGTGATATGGTCGGCGTGGACATGGGTGTCTAGAACATAGAGCAACGAAACACCCAGTTCTCGGATCAGCTTGAGGTCTCGGCCATGTTGGCTTTTGACCGGGTCGATCATAACCCCTTCGCCAGTCTGTGGGTCAAACAAAAGATAGGTGTAGGTCCAGGTGTCCTGGTCAAATAACTGACGTAAAACTGGTGTTTCGATGGCCATCTGCGCTCCTCAAGCTGTGTTAAGAAAATCAGTTTTCCCTGCTTCTCCCTGCCCTACAGCTTGGGCCATATAAAGCCAGCGCTGGAAAGGGTAGATCAAAATCAGGGACTCTTTTTAGAAGCTAAGTTACCATAAATGGTAGATTATTCAAGTATTAAAATAATATAATTCAACTTGATAAGTTGACACACTCAGTCAAGTTTTCCATCTGCTTGATTTTTATAATACAACTGGAGATGTAGGTGAAATAACAATCTGATCTAGCCGGTGATTTATCAGGATTCTTCCCGGAAATCACCCTCAACGAATCACGATAGGCAAGGATATATTGAGTGGTTCAAGTGCTTTGGCCAGTGTAGACTAGCGGGGCTACGGCCTGCCCAGCCGAAGCAGGGGCGAGTTGCTGCACCAAGGAGAAGAGCCCTTGGGTTATACTCAGCCCGTCTTTTCCACCCTCTTGATCCTCCTACTCTTCATCAGTGAGGCTAACAGGAAGTCTTGACCCCAATCCTGTGACGCTGCGCTACGAATGAGGCTTTGTAGCCTGCTTCTATGGCTGCGCTCGACAGAGTGACAGGGTTTCGGGGGCGACTGGCTGCCACAAGGCAACTCTGTTTGTAGAATAAATAACTATTTCTTGCCTTTTTTATACAACAAACTATATTATATTACAGAGCCAATTTACGTCCAGGCTCCATGCAAAAAACCGTTTGTTAGATCCGACTATCACCAGATACAGTGCATCCAATGACTTTACTCAGCAAAGCTCAATCCCTTGTGGTTGAAGTAAAAAAGAAAATTGCGTCCAAAGCGATTTATACCCATCTAGACGGAACCGGCGGGACCTTGTTTACCTTGGTTTTGATGCTCGTCGCCTTATCACTACGGTTTGCCATTGCTCCCTTAGATGCGGGCATTCAATACATCACTTTTTTTCCAGCAGTGGCCATTGCTGCGGTCCGAGGAGGGATTAGGCAGGGGATGCTTTCGGTTTTGCTTGGGATGGGTTTTGCGACCTATTTTTTCACAGCGCCCTACCATTCTTTTTCGACCCAAGCTCTAATCAGCAGCTTTGGGTCTAATTTGGTCTTTTTTGCCGACGGCCTGATTGTGTGTTATTCCATCGGGGCGATGCACCAATTCCGTAATAACTATGCTCAAGAGTTGTTGGAGTCCCAGAAGTCTGAGGCACACATCAAAACGGTGAATAAAGAACTCGACGACTTCGCCTACATTGCGTCCCATGACTTAAAAGAACCGCTACGAGGGATCAATAACTACGCTAGTTTCTTAGAAGAGGACTATGCGGAGCAACTTGATGATGAAGGAAAACAGTACATCAGCAGCATCATCCGGTTGACCCAAAGGATGACCTCCTTGATAGACCAGTTGCTTGTCTATTCCAGGCTAGGAGCCACGGACATCAAAAAAAAGTCCATCAATTTGGATGAATTGTTGGAAGAGGTGAGCGACAACATATCGACCCGGCTCGCAGACGAAGCCGTCACCCTCAACAAAGCAACCCCCTTGGGGTGGGCCGAGGGAGATAGCACCCGTATCATGGAGCTGTTCCAAAACTTGATTTCCAACGGCCTTAAATACAACGATAAAACAACCAAGAGCATTGAAATCGGGTGTGACACAACCCAAGGCAACCCGACCTATTATGTAAAAGACAACGGTATTGGAATCCCGCACAAGCACATCGACTCGGTGTTTCGGATTTTCAAACGGTTGCACGAACAATCAAAATACGGTGGAGGCTCCGGCGCAGGGCTGACCATCGTCAAAAAGATCATTGAACGGCATGGCGGCAAAATATGGCTGGAGTCTGAAGCAGGCGAAGGTACAACCTTTTTTTTCACCTTAAGCGAGGATCAATCTCATGATTAACGATCAACGGCCCATCTTGGTTGTAGAAGACAGCGACGATGATTATCTCGCCACCTCCCGTGCCTTCAAAAAGGCTTGTTTAAGAAACCCGGTGTACCGTTGCACCAACGGGGACCAAGCGTTGGACTTTTTGTACCAACGTGGAGAATACGAAGAAGCCGGGTCAGCACCCAGACCGAGTATCATTTTGTTGGATCTTAATTTGCCGGGGACAGATGGTCGGGACGTCCTGCGAGAGATCAAATCGGACCCCGCCTTGCGGAACATCCCGGTGATCGTGTTGACCACATCAGCATCCGAATCAGACATCAATAAATGTTACGAAGCCGGTGCCAATTCCTATGTGCAAAAACCAGTGGGGATCGGCGGCTTTGTCGAAGCCATCACCCGGATCAAAAACTTCTGGCTTGAGCTAGTGATCATCCCCAAGGAGATCGAATGAACACCACTGTATTGATCATCGATGACAACCATGATGACCACCAATTCTACCGGCGGGTCCTCAAGGAAAGCCAGTATACCCTCAAATCCGCCTTCACCGGCGAAGAGGGATTGGCAATGGCCCTTGAACTCACCCCCGCATTGATTGTGTTAGACTACATGCTGCCCGAGATGAACGGCCTTGAGTTTGTCAAAAAGCTACAGGAACAACTACCGAACATCCCACCGATCTTGATGTTGACCGGGGAAGGCAGCGAGCCCGTCGCCGTCGAGGCCTTGACCATAGGGGTGCAGGACTATGTGGTGAAGGATCACTCTGGTGGTTTTTTGACCCTTTTACCCAGCCGGATTGATCAGGTTCTACGGACTCACAAGGAGCGAGTGGCGTCCACAAAGCTCAAGGCGTTACACGAAACCATTTTGCAATCTGTTGCAGACGGTGTGTTGGGTTTTGATCACGAAGGCACCCTGGTATTCGCCAATCAATCTGCCTTGGGCATGTTAGGAGGCGAGTCTCAAGATATCATCGGGTCGAACATAGAAAAGTTTTTGCTTCCTACGGGGCAGGCCATGAGTTGGGAGAGTCAACCACTCACCCGACTCGCCCCAGAGCAATCAACCTACTCTTGTGACTCTTGTTTGCTCCAATCGATAGGGGGCGAACTGTTCCCCATCAACTACACCGCCTCCCGGACCCCTTCAGGTGATCCAGAGTTCAGCGGTTGGGTGTTGGTCTTCCAGGATTCGACACAGCGCAAAAAAGCGGAGGCAGAGCTACGTATCGCCGCCACGACCTTTGAAGCCTCTGAGGCGATCATGGTCACCGACGCCGACGCCAACATCATCCGGGTGAACCAAGCCTATAGCTTAGTCACTGGATATGCTCCCAAAGAAGTCATCGGCAAAAACCCTCGGTTTGCCCAGTCCAAGCGGCATGGCGTGGCCTTTTATGAAGACATGTGGGGCCAACTGCTCGACATGGGGACTTGGTCCGGGGAAATCTGGGACAAACGAAAAAATGGGGAGCTGTACCCCAAGTGGATCACCATCACAGCCGTGAAAAACGAACAGGGCGAAACCACCCAGTACGTGGCGATTTTCCGAGACATCACCCAACAGAAAATCTACGAAGAAAAAATTCGTAGCATGGCCTATTACGACACCTTAACCAAGCTACCGAACCGTCGCCTGTTTTTGGACCGGTTCCAAACCGCACTGCTACACGCCGAACGAAACAAAGAGTATGGGGCGGTGCTCTTCATCGACTTGGACAGGTTCAAAGAACTGAACGACACCCAAGGCCATGACTGCGGTGACCTACTGCTGATCGAGGTCGGTGTCCGTATTTCCGCCTGTTTACGAAAGTTGGATACCGTCGCCCGGTTTGGGGGTGATGAATTTGTGGTGCTGCTCAGTGGGGTCAATAAGGAAAGGCAAGGTGCCTTGGAGAACGTATCCAAGGTGGCTGAAAAGATCCGCGCCAGCCTCACCAACCCCTATATCCTCAACGGCCACGAGCACACCAGCTCGCCGAGCATCGGTGGTAAATTGTTTTGTGCCGAACACGAATCAATGGAAACCCTGCTCAAACTTGCGGACCAAACCATGTACGATGTCAAAAAAGCAGGCCGAAACGGGGTGAGCATTTATAAGGACGAACCCAAGGAAGGCTGATTCTTGCGGGTTTGGGTAGCCTTGGCTGCCTGGACTTTCGGGGGTGTTTAACAACACTCCCGAAAAAAGGACTTTGTCGCCAAGGGATGACGACTAAGCCTTCTTCAAGAAGCAGGTCTTCAGTACCACGGTGGCCTTGCCGACCCGGCATTCTACTTCTTCGTCTTTCGAGGTCAGCTTGATGCCTTTGCAGGCGGTTCCTCGTTTGAGGTTGATGCTCGATCCTTTCACTTTTAAGTCTTTGATCACTGTGACTGTATCGCCATCAGTGAGGGTATTTCCGTTGCTGTCTTGTACGCTCATGTTTTGTTTTGTGTGAGGTGTTTGTGGTTCAACGTTTAAATGAAATAACGACAGGAAAACTGCCGCTCTATTTTTTAGCCATCAAGGCTTCAATGTCCTTGATGGTTTTTGGGATTTCCTTGGATAACACTTCGTTGCCCCCTTCCAGCAACAATACATCGTCTTCGATGCGGATGCCGATGCCTTCGTCGGGTAGATAAATCCCTGGTTCGATGGTGATGACCGCCCCGGCTTTCAACGGCCACTCTAGGTTTTGCACGTCATGGACATCTAAGCCCAGGTTGTGACCAATCCGGTGGTAACCGACCTTGAGGTAGTCCTTCACATCCTTGATGAAGCCATACTTCTTGTAGACCTCGCCCTGAACCCGTGCAGAAATCTCCAAGATTTCTTTCCAGCTCAGGTGCGCCCGTACTTGCCGGATCATCTGTTGGTTCACTTCCAAAACCGCATTATAGCAATGGGCCTGTCGTTTGGTGAATTTCCCAGAAACCGGGAACACACGGGTGATATCCCCGGAGTACAACCCATACTCCCCGCCTGTATCGATCAACACCAAGTCCCCGTCTTTGAGGGCGGCGGAGTTTTCGATGTAGTGCAGGGTGCAGGCGTTTTGCCCGCCGGCGACAATGGTATCAAACCCAACTCGGGAGCAACCATGATAAAGGTACTGGTACGCCAGCTCCGCCTCGATCTGGTATTCCATCACCTCGGCCTTGATCTTACTCGCCGCCGAGCGAAGCCCGGTGTTGATGATTTCTAGGCTGTGGCGGATGCGGTCGATTTCGATGGGCTGTTTTTTGGACCGGAAGGGCAGCAGCAAAGGCGCAAGTTTACGGATCATCAACCCCGGCAACCTCATCCGAAAGTCCGCCAGCAGTTGGTGGGCCTTGGTCAGCGGTTGGTCTGGGAAGATGGAATTGACCTCGGTGAACAATTGATTCTTTTTGTCTTGCATCCGGTAAAACTGGGGCAAGAACAGATCAATGGTTAACACCTGCTTGATGCCCGAAAGCTTTTGGGCTTCCTCGACCCGCAACAACTTGCCTTCCCATTTTTCTTTGAGCGGGTCCACCGGTGGGATAAACAAGACTTCTTGATGGACACCGTTTTTTTCAGGGAACACCAACAGCACCATGCCCGGTTGTTCTAAACCGGTGAGGTAAAAAAAGTTGGAGTCCTGCCGCCATGGGTGATGTTGGTCGCCGTTACGAACCATCGGTTCGGCGGCAAACAACATGGCCATGGAATCGTCATCAAGGCGCAGCGCCAAGTTACGGCGGTTGTCCTTAAAAAACTGGGCTGGGAAGGCTTCGTGGCGCATAGGGGCTCTTCAAAAAAACCGCCCTCAACGAATCAAGGGCGGCAAGGGTCTATTTAGTGGTTGAAGTGCCTCAACCCAGTGAAGGCCATGGCCATCCCGAGTTCGTCACAGGCTTTGATGCTGTCGTCGTCTCTCATGCTGCCACCGGGCTGGATGATGAACTTGATCCCCAAGCCAGCTGCTTCACGCACGGTGTCGTCAAAAGGCAAGAAGGCATCAGACGCCAAAACCATTTTGGAAATTTCTTCGTCCGCCCAAGCTTTGAAATCCCCGGTCTGGCCGTTTTGTTCCCATTCTCGCTTCAGGTTTTCTAACGCTTTGGTGATGGAAAGCTTCCGCATCGAATCCACCCGGTTTGGCTGGCCTGCGCCCATACCAAACACTTGGAAACGACCTGGGGCATATTCACGACCTAAAATCACCGCATTGGATTTGGTGTGTTTACAAGCGGTCATGGTGAATTCAGACAAAGACTGATAGTTCCCTGGGAAGGGTTTTTTCGTCACCACATCGAATTTACTGAACAGCTCTTGGTCCCGTGATTGGACCAATATCCCGCCGGTGATGGCTCGGACCGTCTCGGTTTCTGCTTTCACGGCGGTAGGGACTTTCAACAAACGCAGGGCTTTTGACTTCCGCTTCAAGAATTCCATGGCGTCTTCGTCAAAGTCAGGGGCAATCAAGACTTCCACAAACTTGCCGGTTTTAACCACCTGAGAAAGGTACTCTCCATCTTTCACTTGGTAGCTCAAGTGCTCGACCTGCTCCCCTTTGAGGAACTCAGCAAAGGCCATGTCCACCTTGGTGTTAGTAGCCAAGACACCGCCAAAGGCACTGATCGGGTCACCGGCCCAAGCCCGCTCGACCGCTTCCGCACCGCTTTTGCCGGTAGCGAGGCCACAAGGGTTGGTGTGTTTGATCACCGCAACCGCAGGGACTAAAGGGTCCATTTCCTTGACCGCTTCATAGGCGGCGTTGGCGTCTACATAGTTATTGTAGCTCATGTCCTTACCGTTGAGCACTTCGGCTCGAGCAACACAAGAGTCGCTCCCGGTTTCGTCCAAGAAGAACTTCGCTGATTGGTGGCTGTTTTCGCCGTACCTGAGGACTTTGCCTTGGCCGTACTGCATGTGTAGCCGCTCTTCTTCGAGCAACCTTCGGCTCAAGAACTGGTCAATCGCTGCGTCATAAGACGAAGTCAACCGGAACGCCTTGATCGCCAGCCGGCCTTTGGTCGTTTCGGTCACTTCCCCGGTCTTCTCCAACTCGGCAATCACACCGGCGTAGTCCGCAGGGTCGGTCAACACCGCAACCCCTTGATAATTTTTTGCGCTAGCCCGCAACATCGCTGGTCCGCCAATGTCGATGTTCTCGATAGCGGTTTCCAAATCAACGTCTGGGTCAGCGGTGACTTTCATGAAGGGGTAGAGGTTGATCACGGCGATATCAATCAAGCCGATTTCAAGTTCTTTCAATGCAGCCAAATGTTCTGGCTTGTCTCGACGAGCGAGAAGACCGCCGTGGATCTTTGGGTGCAAGGTTTTCACCCGGCCATCCATGATTTCAGGGAAGCCAGTCACTTCACTGACATCGGTCACTTCGACCCCGCCATCTCGCAACGCTTTCGCGGTGCCGCCGGTGCTCAGGATTTCAATACCCAGCTTGTGCAGTTGTTGCACAAAGTCTATAATGCCTGTTTTATCAGATACACTGACCAATGCCCGTTTCGCCTTCATGTCGCTCTTTGATTGTGGTTCGGTTTTTACAAGTCTCAAAGCTTACCCTAATGGGATTCGCTCAAACTCTCAAGAGGTTTTCATGCCTGATTTATTTCAACTAGCTAGCGACTTCAAACCGGCTGGTGACCAGCTCCAGGCGATCAACAAGCTGGTTGAGGGCCTGAAACAGCCGAACCCTTACCAAACCCTTTTGGGGGTGACCGGTTCCGGCAAGACCTTCACCATGGCCAACGTCATTGCCCAGCATGGGCGACCGACCTTGATCATGACCCACAACAAAACCCTGGCGACACAGCTGTACCACGAGTTCAAGGACTTTTTCCCGACCAACGCTGTGGAGTACTTTGTCAGCTACTACGACTATTACCAACCGGAAGCCTATATTCCCAGGACCGACCTGTTCATCGAAAAGGACACCAGTGTCAACGATGAGCTGGACAAACTGCGACTCTCGGCAACCCGGAGCCTCTTTGAGCGAGAGGATGTGATCATCATTTCTTCGGTTTCTTGTATCTATGGCCTGGGTTCCCCAGAGGCCTACTCGGGGATGTTGCTTTATTTGATGGAGCAACAAAGCGTCAGCCGAGAAGAGATCATCGCCAAGTTGGTTGAAATTCAATATGACCGGAACCTCTATGACTTTCACCGAGGTACCTTCCGAGTCCGTGGGGACACCATCGAAGTGTTCCCGGCCTACGACGACGATGCCGTTAGGATTGAGCTGTTTGGCGACGAGATCGAGGCCATCAGCCGGTTTGACCCCTTGACCGGCAACGCCAAAGAAAAACTATCGAAGATAGCGATTTATCCAGCAAGCCACTATGTGCAGCCGAAAAGCGAAATGCCCAAAACCATCAAAGAAATACGGGCAGAGCTAGAAGTCCGGCTCAAGCAGTTCGCCGATGCCGGACAGTTGGTGGAATACCAACGGCTGGAACAGCGGGTCCGCTACGACATCGAAATGATGGAAGAAACAGGCCGGTGCCCTGGTGTAGAAAATTATTCCCGGATCATGTCTCGGCGCAACCCCGGCCAGCCGCCGCCAACCTTGATCGACTACTTCCCTAAAAACAGTCTGCTGATCTTGGATGAGTCCCATGTTTCGGTGCCACAAATTGGGGGCATGTACAAAGGCGACCGGTCCCGGAAACAAACCTTGGTGGACTTTGGTTTCCGTCTACCCAGCGCCTTGGACAACCGGCCTCTACAATACGAGGAATTCGACGGGATGTTAAAAAAGGTGTTGTATGTCAGCGCCACCCCAGGGGACTTGGAAAAACGAAATTCCCAAGGCCAGATCGTGGAACAAATCATCCGCCCCACCGGCTTGCTAGACCCAGTGATTGAGCTACGGCCCATAGCTGGGCAGGTGGACGAAATGTACGGAGAAATCCGCAAGGTAGTCGCCGCCGGGGAGAGGATTTTGATCACCACCTTAACCAAGCGCATGGCTGAAGACCTGACCGACTACTACAAAGGGCTCGATGTGCGGGTGAAATACCTGCACTCTGACATCGACACCGTCGAACGAGCTGAGATTCTACGGGACTTACGAAAAGGGGAATTTGATGTGCTAGTGGGGATCAACTTGCTGAGAGAAGGCTTAGACCTACCTGAAGTGAGCCTGGTGGGGATCTTCGACGCCGACAAAGAAGGCTTTTTGCGCAGCTACCGTAGCCTGTTGCAGACCTGTGGCCGTGCGGCGAGGAATGTCAACGGTCGGGTGATTATGTTTGCCGACAAAACCACCAAGTCCATGGAACAAACCATCACCGAAACCCGGAGACGGCGCGAAATCCAGCACGCCTACAACCTAGCCAACGGCATCACCCCGACAAGCATCAAGAAAAAAATCCAAGACCATTTGGTCACACCTGGAGCCGCTGAAGACAACTTGCCCAAGGGGGTATTCAAGGGCGGCAAGGTCGATATGAAGGCGGTTAGGAAGTTAGAACGAGAGATGCGCAAAGCCGCCGAGCAGCTCGAATTTGAAAAAGCCGCCGAATTACGGGACCAAATTTTAAAGCTCAAACAAATGGACCTAGAGCTATAACCCTCAACCTGCTTTCCTCCTTGCCAAGGAAGGAGGCAAGGCTTAGATTAATAGCTTGCAGAAACCAACTTATCCGGACCAATCGGCACCATGAAAATCAAACTTCTTCTATTGTTTTTACTTTGGACCCCCTGTGTATGGGCGAAACCAAAGGTGGTGGCGGTACAATACCCCTTAGCCTTCTTTGCCGAAACCTTGGCGGGAGACGATTTTGAGGTAACCAACCTCACGCCCCCTGGTGTCGAGCCCCACGATTACAAGCCAGGGTTGCGAAGCTTGGCGGTAGCCAGCCGGGCCGACCTTTTTTTATACAACAGCGAATCCACCGAACCTTGGGCCAGCCGGTTCAGCCGAGAAATCTCTCGCCAAGGGGGACAGGTGTTTGAGGCCCGTTTGGTCTTTGACCCGACCCATGTCAACCGCTTCGACCCCCACTGGTGGCTCGACCCCTTGATGGTGGTGAGGTACGCTGAAAAGCTTGCTGCCCAAATGATCCAGGTTTCCCCTAAAGCGGAAGCCAACATCAATGGCCGCTTGCAAGTCTTAGAGCGGAAGGTTTTAAAGCTAGATATGTTGTACGTCAGTCGTTTAAAAACCTGCAAGCGTCGCAAGATGGTGGTGGGTCACGACGCCTACCGCTACCTTGCCAACCGATATCGACTAGAGACCTTCCCGTTACAGGGGATCACCGCTGAATCCAAGCCCAGCTTGGCCCACATGGCGGCAGCGATCAAATGGATCAAAAGGAACCGAATCAAGGCGATCTTTGTGGAAGAACTGACCAACCCACAGTTGAGCGAAACCCTTGCGGAAGAAGTAAACGTCGAGACCATCCAGTTGACCGCTTTGGGCAACCTCAGCCTCAAAGAATCCCAAGAAAAAAAAGGGTACTTTGAGTTAATGAACCAAAACCTACAACGACTTGGCCGAGGACTAGAATGCCCAACGATCCACTGATCAAGGTCACCAGCCTGAGTTACCAAATCGCTGGTAACCTGCTGCTCGACAACCTGAATTTCGAAATCCACCGAGGGGAATACGTCGGGATCTTGGGGCCTAACGGCGGTGGAAAAACCACCTTGATGAAGCTATTGTTGGGCCTACAAAAACCTACTTCAGGGACCGTGGAGCTCTACGGGGTACCGGTGCATAAGTTCAAAGAAAAATATAAAATTGGTTATGTTCCCCAACGGCTCACCGCAGGCACCCCAAACTTACCGGCGACGGTTGAGGAAGTCATCATCAGCGGACTGACCGCTAAACTTGGCCCCTTCCGCAGCCCCAAACCACAAGACCGCCTAGCCGTTGCAGAGGCGGTGGAGCTCTGTGCGATTGGGCACTTGCTCAAAAAATCAATCATCGGGCTTTCAGGCGGAGAGCGGCAACGGGTGTTTATCGCTCGCTCTTTGGCGGCTGGACCCGAAATCTTGTTGTTAGACGAACCGGTCACCGGGGTGGATATTGCGGCGCAGGAGCGGTTTTATCAATTCATCGCCAAGCTGAACCAAGACCTCAAGCTCACTTTATTGTTTGTATCCCATGACCTCGGGGTGATTGCAGGTCAGGTCTCCACTTTGCTTTGCCTCAACAAAACTTTGATTTGCCATGGCCCACCGGATCAGGCGTTAGACTCAACCTTATTGAGCCAGCTGTACGGGGAAGCGACCCAACCCCACTTACACCATCACCACCACGAACATTGATGATCACCACGGCAACCCTGGCCCATGGCGCAGCGATCTTGGAGCTACAGAAAAGAGCCTACCAGTCCGAGGCGGCCCTGTACCCAACCCTTTCGCTGCCCCCTTTGCAGCAAACCTTAGAGCAGTTGCACCAAGAAATCACAGACCAGCCTGTTTTGTGCGCCTTAGAGCAAGGTGTCATTGTCGGATCAGTGCGTGGGGTTCAGGACCAGTTGGACTGGGTGATTGGCCGTTTGATCGTTGAACCCAGCTTCCAAGGGAAGGGGGTTGGCTCCAGGCTTTTGAAACACATCGAAGATTCGGTCCCCTCGTCTTGCGACCGGTTGGTGTTATTCACCGGCCACAAAAGCGAACAAAACCTATCCATGTACAAGACCAGAGGGTATGTCGTGTTTAAAGAAGTAGTCATGGGGCCAGAACTAACCCTTGTTTATCTATCCAAGGGGCTCAATGTTTGAAGCACTAGGGTATGATTTCATCCAGCGCAGCCTAGCGGCTGGTTTGGTCTTGTCGTTGATGGCCCCGTTGATCGGCTCCTTTTTAGTAGCCCAGAGATACAGCCTGATGGCCGATACCTTGGCCCATGTGTCCTTGTTAGGGGTCGCCTTAGGTTTACTCTTAGACATCAACCCATTGGTCTCCGCTTTGGTGGTCTCATTAGCCGCTGCTTGGGCCATCGAAGGGCTACGTGAGCGAGAATCCAGCTCCACCGACTCGATCTTAGCGATTTTTCTTTGGGCGGGGCTCGCTGGCGCCGTGGTGCTGATCAGCCTATCCAAAGGGTTCACGGTGAACCTGTTCAGCTACCTGTTTGGAGATATCGCAGCGGTGCAACCAGCGGAGCTGTGGGCCATTTGTGGACTTGGTGCGGTGGTGCTTTTGGTTTTCTGGGGATTCCGCAAAGAATTTTTTGCTTTAGCTTTAGACAAGGAACTCGCCCAGGCTTCTGGAATCCAATCTAAAATATACAACCGGCTGTTGGTCTTGATGGCGGCGACCACCGTTGCCTTGGCTTCAAAAGTCATGGGGGTATTGTTGATCGGTGCTTTGATGGTCATCCCCTTCACCGCTGCCGCAAACTTAAACCGCAGCTTCAAGGCCAGCCTGATCATTTCGATCTTGATATCCGTCCTGTCGGTCACCCTAGGTTTGGCCTTGTCCTTCCAGTATGACCTCGCCCCTGGTGGAGCGATTGTGTTGTGCGCCCTCGGCTTCTATTTGCTTTCCACCTTGGCCCGCCGGCGGTAGCTCCGCTAATCTATCTTTCGAAACTCGATCATCTGGGGTTTCGGTGGCGGGGTTTCCTGTGCTTTTTGTTTCGCTTTTTTGCGAGCCGTCCAGTAGCTATACCAAACATATAGCCCCAACAGCATCACAATCAGTCCAGTCAGCCAAAAGATCGTAAACAGTAAAAATTGATGCATGACCCTCTAGATGAATTGATCAAATGGTTGTGTTTTCACGGTCGTAGTTTTATGCTCGACCTAAGCATTTACCAAGCCACCCCCAACGAACCTGGAAATCAATGGAAATCACCGTTCAATTGACCATTCAAGACCTATACCGCATGTTGCGTCACATCAAATTAGGTCAAAATCAATTCCTCGACTTGGTCTACCGGACCTTCGTCTTGTTTTTTGCTTGTATCGCCTTAACGGTGGCCAATTTTTCGTTCAGCAACCCATTATGGGTTGTTTTGTTGATCCCCTCGGCCTATTACTTCTTTATCTACCCCAAGTTAGTCACTTTGGAAGCCAAAAAGCTCTTCAACACTAAAGATAGCTTTTCCCAGCCCATCTATTACAACCTCACCGAAGACGGCCTTGAAACAAAAAGCACCGCTGGTGAAGAACGAATCGAGTGGGACCGGTTCACTCGGATGATGGCTTCTAAACATGATTATATCTTTTACCTTTCTAGGACCACAGCCTTTTCGATTCCGAAGCGGATCTTTGACGAAGCGCAAGACCAAGAATTCCAAGGACTGTTGGGGAAATACATGCACCCAAACAAGATCTTTAGGTACTAGGTTTTTCTAGGGCGACGGTTGAGCAACCGGCCCCCTAGGTCATTCTAACTTTTTGGGCTGAAATCAATCCCGTCGCAGTTTTCAATACACCTTATTTTATCAATTTCAAAGTCTACTTTTAATGGAGTCCACCGGCAGGCCCTTCGCAACTCCTTCCAAGGGACAGGGGTTTTTGGTAGTTTGTTTTCCACTACCTCGACTTGCTTAAGTTGTTCCGCAATTGAGACGCTCCTTGACGCTTCGGAAGGGTGCGTGGACAGCATGGTTAGCAACCTTGGGTTCAAACCAGGAAACAAGGGCCTTTCCTGAGGCGCTCCATCAAAAAAAAGCTTGGCCCCTTCCAAAGGAACCCCTGCTTTTTCCAGGTATTCCAACCCCAATTGGTCAGCTTCATATTCCATTTCCCGGCTCCCCCTTAACTCCCCTAAAAGGCTACTGGTGTTACGAAACAAGCTCAACACTCCAAATTCATCGAATCCAGCACCAAACAGGAGAGGAACAAAAAAGTCTAACTCCGCACGTTCAATCTGTGCCCTTAAAGACCTCTGAACAAATCTAGTTTTCTATGATTGACCTTGTTGGACAGAATTTTTCAATTCAAGCCAACCTCTCCTAACCCCTTTTCTCAGGATTTCACCCCTTCTTGGGGCTACATCCCGATTTT
>Ga0316204_10001999_pt1 | contig 49798 bp, 48 predicted proteins | sample 6monrhotite_MG_2_FD_205661 | JGI IMG/M metagenome (GOLD analysis project Ga0316204, IMG submission 205661) | Microbial mat bacterial communities from mineral coupon in-situ incubated in ocean water Damariscotta River, Maine, United States -... | ecosystem: Environmental > Aquatic > Marine >... | reverse complement strand
GCGCTCGGTTGGGTTGGCAGGCACGAATCCCTTTGATCATGCCGACGTACCCGGCGTCGATCCTTGTCCGGGTGTTAATCCGCACGGAGGCGCGCTCCTGCAAAATCCAGGGGGTGAACGGTTACCCGCCGCAGGGTTGGTCGGGTTGAAGACCGGAGATCTCCTGCTTTCCGTCAACGGCATGAGCCTGGCAACCGGCGTGGATGACCTGGTCACCGCATTGAGCGATGAGGTACGGCAGGCCAAGACGCTGAGGATCGCCTTCAAACGAGCTGGCGAAGCGAAGACGCTCGAAGTCAGCCTGCGAGACTGAGGGGTTCGGCCCTGACCCTCCGAGGATCGCCTACTCGCCGTCCTGACGCTCCGTCGAACGCTCTACCGGGGACCTCGCCACGAGCACCGAGCATGGCGCGAAGCGGGCGACTCGCTCAGCGACACTGCCCATGAAGACGCGGCTCAACCCCGTGCGACCGTGGCTGGCGAGGACCAGCAGATCGGCAGAGATACGGGAGGCGTGCGCCGTGATCCCATCGACGACGTTCGCCCCTTCCACGATCGTGACCCGTGGGGCTGAGCCTTCGAAGTACTTGCTGGCGAGCACGCTCAGCTGCTGTCGTAGCTCGGCGGTGAGGCTGCGTCGCACGTCTATCGACAGCCCACGATAGGGGGTCTCGAAGGCATAGACGATCTCAACCGCACAGCCGAGTTCGGTCGCGACTTCGGCTGCCAGAGAGAGGCCTGCCTCGGACAAAGGCGACAAGTCCGTGCACACCACGAGCCGATCGACGTCCCGCATGGCCGGATCTGAGGGGCGCTCCACCCAAACGGGACAGTGAGCTCGGCGCATCACGTTCTCTGCGACGCTGCCCAGGAAGAACCGCGAGACGCCAGTTCGCCCGATCGTACCCATCACGATCAAGTCCGCCTCCAGTTCGCGAGCCGCTTCGCAGATCGTACCCGGAACGTCGCGACCGAGCCGCAGCATCGTACGAGTCTCGGGCGCACCCAGCTCGGTGACGAGCGCCTTTATGGCCTGCTCGCCCGCATCGCGGTTTCGTTCCATGACGCTCTCGGCAGTCAGGATGGTCGCCGTTTCGGCGGGACCCGCGTCGTAGACGTGCACGAATGTGGTCTCGACCTCGCGGTGGCCGGCCAGGCTCAGCGCCCGCTCGGCAGCTCGGCGTGCCGGCTCCGAAGCATCCACCGCGGCAGCAATTCGTCGAATGGTCATCGTGGTTCCTTCTGATTTGCGACCGAGCAGGATTCGGCCGGGCGCTCACGAAGATTACCAAGATGGCGCAGCGCCAGCCGGCAGTCGTTGCGCCACGATGAGCGCGCGGGCCCTCCTCCCACCTTGGCGGCTCCGCATCAGGCCAGCGGAACAACTTCGACCGCGGCCGTGCCCAGGCGCAGGCTCCGGGTCGAACGACGGCGCTCGACGAGCTGGGATGCGCCCTGCACCCCGGCTGCGAGCAGCTCCTTGCGGGCTCGATAGATCTCGGTGTTGAGCCGGAGGTCTTCGATCGCGAGCATCCGGCAGACATCATCAGCGTAGCGCCACCCGTGCTCCCCCGCTGAAAGACCAGCTTGAGCTTGGTCCGAGAGTCGAGCCCGAGCGAGCTGCAAGATGAGGTGGTGGTGGGCACGGGCACCGAGGTTTTCCCAGCGCCCAGAGCGACCCAGCGACACCTCGACGTGTTCCTCGTCGCGGCTGACCCCGACCCGCAGTTGCACCTGCGCGAGGGTTCCACCGCCGACCGACGCATCGAGGGTCGGCTCGAGCGGGATCGGAAGACTCAGACGCCAAGCCGAGCCTTCGATGCTCAGCGTCTCGCCATCCAAGACAGGACGCTGCTCGCCATCGAACTCCCCAGTCCAGCCGCCACGGAGATCCTCGAACACCGTGACCCGGGCCTCGTCGGGGGACGGCAGGGCCAGCAGGCCATCCTCGGCGACCTGTACGGCGGCGGAACCGGAGAGCAGTTGGGCCGTGGCGACCGGAGGACCAAGCTCCGCCATCGACCAGCTTCCTTCTGCGGTGCCCCACCCCAGTAGCGCCCCGACCTCGAGCGTCCTCGGCTCTCCCGGCGACAGGCGCTCGCCGTCGACGAAGGTGCCGTTGCGGCTGCCCAAGTCGCGGATCTCCCAAGCCGTGCCGGTCCAGACGATCGTCGCGTGCTCGCCTGAGACGCGAGCATCGGTGGGGCGCAGGGCGCAATGCGCAGCCCGACCGACCAGGTTTCTAGCGGACAGGGTCAATTGGCGCGACGCACCAACCTGCTTCAACCAGGCCACAGCCGGACACTACCAGCCCTCTCGGAGTGTCGCTACGTCGCGCGACTCCGCGCACCGAGTGAGAGCACGTCTCGGCGAGGATCGACACGATGGTCGGACTTCGGGATCGGTGCGAAACTCCGCGCCGAATGATCAGCTTGCCGCAAGACGATCCAAGTTCGGCCCGCGTGGACGAGCTCGCTCGCCGACGCGAGGCGTATCGGTGGGACCACGAGTACCTCGCTCCCTTCCCGTTCTTGCACATCCCGTACGTCGAGGGGACTGGCGTTCTGTCCATCTACGACATCCTGGCGGGTTCTTTCGCGGGGTTGCCGGAGTCGGAGCGACCCCCAAGCGAGTGGCTGGTTCGCAAGACGCTCGGGGCGGGCCCCGCGATCTACGAGCTGCTCGAGCGGGTCCCCAGGACGCACTGGGCCGCCCTTGCGCTCGAGGCCCGCAGAATCGCGCAGGAGCAGGCCCCGGAGTGGGTCGCGCAATCGCTGCGGAAGCTGCTGCCAACGCCGGGGCAAAGCCGCCTCCTTCGACTCCGACTTCCGAACGCCGAGCAGCTCGCCGCCGCACTGACGGAGCTGCTGCTCCGCTCGGTAGACGAGCTGAGCACCTGGGTTCTCACCGAAGGCACAGCCACGCCGGTCAGCCAAGCGGTCGATATTCTCGAGGACAACGTCGACCGTGTCGCGACGCGCGAGGACGGGGGCCTGGAGCTGCCCAGGCCCGCTCAGGTCGCGGACATCCTTCGGGGCTTCGTCACCCAAAGCGTTGCGGCGGTCGTCGCTTCGGCACAAACCTCGGCGCGGCAGCTCACCGGACGGGAAGCTGAACCCGAGCCTCTTCCCGACGCCCCGGGCCGCGCCGCGGACACGTACCTCCCGGACTCGGTCAAGCGCATCGTCGCGCCGGCCGAACTCCTGGTCCGTTTCATGGCCCAGATGCGTCAGTACCGGACCGTCAAGCCCGACGGAACCATGTCTCTGAAGGACCTGGTCACCGAGCTCCCGCTCCCGTCGTTGCCCGACCCCACCACCTGCGATACGGAGTTTGGCTGGCGCCTCGTGGGCGGCGCGAACCCGGTCGTGCTGCAGCGCCTCGCGTCTTCGGACAACCTCCCAGCTGGCTTCGGGGTGAAGGACGGCGACTTGCAACGGGCCCTCATCGCCCATGGGATCTCGGCCGAGGACGCCCGCGCCCAAACCATCGCGTCGGCATCGGCCCAGGGGCGGCTGTTCTGGACCGATTACGCCGACCTCGAGGACATCCCCTGCCAAGACGCGCCAGACATGGACTTCTTTGGTCAGTCGCTCGACGACCGCACGAAACGCCAACGATACCTGACCGCGCCGTTTGGCCTCTTCTACCGCTGGGGCGAAGGAACACGCTCGGGACTGTGGCCGCTCGCGATTCAGCTGGGGCGAGACCCAGATGCCTTCGACGTGTTCACGTCCGCCGACGACCCCGAGCTATGGAGTCGCGTCAAGGCGCTGTACCTCACCGCCGACTTCAACCACCACGAAATGGCGACACACCTCGCGAGTGTGCACTTCCTGCTCGAAGCATTCGCCGTCGCAACCGCTCGCGAACTCCATCCTCAGCACCCGGTTGCCGCGCTGCTTGGTGTTCACTCCAAGCACCTGCTGTGGAACAACTTCCTGGGCCGGCAAACGCTCACCAACCCGCGCGGCTTCACCGAGCAGCTGCTCCCCGGACGACTGCAGGACGGCTCGATCGAGATCATGCGTCGCCACTACCGGAAGTCGTCGTTTTGGGACCTTCACCTGCCTCGTGAGCTGAAGAAACGCGGCGTGGACGACCCCACGACTCTTCCGCTGTACCCCTTTCGTGACGACGGCCTTCGGATCTGGTCCGCGCTGCATGGTTTCGTGGAGACCTACGTCGCGCACTACTACCCGACGGCCGAGTCGTTCTCTCAGGACCACGAGCTGCGGGCTTGGGTTGAGACGCTGGGCAGCGCCGAGCAAGGACACGTACCCGACTTCCCAACGTCGATCGACAGCGCCGAGTTGCTCACCGACGTGCTCACATCGATCATCTTCCGGTCGAGCGCGTTCCATAGCGCGGTGAACTACGGCCAGTTCGATCTGCAGAGCGACCCTGCGCAAGTTCCCGCCTCGCTGTACGCCGACCCCAAGTCCGTCCGAGAGACGCCGCTGTCCGCGTACCTCCCAGGCGGGGAGGTGACGCTCACGCAGGCAGGCGTCATGTTCGTCCTCGCCGAGCTCCGGGGTGACTGCCTCGCCGACTACGCCCTCGACTGGTTCGACGATCCAGACGTGTGGCCGATGGTCGCAAATCTGCGTCGAGACTTGGCGAAGGTCGAGCAACAGATCGGTCTCGACAACGCGACGGTCCGCTCGGAGAGACCCTACGAGTATCTCCGACCGTCGCTGGTCACAGCCACGGCGAACGTCTGATGGAGCCCGGCAACAACGATCCTCCCGCGGCACTGCCGGGCACGCCTTGCCCATTTCTCCGCAGCGCTATCAATCCTCAGAGCGAGTCCCAGACCGGCGTCCCGGCGATGACGTTGGGTCGGGCCTCGCTGCGCGACCTCTACGTTCACGGCCACACCCAAAGTGGCTCACGATTGTTTGGCGTGGTGCTGATGGGCGTGGGCGTCATGAGCAACGGTCTGGGCCGCAAAGGACTGTGGCGCAACGTTGCCAGCGCCAGCTTTGACTCGGCGGCACTCACCGGCGGCCCGCTCGACAAGCCTCGCGCGGACACCAAGATCCTGCAGGGCCGAGGCAGCGGCGTGTTCTGTGCCGACTATTTCGACAAGATGCTGGCGGAGTTCGGAGCCGACTTCACGCCAACGACAGGCGAGCCCTCCGAGCGAGGGCTCGACCTCACCGGGATTCACACGATGGTCCGCACGAATCGTCAACAGGACGACGGCAACGCTCTAACGACGCTCGCGGCGTACGGAGAGTTCATCCCTCTGCTGTGGATCTACGGGGCCCCGAGCCGCGAAGGTCCGCGCTACCTCAGTGAGCGGGCGCTTCTGTCTCTGTTTCGGGACATGCGGTTTCCCGCTCGCCGCCCCTGAACCCCGGGGCATACGCAGACGCCCACGCAAAGGGGTTGCGGACGCCGAGGGCATGCAGCGCGGTGACGGCAGTCTCGGGATCTCCGCCCGAGGCTTGGGCGTATCGCATCGCGCAGACATGGGCTCTGCCGAGCATGCCCAAGGCGTCAAACCGAGCCTTCGCGACCGCGAGTCCGAGCCGCGCCCCGTCTTCATCTCCGCCGATCCACGCAAGGGCTGCCCGATGCTGTGCCGCTTCCGCCTGGCAGTCGTCCCGGCGATTTGCCTCCAGGGTCTTGAGTGTCTTGCGCGCCTCACGACGGGCCACGGGGTCGTCCGGGAACGCTGCGAGCACGGCCATCGCGCACGCCGTCTGCCGGGCGAGCAGGTTCGCGCGAACGTAGGGAGCGCGACCGAGGCCGGAGTCTGCAAGCCCCGGCGCCATCGCTTCGAGCGTCTTCGATGCCTCGAGCACCGACCCCTCGTAGAGGTCGCAGACGCTTCGACACAGCGCGCTCATGAAGTGCGGATAGTGGAACCCATCCACCGTCCAGACCGACAGCAGCTCGTCGTAGGCCCGCCGAGCATCACCGACCCGATCGTCCGCGAGCGCCACCAGGCCCAGGAACGTCAGCGACCCCTGAATGCCGTTGATGTCGGCCAGCGACTCCGCGCGACGACGTGCGGCTTCGCTGAACACTCTCAGCTCGTTCATGTCACCGCTTTGGCAGATCGCCTCCCCGAGCATGTTGGAGCCGATCGTGATCTCCCAGCCCACCCCGCGGCATTCGTTCTCGAAGCGCCGAAGTGCCGGCCTCAACGACGCGGCTGCATCGCGCGGTCGCCCTTGCTGGATATGCACGTAGCCGTCCAGGTACTTGGCGTACGCCGACAGCTCTGGACTGGTTTGGCCCGAGGCTTGGTCTCGGTAGCGGTTGAACAGCCCAGTACTGCCCGGCGTATCCATCGCCCGTAGCTGGGCCGCGAGAAACATGCCAAAGCGTGCGCATCGGGTCGGCTCCCCCAGCGAGAGGGCGAGCCGCATGCCCAAGACGACGAAGTACAGGCCCCGAACGTAGTCGACCGAGGACAAGCCGCGAACCGCCGACCAGCACACGTCGACCTGTTCTCGCTTTTTTGGGTCGAGCTCCGATTTGATGCGGGCCCGCCGAAGCATCACACCTGGTAGCCAGAACATGGCCTTGGCCATCGCCGTGCCGGGGCGCGCGGGTGAAGCCAAGCCCACACGATCAAGAGCCTCGCCCAAGACCTTGGTCCCGTGGGCCACGTGGCCCGAGGTAAGCCACTGCTCTGCCGCACGACGTAGATCTGAAGGGTCCGTCCCCAGCTCGGCCAAGGCTTCGAGCTCGGGCGCGGCTTCGGCTGCTCGACCCGCGTTGACCAGCGCATCTGCACGATCTCGCCGAAGGTCCACGCGCCGCGCCGCGTCCTCGGGGAGCCCACAGATCGCCATCTCCCACAGCTCGGCCGCTCTCTCAAACGCGAGGGCTTTGTTCGCAGCCTCGGCCGCACGCTCCGCCGGCTCGACCGCTCTCGACAACTCCCCGCCGCTGACCCAATGGCGGGCAACCCGAGCATCATCAGGCGTGTCATCGGCCGCGAGCGCCCCTGCCAGAGCGCAATGCATCTGGTGCACTGCGGCCGTCTCCATCAGCTCGAGCGACGCGACCCGAGTACGGTCGTGGTACGCCTCGACGTGCAGCGCCCCCGTTCGTTCTCGCGTTCGAATGAGATGCGCTGCTCGCAACGTATCGAGTGCCGTCCACGCGGCAGGACCCAGCCCTGATGCCCGAAGTAGTGGCGCGGTGCCGATCGGTGCCCCCGCGACGGACACGAGTTCGAAGACCCGACGCTCGTCCACCGAGAGTCTCGTAATGCGGGCGCTGACGGCCTCACGAATGCTCCCCACGCCGTCCTGCGCCGGAGATTCACTCCTGTGCGTCTGACGGATGAGTTCCTCCAAGAAGAACGGGCTGCCGTTCGCCTCGCGCACCAGCTTCGCCATGTCGACGTCGGCTTCACGGGACCCCAGCAGCGCCTCCGCCATCGCAACGCACTCCGCCGCCGCAAGCGGTGGAAGCTCCAGCTCGAGCAGTCGACCGCCGTCCGCCAGTCTCGGCAAGACCCGGTCCCACACGTGGAAGAAGACAGAGTCCTCGCGCTCGTCGCTGCGTGCCGTGCCCAACAGCAGGATGCCCGGGAACGCCTTGCGCGTGAGCAGCTCCCCCAATTGGATCGCGGATTCCGCATCGCCCCACTGAAGGTCGTCGATGTAGATCACGACCGGTTGGGTGCGTGCGAGTGCGAGCAGAATCCCATGAAGACCCTCGAAGGCCTGACGGCGGACTTCCATCGGCTCGAGCGGGACGGTTTCGGAAGCCTGGGCGATGTTCGGAACGAGACGAAGTACGGGAAACACCCTCCCCAAGGCTGCCGCGTTGGCCTCGATCGCTCGACGGAGCTCAGGGTCCGCGACAATGCGATCGTCCCGAAGCTCTCGGGCCAAGGCATCGACGATGCTGTCCAAGGCTCGCAGCGGCAGGCGCTCTTGCTGAAAGCAACGGCCACCCAAGACCACGCCGCCCTGCGCCGTCACCTCGCGGCAGACCGCCTTCGCGAGCGCCGACTTTCCGCACCCGCTGGGCCCCAGGACCAGCGAAACAACACTGTGCGCCCGGGACATCGCCACCGTGCGGTGGAGCTGCTCTTGTTCGTCTACACGACCGACGAAGCTGGGGGAGGGCTCCCCACTCCAGGTCGCCTCGGGACCGTCGTCGGCACCCAGCATCCTGGAGATCTCCGCACCTGCGGGCCGGTCTTCGGGAGCGTTGGACAGCAATGCCACGCAGAGGCTGACCAGGCCTGTCGCGATCGCGTCGGACTGCTCCGGGAGCGCGGACTTCAGCGCTCCGTCTGCCTCCCGCGACGGTCGGCAGCCTGCGAGCGCCTCGTGGAGCATCACCCCAACGGCAAACCAATCGCTGGCTGGCGTGGCCGCGGCACCGAGCAGCAGCTCCGGAGCGATATAACCGCGAGTCCCCACCAGCCCCACGTCTCCTTCGGAGCTCGGGCGGCTCAGTCCAAAGTCGAGGAGCTTGGCGCCTCCCGCATCGTCGACGAGGATGTTCGACGGCTTGAGGTCCCGATGCAGCAGTCCGCTCTCGTGCAGTGCTCGGAGCCCTCGGGCGATCTGGGCGAACAAGCGCCGCACGGCGACGGGGTCTTCGGCGGCGATCCCCTCGGTCCCGGAGCCCGTATGAACAACGTCCGGCTGCAGGCCGGCACTCGTGTCAGCATAGAGCGTCGCCGCTGGCGTACTCGAGGCGGACAACCAGGTCAGGGGATCCCGCCCACGCAACAACTCCATCGTGAAGAACCACTGACCCTCGTGCGCGTGCAGCTCGTACAACCGAACAAGGTTGGGGTGATGCAGATCGGCGAACGCCCGGAACTCGTGCTTGAAACGTGCGAGCGCGATCGGATGGTCGCGATGCAGCACCTTGCCGGCCAGGACCACCGCCCGCTCCTTGTCGTAGATCTCGAGGACCGTTCCGAACGCACCGCGCCCCAACGTGGCTCTGGGCTCGAACCGGGTTCCGCCGGGGAACTGGCCCTGCTCGGGGGCGTTGACTCGAAACAACGCGCCGATACTACCACCGGCGCACGGCCCCCGAGTTCGAGCGCTGTATCGCGCGTCGCGAACGTCAGTACGCGATGCCGAGCTTCTTGTACACGAAGCTCAGCAGCCACAGAGGGCCGATCAGAAGGAACTGCAGGTCAACGAAGAACGAGGGTTTCTTGCCCTCGACCTTGTGACCGATGAACTGAAACACCCACGCCACCGCGAAGATCGTCAGCGACGTGATCCACAGCGGGATCGACAAGCTGCCCAACGCAACTGCAGCCGCGTAGCACCCCGAGCCCACAACGAGCATGCCCAGCATCAGGCGCATCGAAAGCAAGCTGTAGAAGCCCAACGAGAACGCGAGCAACACCGTCGCCAAGTTGATGTGCTGCGCCGCCCAAGGCATCGGGACCGCCGACAAGACCCCGAGTAGACTGACGACGATCGCGGGAATGCAAATCCAGTGGATCAGCTTGTTGGTGGGGTTGGTGTGGCTCTCACCGTACTGGTCGAGCCATTGTTGCGTTGTCTTCACGAGTTGCCTCCTTGCCGGTCTCGGCCCATCAAGCTGCGGATGATGGTGGTCTTGCAGTGCTGGAACAGGGCGGCGCGATCGAAGGGGCGCTCGGTGGGCCACAGCTCGCGAAAGACGATGGCTTCACGGAAGTAGCCGGCGATCATCAGCGAGGCTTGGTCGGCCGCGAACACCGGGTCCGGGGCCGTGATCTCTTCGCGGTGCTGCAACCACGACTCGCGAACGAGGCGGAGCACGCCCCCGTTGAACCGTTGGGTCTGCTCGGCGAACGCCGGGTGTCGCCGTGCTTGAATGACGACGGCTCGAATGACGCCGCGGCGCAAGAGGTGGAATTCGAGCAACACCTCGAGCTGCTCGGCGATCACCGACTCGAGATCGGTGGCCGCTCCGCGTTGCGGATCGAACAGCTCGCCGAGCCGCGCCTCAACCTCCCCGTACACCCGCCGTCGAAGATGCTCGAGCAGGGCATCCTTGGACTCGACACGACCATAGAAGGTGCCGACCGAGCACTCCGCCCGCTCGCAGAGTTCGCCCACCGTGACCTCTTCAAAGGTCTTGTCCTCGAGGGCCTCCTCGAACGCGTCGAGGATGCGGCGGAGGGTCTCGCGGCTACGAGCCTGCCGCGGTATCCGAAGTTTGGGGGCGACGCTGACCATAAAACGAATCCGAATCCGCATTCGGTTTTAGGGCAAGCCGCGGGCACTCGCAAGGTGGTTCACGGAGATCCGTAGGGTGATGCGTGTTTCGGCGATGACCGACACCGCGAAGGGGCAGAGACCCGCATCGATGCGAGGATTGCGCCGCCGCTTTCCCATCGGCGCTGCTCGAAAAAGCCATCGGCCCACGCCACCCCATGGCTGGTTGGGAGCGCGGCCGCAGACTCACTCGCACTCAGCCCAACAGCCGGACTCTTGACCCCAGCCTGTGTCGGCCAGGCCCTCGAAACCTCTGCTAGGCGAAGCTCTCGGGGTCAGGCCACGCCCACCACCGGGACCGGGACGTTCGGGCATCGGTGCTACGCTCCGAAGCGTGGCGACCGCCCGTAGCTTAAGACAATCCGACGCTGGCAAGAACATCCCGGTCTATTGCGTCTGGGAGATCACCCTGCGCTGCGACCACGCATGTTCCCACTGTGGTTCGAGGGCGGGTCCGTCCGTTCGAGACGACGAGCTGAGCACCGCTGAGATGCTCGAGGTGGCAGATGCACTCGTCCGATTGGGGACGCGGGAAGTGACACTGATCGGCGGCGAGGCGTACTTGCGCAGCGACTGCTACGAGCTCATCGCCCACCTCGCCAAGGGGGGCATCCGCGTCACGATGCAGACCGGCGGTCGCGGGCTCACCCCGACCAAGTGTCGCAAGCTCAAGGAAGCTGGACTGTCCGCGATCGGGGTTTCGATCGACGGTCCCGCTGAGATCCACGACGTCCTGCGCAACGCACCGGGCAGCCACGAGTCGGCCATGCGCGCGATCTCCAACGCGCGCGCCGAGGGCATGATCGTCACCACCAACAGCCAGGTGAACCGGCTCAACATGCACGTGCTGCGGGAGACCGCGATGATGATGCGCGACGCTGGCGTGTTGATCTGGCGGGCTCAGATGACCGCCCCCATGGGTGCCGCCGCCGACCGCCCCGAGTGGATCCTGCAGCCGTACCAAATGCTCGAGGTCCTCGACACGCTGGCCGAGATCCAAGAAGAAGTCCTCAAGGACGCGCACGAGCAGAACATCCCGCTCAAGCAAGCGTTCCGGATCGGCATCGGCAACAACCTCGGGTACTACGGCCCGCACGAGCAGCTGCTTCGCTCACGACCCGAGCAAGAGCGCTACTGGCAAGGATGCCAAGCCGGCAAGTACGTCATGGGCATCGAGTCCGACGGCAAGATCAAGGGCTGCCCGTCGCTCCCCACCGCGCCGTACATCGGCGGCAACGTCCGCGACCTGCCCCTAGAGGACATCTGGAACGACACCCCCGAAGTCGCGTTCACCCGTGACCGCGGCACCAGCGAGCTGTGGGGGTTCTGCAAGAGCTGCTACTACGCCGACGTCTGCCGCGCCGGCTGCTCGTTCACGACCCACTCCACCTTGGGTCGCCGCGGCAACAACCCACACTGCTGGCACCGCGCCAACGAGCTCAAGAAGCAGGGCAAGCGGGAGATCCTGCGGCACAAGCACAAGGCGCCCGGCGACCCGTACGACTTCGGCTGCTTCGAGCTCGACATCGAGGATTGGCAGGAAGAAGACTTCACGCCGACGCTGTCGACCAAGAAGCTGCCCGTGTTGCAGTAGGGTCGACTATCGCCGCCGTCTCCGGTTCTTCGACCGCCCCGATGACTTCCGCCGTCGGTAGGCGGCCGGGACGGCTGGGTCGAGTCCGGCAAAGCGCTGCGCGTAGTCTTCCCGGGCGCTCGTGAGGACCTTGGCAAGCCCGGGGCACTCGAGTGCCTCGTCGCCTTCACCGGTCTTGGGCACGCTCACTCGTGAGAGCGTCCCAAGCAGGTAGCTGTCGGGGTTCTTCGTCGCAGCCTCGAGCGCGCTCGCGAACGCATCACAGGGTGCCTGCGCGGTGCCGGCCTGCCACAGGTCGAGGGCTATCTGCAGCGGTTCGTTGATCCGTTCACTCTGGTCGGAGGCCCGCAGATGATCGCTCACCGCTTGCCGAAGCGCGTACGGCAGCGGGTTCTTTTGCACATTGGCCCACCGCGCAAGACGCCCGTGCCCCTGGTCCCCGAGCAATTCGACCGCGATGTCGATCGACAACACCCGGTTGCGCGAGTCGTCAAGAAGGTCCCAGAAGGCTGCGGAAAATTCCTCGTCGTTCAGCAGTTCCGACTTCAGGGACAGCGCGGACCGATAGCTCTCGAGGGCCGCGGTCGCGTTGGCCTTTCGTCCGAGTGCGACGAGCACCCGGCCCATCCGCCAGTGTAGTTCGGACTCATCTCCATAGACCTCCAGCAGCGGCCCAATGCTGATTCGGGCCGCCTCATAGTTCTTGGACTCAATGAGCGCATCGATGGACGCGAGGGTCGCCCGGAGCGCTCGTTTGGACTGGGCCTGATCGTCCCCGCCCTCAGGCGCGGGCACTGGGTCCAGATCGTCCCCCTCGTCCTCGCCCACGACCTCGACCTCGTCAGGTTCTTTCGCAGCGGCGGGCTCGTCCTCGTCGTTCGACACGGCTTCGGCAGGAGCAGCCTCGGGCTTACTCTCCACATCGTCCCCCTCGGGCCACGCCGCGACGATCAGCACGAGTAGGCCGAGAACACCGACGCCAAGGGCCGGCAGCAACCACGGCGGTCGGTCGGACGAGGTGGGTCCGGCAGCGCGGGCATCCTCGGGCGTCTCGGCCACTGAAACGTCCGGGGGAGGACTCTTGGACGCCGATACGGGTTCGTCGTCCTGCTTCGAAGCGACGAGTTCCGCGCATGGCGCGGAGTCGATCTCTTCGAGCTCGTCCGGCTCGAGCTCCGCGTCCAGCTCTTGAAGAGACTCAACGGGCTCCTCGGCAAACAGGTCATCGAGCTCTTCCCCAACCAGGTTCTGGGTCTCCGCTCGCACGGGGCCCTCCGGTCGTAGGTCGAGCTTCGGGGGCCGCGGCACCTTTGGCTTGGCCGAACGCTCGGTCGGCGATGCCGCCCGCTTCAGTGCCACGATCGCAGCCGGAGCGTCGGCGAAACGATCCTCGGGCTTCTTGGCCAGCAACTGGCTGACGAAACGACGGAGCGATCCCGGGACGGAGTCAGGAAGCTTCGGAGGCTCCTCCGAGATCTGACCACGCAGGATCGCCAGCGCATCGTCCCCGTGGAACGGAAGGTCTCCGGCGAGCATCGAGTGCATCACGATCCCGAGGGAGTACAAGTCGCTGCGCGCATCCGTCTTCTCGCCGCGCGCCTGCTCCGGACTCATGTAGTGGGGCGTCCCGAAGATGATTCCCGCTTGCGTGAGCTGCCCTGCTCCAGCGCCGTGGCTGACCTTTGCGATGCCAAAGTCGAGCAGCTTGACCTGCTCACCGGTCTCGCCCGCGAGGACGAAGATGTTCTCGTTCTTGATGTCACGGTGGACGAGCCCCTGCGCGTGCGCGTGGGCGAGCCCCTCCAGCACCTGACGAATGAGATCAACCACCCGAAACGGCGGCATGGGCTCGATGGCGATGTCCGCGAGATCCTTGCCCTCGAGGAACTCCATCACGAGGTAGCGACGCCCATCCTCCGTCGACCCAAAGTCCATGGTGCGGACGCAGTTGGGGTGGTCGAGCCGCGACGCCGCAGCTGCCTCCCGGTCGAAACGCGCGACCATCTCGTCGTTCGCCGTCAGCTCGGGATGAAGAAGCTTGAGCGCGACGTCCTTGTGCAGGCCGAGATGATGCGCCTTGAAGACGGCCCCCATCGCGCCGTGGCCGAGCAGCGAGTCGAGCCGAAAACGACCCGAGAGGGTCTGGCCCAGAAGCTCTGCGGCCGCCGTGGCCCTGATGTCTGGCGCGGGGAGACTCATCCACGCCGAGTTTAGAGCCCCCGCGGCGCGCCCTCATCCCTTGGGTCTGCACGTGCGCGCAATGTCTCTACGAGACCACGGAAGGGGGATCTGGGGGTCGCGGCGGGACCTGCGTCACCGGCGGTCGCGGGCGGAGGCAGGTCAGCTGGGACCGGCTCCACCGGGGAGCACCCGAAACGATGCGCTCCGGGCAGGCTCGTCGATCTCTTGTAGCTCGACGTCCGCGTAGCGACCTCCGAGTGCTCGCGCGGCCGCCTGCAAGGAACCCAGGTTGCACATCAACCACGGGCGAAACGTGTAGCCCTGCGGAAAGTCGGTCAGGCGCAACCTGCCCCCCTCGGAGAGTTCGTCCCAGGACATGGTGCCGCACGCCCGCGCCAGGTGCTCGTAAACCCGCGGTGCCCGGCGAGCGATGGAGACCAGGGATCCACCGGTGAGCGGCGAGAGGAGGTCCACGAAGGCCGCGAGGAAGCGCTGCTCCATCGAGCGAGCGAACGTCGCCCGCCATAGCTCGAGGAGTGCAGACTCTCCGAGGGTCTGCGAGACGATCGTCGTGACAGCGTTGTGAAGAGAAAGCTCCTGCCAACCCAGATCGAAGCCCGACTCGATCGCACTCAAGTCGACCCGGCCATCCAACGCGCGTTCGACCAGCGAAAACTCGGAGTGCTCCTTGAGCATGTGGACAAACATGCGAGACTGCTTTCTGCGAATCGCAGGAGCCGGGGAGGCGGACACCACTGGCAGGATCCTACGAAACCCTAGCGCGCGTGTCTGCTTCGTCTCCAAAGCACTACGTATTCGCGACCGCGGACCGAAGACCTCCGCGTTGGTGGTGGGCTGCCTGCTCGGCTACGCGCGATCACCTGTGCCCCGGCCGTCCGCTTGCGGTATCGTTCTGCCCGACCCAGGAGGGGGAGAGCGATGGCGAAGCAACCAGAGGGGTTCGGCCCTTGGCCACAACCCGCACCGCGTTTTTTTGAAGACGCGGCGCCGGCGGTCCTACACGTCCCTGGCGACGTACAGAAGGATTGGAACAAACACGTCGGGCGGCGCTACATCAAGCAGATCCTCGGCAAGACGGTTCCGACGTGGCTGTGGTCTCGCTTCAATCCGGGCGTTGTTCCGGTCGACGACACCCGGTTCTGCGAGATCCTCTGCGACGGGATCTTCTCAAAGTTCCTCACGCCCAAGTCGCTCTTCGACCCACCCGACAACGCGCTGTTCGTGGACTACCTCAGCGGCGCCAAGGGTCCGGGCCTCGGCGACGGGAAGGGGTGGTTCAAGAGCGACTTCACGCCGATGCGCCTCATCCCGTGCGACTCGGACAGCGCGACGGCGCCCAGCATTGTGCTCTTCAAGCGCCGCCAGGATCTCTCCTACGAGCTGGTCGCCATCGCCGTCCACGACCAGGTGTTCGACTCGAGCCACGGGGGTGCGTGGACGCGGGCGAAGTACTTCGCCCTGCAAGGTGCGGGGGTACTCACCACGCTGCTCATGCACCCCAAGCTGCACTTCCCGAGCAACAGCGTCGATGCGATCACCCGTACGCGGCTCCCTGCCAGCAGCATCCTCTCGAAGCTCCTCCGCCCGCATTTTCGGCTCGCGCTGGCGGTCAACTACGCCGTGCTGTACGGCAGCCAAACGGTGCTCAAGCCGGGCCGGCTCTACTCTCCCTACCCTGGCACGCAGAAGGAGCACGACGAGGTCGTTGCCACCTTGTGGCGCGGCTTCGAGCGCCCGGACGGCTCACCGAACCGGGCCTACCCACCCTACGCCCTCGACCTCGAGCCCCCGCTCATCCATTCGCCGTACGGGGAGTTCCTGCGCCAATACCACGCGACGCTGTTGGGCTTCGTCCGCAAGGTCACCGAAGAGGTCGTTGCGACCCCCACCGACGCTGTGTCGCGCTGGGCCGACTACTGCGCGCGCTGGCTCCCAGGCTTCCCGAACGCGAGCCGGGTCTACGACGCCGACCTCCTCGCCAGCGCCCTGACGAGCATCCTGCTCGACGTCGCCGTATCGCACTCGGCCGATCACTTCATCTACGGGAAGGTCAACGAACGCGAGGTCCCCTTCCGGCTACACACCGCGCTCCCATCCCTCGACCAGCAGGACGAACCAGACCTGAGCACACTCGTCACCTCGGGCGACAACTTCAACTATCGGATGTGCACACTGATGTTCTTCCGCCCGTACGTCATCGAGCCGCTCGCGGACATCGACTACGGCTTTGACACACCCCAGCTGCGCGCGGCCAACGTCCGGCTGCGCAGCGACCTGATCGCGCTGCAGTCCACGCTCGCGAGCGAGGGCGTCCCTATCTACGTCCCGCTCGATTGCATCGCATCCAGCGTCCAGTTCTGAGAGCATGTCGTCGTGAGCCTAGACGAACCTTCTGCCCGCACCGGCCGAGCCAAGGGGTTGCTCTTCAACCACTTGGAGCGGTGGGCGATCGCCGAGCATGGTCAGGAGGCCTGGGACTCGGCGCTCGCGGCCAGTGGCTCGCGGGAACAGGAGATGTTCGGCGGCATCATCCTCGCCTCGAGCTGGCTGCCCGTCGCAGCCTGGAACACGATCGTCCACGGCTTCTTCGAACAGCAGTACTCGGACCCCAACGAAGGCATGAGCCTCTTCTGCGCCCACCTCGGCGAGTCCGAGCTCACCACGCTGGTGCGGCTCGTGCTCAAGATTGGCTCGCCCGAGTTCATGCTCAAGCGCACCGGCTTCCTGTGGAAGCGCTACTTCGACAGCGGCAGCTTCGCGGCCGAGCAGGAGGCACCGGGACAATGGAGGCTCTGGCTCGCCGACGACGCTGACGAGGACCGGACAGCTGGCGCCCTGACGTGCTCAAACGGGCCCGGGCCCTGGCTCCAACGCGGGCTCGAGCTCTCCGGGACCGGCGGCACGGTCCGGCACGTGCGCTGCCGCTTCGACGGCCACCCGCGGTGTGAGTTCGAAGCTCGCTGGCCTCGGTGAACGCGTCCGTGGCCGTGACGTCGCGCCGCGAGCTTGGTACTCGTGCGCCATGGCCAATCCCATCGCCAAACTGGAAACGTCCATGGGCACCTTCGAAGTGGAGCTGTTCACCGACCAGATGCCGATCACGGCAGGCAACTTCGTCAAACTCGCAAAAAGCGGCTTCTACGACGGGCTGCACTTCCACCGCGTCATCGACGGTTTCATGATCCAGTTCGGCTGTCCGCACAGCCGCGATCCCAAGTCCTCGCGCGCTGGCACCGGAGACGGTCCGGACGGCTGCATCCCCGACGAGCATCCCGCCGAGCACAAGCTGTCCAACGAAGTCGGCACGCTGTCGATGGCCAACACCGGCCAGCCAGGCAGCGGTAGCGCTCAGTTCTTCATCAACACCAAGCACAACGACTTCTTGGATTTCTTCACGCCCGGAAACTCCAAGCACCCGGTGTTCGGCAAGATCGTCAGCGGTATGGACGTGGTCAACGAGATCGGCACCACGTCCACCGATGGCAACGACCGACCACGCACGCCTGTGAAGATGGTCAAGGTCACCGTCAATGACTAGCTAATATCGTGCGGCGGTCAGCCGACTCCTCCCTTGCTCCAGAGGGGAGAGCCGCGGTCCGTGATGGACCTAGGCCCCGCGCGAATCGTTGGACGCACAGTTCGACTTCGCGCCGAGAAGACGGGGACCGACGACGCAACCCGCAGACGTTGTTGATCGGAGCTGCGTTTCTTACACGCCGCGTTGCGACGGCGGACGCCGCTCCGCTACCGTCTCCGGATGGGGAAGAAAGACAGCGTGGGGATCGTCGAGGGCGGGAGTGTCTACCGCACCGAGGGGGAAACCGGTGGTGTCCATCGCCCGCACGCGTTGCAACTCCTGGTACCGGTGGACGGGGTCCTCGCTGCGAACGTCGGCGGCATCGAGATAACAATTCCGACTGGTCACGCGATCTTGATCTCCCCCGACGTACCGCGGGTCTTGCACCGGGGAACGTTGCGTATCGCGATGTTGTTCGACCCCGAGAGTCTGGGGGTCTCGTTCCAAGCTTTTGCTCGCAGCGCGACAGCGACTGTCCTTTCGGGCGGCGTAGGCGAGCGACTTCAGACGCTGGCCCGCGACCTTTGCGAAGCGCCACCGCTCGACACAACAACCGTGGAAGCGGTTCTGGTCGAGGGTCGCCGGATCCTCGAGCACGCCGGTCTCACGCGGCCGTTTGAGCTCGACCCCCGCGTTCGAACGGCGGTCGAGCTCTACCGTCGGCCGTGGCTGAAGCTCGATCATCCCGGCATTGCTCGGCGCTCGGGGATCTCACCCGATCACTTGTCACATCTGTTCAAAGAACAGGTGGGCATCAGCGCCAAGCGGTACGCGCTGTGGGTTCGAACCGTCGCGGCGGTGGAACGACTCTACGATGGCGCGTCCGCAACCCAGGCTGCCCAGCAGGTCGAGTTTGCGGATGTCGCTCATTTCTCGCGAGCGTGTCATCGGCACTTCGGCCATTCGCCCTCGAGGCTGCCCATACAAGGTCTCGGGGTTGAGCGCCGCGTCATTGAACGAAGCGGTGGCCGCTGGTCGGTGGCACTGGCCGCACGCCTCGGCCAGACTCGACCCACTCACTAGTGCCTCATGCCTGAAGTCCGTGCCGGGTTTCTGCGGCCCCCCCTTCGGGTGTGGGGTAGAGAGAACCGCGCCCCCGCGATTCGCGGAACCCGGAGTGATTCGCGTAGCGAATGGCGGAGGGGGCCTCCGAACCCCTCGGTTGGTCAGGCCTCCGTCTTTCCCGCTACGCATCCCTCCGGGACGCTTCGCTCTCTTGCTCCGACCGGGACGCTTCGCTCTCTTGCTCCGAACCCCTCGGAAACCCGGAACGAACTTCAGAACTGACGTACTTGCAGGCTCGCTGTAAGAGCCCAGACACTATTCGTCGCTCGGCGCTGCGCCGTACAGCGGAGCGGTCGTGGTCGTCCCCGGGTCGGTGTCCGCATCCGTATCCGTATCCGTGTCGCCGCCCGAGCTGGTCGTGTCGGACTCGGTCATGTCGGTCGTGCCAAACGTCTCGGTATCAGGGGACCCGTAGGCCGACTGCGCACCCGACTCGTCGAACGTGCTCACCGTCGATCCGGTGGCGTTTGTGGTGCTCGAGGTGGCGGTGCTGCTGCTACCCGCGTTCGTACCGCTCGAACCCTCCGCGTCTGTGGTTGCGGAGGAGGACGAGGAATCGCTGCCACCCATCGAGTCGCTGGTGTCGTCATCAGCAGGGCAGCCGGCGAGCGCCAGCCCCAGGAGCACGGCGGATGTGGTCCTGCCGAGGGCCTTACCTTTGCCATCGTGAACCGACGCGCCGCAATGCGGGCACGCCTTGTCCGAAGTCAGGACGTGGGACGAACAAGCGGAGCAAACAACGAGCGGACCAGCCATGCGCTGGAGAATCGCATGGAGTCCGCGCGATGTACCAGCCCGCGATTACTCGCCGGTGGTTGGCACACCGTAGTCGGGGCTGATCCCCGTGGACCCGCCGTCCGAGCCGCTCCCGCTGCTCGAACTGCCGCTGCCGGAGCTCGTGCCATCGGTATCGCCCCCGGAACTCGTCCCGAGCGTGTCCGTCGTTTCCGGGTTGCCGTAGGCTTCACCGACCGGTCCGGTGCTGACGTCAAAACTCGTGCTGCCGCTGTCATCCGTCGTGGAAGATGTCGGCTGCGCGGTGGTGCTGGTCTCCCCGTTTCCCATCGTCTCGCTGGTGTCGTCCGAAGCGGGACAACCGGCGAGCGTGAGCCCCATGAGCATCGCTCCGGCGGTCCGGCCAAGGACCTTCCCGCCGCTTCGAACCGTGGCGCCGCAGTGCGGGCAGCCGGCGTCTCGAACCAGGACGTGCGTAGAACAAGACGGGCAAACAATGAGCGGACCAGCCATGCGCGACCCTATCGCATCCGAGTCAGCCCGTCGCGGGCGCGCCATAGTCGGGGCTGATCCCCGTACTTCCGGCGCTGTCTGTGTCGGCATCAGTATCGGTCCCGGAGCCGGTTTCCGTGTCGCCGTCGGTATCGGTGTCCGTTCCGGCTCCTCCTGTGGAGCTGTCGGTGTCGGGCCCCGTCGTATCCGGAGGACCGGACTCCTCGCCGGACCCGCTCTCCGTGGGTGGGACGCCGTACGCCGTGCCTCCTGTCGTCGTGGTGACCAGGCCGGTGCTGCTCGAAGATCCGCTGGCCGAGGATGACGCGTCCGTCTCTGGGCTCGTGTCCGTGGCCGACGCCGAAGCCACTTCGTCCTCCGACTCCGGTGCCGGGCAACCCGCGAGCGTGAGGCCCATGAGGACCGCCGCCGCTGTCCGAACAACCGGGCCCCCGCTCGGGCGCAGATCGGCTCCGCAATGCGGGCAACCGGACTCGTCACGACGGACGTACACAGAACAACACGAACACGCTATCAAAGCCATAGTGACAGCGTAGCAAATGCCACCGGCCGTGAGCCACTATTCGCCGGTTGTGGGCACGCCGTAGTCCGGGCTGATGCCGGTGCTCCCGGCCGTGCTCGTACTCCCGTCCGTGTCTGTCCCTCCCCCAGTCGAGGCGGAGGTCCCGGTGCTCTCAGCAACTCCCGTGCTCGTACTACCCGTCGACTCGCTGCCACTATCCGTCGTTTCCGAGCTGCCCTCGGTCCCAAAGGTCGTGGCGCTCTCCGTGGCAGGGACGCCGTAGACGGCCGAGGTCTCATTCGGATCCTCGGTGTCGTCACTCGCAGGACACCCCGCAAGCGTGAGGCCCATCAGCACCGCCGCGGCAGTTCGTGCAGCCGAAAACGTCTCCGCCCCCAAGTCCGCACCGCAATGCGGACACCCTCCCTCCTCGCGACGCATATACAAGGAGCACGAAGGGCACGCTGTCAAAGCCATGCCAACACCCTACCATCTGGCCGTGACTACTCACCGGTTGTAGGCACGCCGTAGTCCGGGCTGATGCTCGTGCTGCCGCTGGTCCCGTCGGTGTCGGACACCGCGCCCGTGGAGGAGGAGCTCCCTGAAGTGCCCGCGGTCCCCGTCGTCCCTTCGCCGCCGGTCGTCGTGCTCGTCTCATCTCCAGTCGTCGTACTGGTCTCGCCGCTGGTCGCAGAGTCGGTCTCGATGCCCGTGCTGGCGGTGAATGGAACGCCATAGTCGGGCTCGATCTGACAGCTCGCGAGTGTGAGGCCGACCAACACCGCCCCCGTTGCGCGGCCCATCGCCCGCACAAGCTCTGGGCGAACCTCTCCCCCGCAATATGGACAATGCTCCTCGCTCGCCTTGACGTGCACCGCGCAGGACGAACACGCAACGAGTCTTCCAGCGATGCAGTCAGTCTACGGCATGGTATGAGCGCCGCATGAGCGAATCTCTCGGACCCTGTTTGCGAGGTGTCCTGCTGGCCATGATCGTCGCGGATGAGGACGTCGATCCCGATGAGGTGGCGGCGGCTGAGAGAGCCTACGACGAGTTCACCGGTCAAGCCCTCCCCGACGGTGAGCTGGCCCGAGACGCCGCCGAAGCTCGGTCGCAGGGCCGGAGCCCCCAAGAGGTGCTGGGGTGTCTGCCGAGCGACTTGGACTCGGACGCCCAGGCCAAGGTGCTCACCGCCGCGTTCCGAGTCGCCAGTGCGGACGGCTTCGTGCTCGAGGAAGAAGACGACCTGCTCCGCGCCGTCGCCAAAGCCATCGGCATGGACGACGACCAAGCCCGAACTGTGCTGAGCGGCTTGATGAGCTAGCAGCTACCCGGCAGGGATCGTTGCGCAGCCGAAGATGATCGAGATCTCGGCCTGGGCAAAGCCTTGGATCTTGGTGCAGGTTTGCGGGCACACGGTGATGACCGAAGGCGCGTTCGGATCGTCGTAGTACCAGCCATCGGCCACGCCGCCGCAGAGAGAAGGGTCGTCGACGCGCCCGATCTGAAGCGTGCCTCCTTGGCCGTCATCGAACTCGATGTTCACTTCGTCCTTGTCGAACTCCTCGCCTGCGGGAGGCTCGGGGACCTCCCAGCTGCACGAGAGCGTCGCGCCACCGATCACCTGCTGCGCCACCGCTTGGAAGATCGGCTGGAACTGCTGCTCACACAGGTTGCCCTCGACCCCGCCCGTCGTCGCAATGAGCTGCTGGTACACGGTCCCTTGATCGGCGGCGAGTCCACAACACGTCGTCCCATTGAGACAGGCCGCAACCAGATCCTCGGGAGCGATGATCCCGTGAAATTTGAACTCGGACAGATGGGGCGAGAGACCGGCCATCTGGGAGATGAACTCCGGTGCCCCGAGGTCGGAGTCATCGTCTGTGACCACGACGATGTGCGTGACCGCTGTCTGGCGCAGGTACTGGCTGTACTCGGGGTAGTGGGAAATGATCTGCTGCAGCGCGTCGTTGCTGCCGACCGAGGCTCCAATGTGCACGAACCCCGGTGCGTTGTTGTCATCCGCCGGGCACCCGCCAGACCCCAGCGGCGGATCGATACACACCCCCGCGTCGGAGCTCGGGTAGGCGGAGATCAGCACGATGTGCGAGTCGATGTTCGCGGCGCCGATCTGCACCGAGAACGAGTTCATCTGCTGCTGGACGAAACTGGCCTCCGCCGACATCGAACCGGAGTTGTCCACGACCACGATGATGTCCTGCGGCTTGGGTCCGACGTCGGCTTCATCGACAAGGGATTCGCAGCCGTCCGGACCGCCCTCGTCACCGGCACTCATCGCCTCGACGTCCAGCTTGAGGCCGGTCCCGCCAGAGTCCTCGAAGCCGCCCGAGGTCGAGTCGTCGGCCCCGCCATCCCCGGTCCCGCCACTGATTCCGGTCAGCCCGGTCTGGGTGAACGTACCCATCTCGCGAGCGTCATCGTCGCCGCAGCCCAGCAAGGCTGCGAGCAGCACCAAACTCGTGCACTCCGTCTTCCCCATGATTCCCACCCGATGGGGAGGTGCGCCGAGGGACGAGGAAGGTTCCCCCCTCACCGAGAACCGGTGCGAAGCAGGGCTGCAATGGCGGAGACGAACTCCGACGGCATCGCGCGGTGCATGTCGTGGGTGGCGTCCGGGTGGCTGAGAACCTCGATACCGAGGCCCGCATATCGCTCGCGATCCGCGGCGCGAAAGTACGCAGAGACACGCGGGGCAAGCACGCGAACCTCGGACGGGTCGAGCTTCGCCACCACCGGCCACAGGTCCTCTCCGATGCTCGCCGAGCGATAGTTCGCCAAGCGCTGACGATCGAAGTCCCACGTGAACCCTTCGCCGTCGCGCTTGACGCGACTTCGGATCCACTCCCGCAGCGCATCGCCCATCATCACCCTCTCGAACACATGCATCAGCTCCGGCTCACTCGCCGCTCGCTCCGGCGCCGCGCACATCGCCTTCATGAACGGCGACAGCGGTGAGCGTCGTTCGAGCACAGCCCCTGGCGGAGCGTCGAGCAACACCAACGGCCCTACCCGGCCCGGAAACCGATCGAAGGCGCGCAACGCCACCCGACCCCCCATCGAGTGCGCGATGATCGGCACGCGGTCGCGAATCCCATTTGCATCGAGCCAAGCGAGCAGCGCATCCGCCATCGTCGAGAGATCGGCGAGCTCCGGCAGCTCGGGCGAGCCTCCATGACCCAGCAGGTCGGGCAAATACGCGCGCGCTTTCCCATCCAGAAGACGGTCCGCGAGCGGCTCGAGATCGGCGCTCGACGCGAAGAAGCCGTGCAGGAACACGAGCGCCCGCCCGCCCTCTCCCAGTTCGCGATGCGCCAGCACCTACGCACGCATATCATGCGATCTGAGCCAATTCCTGGTAAACGGAGCCATGTCGCTCGAGCTGTCGAACCAGGTGCACATCATCACCGGGGCGAGTCGCGGAATCGGCCTGGCAACGGCAAAGCTCGTTGCTCAGGCAGGCGGCCTTCCCGTGATGATCGCCCGCTCGCCCGAGCAGATCGGCGCCGAGGCGGAGGCCCTCCAAGCCAGTGGGCTGAAGGCCGAAGCCTACCCGCTGGACATCACCGACGCGGACGCGTGCAAAGCGATGGTTCGCCACGTCCGCGACACCCACGGACGCGTCGACGGCCTGGTCAACAACGCCGGCACCAACATGGTCGCCAACCTGCTCATGTGCAAAGAGTCGACCTGGCAGCCCATGTTCGACGTCAACGTGTTCGCGGTCATCCGGCTCACCCAGCTGTGCCTCAAGCCCATGGTCCGGGCCAAGTACGGACGCATCGTCAACGTATCCTCGGTCGCGGCCAAGCTCGGCGCGCCGTACAACACCCTCTACTCGGCGTCGAAAGCGGCCGTCGATGGCTTTACCCGGTCTCTGGCCGTCGAGGTCGCCAAGCTTGGCATCACCGCCAACTCGGTCGCGCCCTCGCAGGTCAACACCAAGCTGATGCGCGACGGCATGGCGGTCCGCGGCAAGATGGCCGGGCGCGATGCCGATTCCGTGATCGAGGGGATCGCACAAGGCAATCCGATGGGACGCATCCTGGAGCCCGAGGAGGTTGCAGGGACCATCCTTCACCTCCTGTCACCGAACTCTGCTTCGATCACCGGCCAGTCGTGGAACGTCTGCGGCGGCGTCGCTTTGGGACTGTGATGCTGCTCGCAGCCCGAACCCCAGAGGCGCTCGTTCGCGTCACGGCCACCGACGGTTATTCGCTCACCTACCGCGCCTGGCGTCCCACGTCCGAACCGCGCGCGACGATCGTCTTGTTCAACGGGATCATGAGCCACTCGGGGTGGTTCTTCCCACTCATCGATCCTCTGGTGGATGCCGGATACGCCGTCATCGGTGCGGATCGCCGGGGTTCGGGGCTCAACGAGGAAGCGCGCGGCGACGCCCCCTCCGGAAAAGCCATCATCGATGATGCACTCACGATCATCGACCACAGTGTCCCGGACGGACATCCCATCATCCTCGCCGGTTGGTGCTGGGGCTCGATTCTGGCGCTCAACCTAGTTCGGCCCTTGGGGGACCGGGTTCAAGGCCTCGTGCTGTTGACCCCCGGGTTGTTCCCAACCGCACAAGTCGTGCAGGCGGCCCAAGACACCCAAGCGGCAGCGGCGGATGCGGCCGAAGATGAGCCCGCCGTCGAGACGCCGATCGCCGAGACGATGTTCACCAAGGGCCCCTACCTCGACGCGTTCGTTCGGCCCGACCCGCACAAGCTGCTCAAGCTCACCCCCCGCTTCTTCGCGCAGACGAAAAAGCTCGGCATGGGTGCCACGATGGCGCTGCGCAAGCTTTCCCTGCCCACGCTCGTGCTGCTCGCCGACAACGACGAGGCCACCGACAACGCCGACGTCGATGCGGCACTCGAGAAGCTCGGTCGGACCGTCACCCGAACGACGGCACCGGGCGCACACGGCATGCAGTTCGACGCAACGGACGCGGTGACCGAGGCAATCTTGGCGTTCTCGAGCGACCTGCTCGATCGCTAGAGCGAAGCGATTGCGACGAAGGAGACCGTCTGCTCGATCTCCCCAGCGGACTCCATCGTGATGTCGGTGGCATCGGCTTGGAAAACCTCGAAGCCCGGCAAGGTGCCTGAGCTCGCCCCCGTCAGCGCGATGGATTCTCCTTCGACGGAGTACGTTGCACGCAGTGGGACCCGTCCGTTCTCGTCGACTCCGCACCCTGCTGGCTCGAGACTCACCGATATGGGGTCCACCACGCCAGCGGGCCTCATCTCAGCGTAGACCGCGAGTAGATCCCCGCTTTCGGACCGAACGACGAGCTCGCTGACTTCGAAGAAATAGGCGTTCGGCGTCAGCAGGACCGTCTGCCCCTCCTGCCACGGAACTGGCGCAAAGGGCTCGAGGATGGAGTTGAGATCGAGCGTCTCGCCGTCGCAGGCGAATCCCGCTGCGGTGGCGATACAAGGAATGCTTTCGGTGATCTGAGACAGCTCGAACGCATCCGGGAGGATCTGGCCGAACACGATGTCCTCGTCCCCAAGGTTGCACGCGTCTCCCGAGCCGCCAATTCCATCGGTGTCCCCAGTGGAAGTCGCACTGCTGCTGACCGAATTGCCCCCGGAATCGCACGCGGAAAGCGCGACCACCGCAAAGGAAAGCACCAGACCAACACTGCTTTTCAAGAGTTCCATATGCTCAGTACTTCTCCGGATGCGGCGCCGCTCGTCGCTTTTGTTTCGAGCTCTGTTCTCGGCCCCAGCGCGGTGCCACTGGTCCCGACCAGCGGGTCCATACGGGCGTCGTGGACGCCCGCCTTGATTCAGCCCCACGGCATGATGCGAACGTCACCAGGAGCATCGGTCCAGCCGGTCTCCTCGTTGATCCACTTCTTCGCCTGCACGAGCTTGCCCTCCTTGTGGGTGGAGAACACGTTGGTCAGCCAGTTGGCGTCGTCGCGCTCGGGGTAGTCGCCGCGATAGTGAGAGCCGCGGCTCTCCTTGCGCATGTCGGCGGCACCGATGATGGCTTCGGCAACGTCGAGCAGGTTGCGATGCTCGAAGGCCAAGGCGAGGTCGAGACCTTCGGCCAGTGCCAGGTCGGTGGCGAGGCGCTCACGCTCCTCGTTCACGAACTGAAGCGCCCGTGCGAGCCCCTCTGCGTCTTTTTCGACCAGCAGCTCTCTCCACATCGTACGCTGGAGCGCGGGCTTGAGGTCTTGCGGGCGCTTGGTGCCCTTGGTCTCGCGCATCTTTCGAACCGGCTCTTCGATGAGGTGCTCGAGCAAAGAGGCAGTGACCGAGCCCGCATCAGGCCGCTGCTTGGAGGCCTCCGCAGCGGCAGCACCTGCACGCCAGCCGAACACCTGTGACCCGCCGAGCATCGTACCGCCGAGGCGGTCAGCACCCTGCCAGCCCATCGTCTCACCGATGGCGAACAGTCCCTGGACCGTCGATGAGTGACACTGCTCGTTGACACGAACACCACCGTTGGACGTGTGGTGGAACATCTGCACCTGCACCAAGTCCTTCTTGATGTCGATGCCGAGGTCGCGCATGAACTTGTCGAAGACCTCGGGCTGAAAGCCCCGCTCGCCCTGGGAGAGATCCAAGAACACGCCGTCGTTCGGCGTTCCGTTGCCCGCGAGCACTTCGTTGTGCATCGCGCGGTCGAGATGGATCCCGGTGTCCCGGCAAGACGCGGGCCAGTGATAGGCCTTGTCCTTGGACACCTGCTCCAGGGTGACGCCTTCGGGCAGGTACTTCTCGATGAACGACTCGCCGTGGCCGTTGTACATGCGGAATGGCTCTTCCATCTCGTACAGCATCACCATGGCCTGCACCGGATAGACCGACGCCATGCCCTGCTGCATGAACTCCATGTTGAACAGCTCGGCCCCGCCGCGCATCGCCATCGCGTAGCCATCGCCGGTGTTTCCCGGAGGGTTGAACGAGTACTGGAACAGCTGCCCAACACCGCCGGTCGCCAGGATGACGGCGCCCGCGTGAATGACGAACGGCTCACCGTCATCACGCACGCCAACAACGCCTTGCACCCGACCGTCCTGGACGATCAGGTCGACCACGTTGGCGCCCTCGAGCACCTCGGTGCCGGTCCCTTCGATGACCGCCTTTTGGATCTGGACGATGTTGTTGGTGCCCTTGGTCTTCTCGTTTGCGGGCATCGTCGCGAGCATCTTGCTCTCGAACTCCATGCCCATCTTGCGCAACCGCTTGGTCGCCTCGGAGACCTCGTCGACGAAGATCTGACACAGCGCCGGATCGCTGGTGCCCAGACCCATCTGAACCATGTCTGCATGGACCAACTCGGGCGGGTTGAAGAAACCGCCCTTGGGTCCGACCGTTCGGATCGTCCAGAAGTCGGCCATCGGGTTCGACGTCGCTCCCGCGCCGCGCTTGCCGGGCACTCCAAAGCGGCCCTTCACCGCCATCATCGTGCGCGCGCCACCTTGGTGAGCGCTGATCGTGGAAGCGGTCGCGGCACCGCCACCGCCAACGACGAGGACATCGGTTTCGTAGGTCTGCATGTAGAGCCGTCGACGTTTTACAACGCCGGGGACACGACGATGTCATCGATCAGCAAGTCGGGCGCGAGCGGGCCGTTGAACTCCTCACTGACCCACGCATCGACCGTCATTCGGCCAGCGAGGCCCTGTAAGCTGAGGGCGCTGTCCGTGCTCTCGACCATCCAATCCACCGGTTCGGGCTCGCCAAGCGGCCAGATCTTGGCCTGAAGCAAAGATGTGGCGGGGTCCAGCTGGGTGACCCGATAGCGCATGCGGTATTCCACGTCGGCCTCGACCGTCGCGGGTTGATGTGCGAGCTGCTGCTCGATTCCGCCAACCTCGCGCCACACCCCGATGCCGTGCGGGTCTCGGAACGACTCCGCGAAGGCCGAGTAGCCCCGGCCCGGCGGCGTGGTGTCCAGGAGGTAGCCCCCGTTGTGTCGGGTGTACAGGCCGATGCCCTGAGACTCGCCCCCCGTGAACATGAACGTGAGCGACACGTCGGGCTCGGCGCACGAGAGCGCCCGGACCATACGACCCAGCGCGTAGTCCGAGAGCAAGGGACGGAGCCTGCCCCAGCCGCCTTCAATGTCGGCGAGGTCCACCCCTCCCTCTTCGGTCCAGCCCGACGGCCATGGTGAACCGTCGGCGTACCCCTCAAAGTCCTCACTGAACGTGCACGGGTCCTGAGCCCCGCCGGTCGAAGACTCTCCGCCGGTCGTTCCATCCGTCGACTCGCCGGTGGTGGTGGTGTCCGTCGACTCGCCGGTGGTGGTGTCGTCCGTCGACTCGCTGGTGGTGGTGTCGTCCGTCGACTCGCTGGTGGTGGTGTCGTTCGTCGAGTCTTCTGCTGAAGTTGAACCGCCGCTCGACGTGACCGTGAGCGAACCGGTGGTGGTGTCGCTGTCACCACCACCGCGGGTCTCCCGGGCACCCGTTGTCGTCTCACCGCCGGTGACCGTACCGCCTCCGTCCGTCGTGCCGGCGGCGGCCTCCTCACCGCCGCTCGATGAGGAACTCTGCCCGGTGGTGCCCGAGACGTCGTCGCTCCCATCGGTCGCGACGCCCGATGGGGTCGCCGTGGACGTGGACATGTCCGCACTCGTCGACCCCGATCCGACGTTCATCCGGGACGTCACACCATCCGCGTCGCAAGCCACGACGAGTGCGGCGAGGAACAATGGGCTGCACCGCGCCGCGAATCGGGCATCCCAATCCACGCCTCGAGGGTACCCGATCACGGCGCGACGACATGGGGACACGTGACCCGCGGCGCCCCGACATCGTCGCATTTTGAGTCAGTGTTCAGCCCGCAGCTGTCGAGACGATATCGTCGAACAACAAGTCGGCAGCATCGTTCCCCATCGCGGCGCCGACGGCCCATGCGTCGACAGCCAACGCACCACCTACGCCTTGAAGCGATGCGGTGTCATCCATGCGCTCGACCGTCCACGTATCAGGCTCGGCCTCAGCAAGCGGCCAGATCTTCCCTTGGAGCAAGCTGGTGGTGTCGTCCACCTGCGTCAGGCGAAAGCGCATCCGGTACTCGACGTTGGCGAGGATCTCGAAGCGTTCCGTGTTGTCGATCCGCTGCTCCTGTCCGTCGACCTCTCGCCACGCACCGATGCCCGCCGGATCCCGGAACGACTCGGCGAACGCCGCATAGCCCTCGCCGGCCGGATCCGTCTCGCGGAGGTGACCACCATTTTGACGGGCGTACAGGCCGATGCCTTGCGTGCTTTGGTCGGTGAACATGAACGTCAGCGACGTGTCGATCTCGGGACAGTCGATGAACGTCACCATCCGTGCGAGCGAGTAGTCGCTCAGCGCGGGACGAAGGCGACCCCACCCATCTTGCACGTCAGCCACGGACACACCACCGACGGGTACCCATGCCGACGGCCACGGATCCCCGTTGGCCACGCCTTCGAAGTCCTCGGAGAAGTCGCAGTCTGAGACGCCCGCGGTCGGATCATCCGTCGGGTCCGTGGTTTCGTCGGCCGACGAGCCGCCTGTGGATCCGTCTTCGTTCATCGTGTCGGTCGATGGGTTCGTTCCGCCACTCGGTCCCCCGGATGAGCCCGATTCCGAGCTGGTCCCCGCGTCCGCGCCGGCGTCGGTATCCTCCTCGGCCGAGTCGGGGTCCGAACACCCCACGCTCAGCATCAGGGCAAGACAAGGCGCTGCATAGCGCTGCATCAAATCCATTGAAGAAGGGTACCTCATGCCCGCGTTGCAGCCACGACAACGCCATTTCACGGCCAAAACGGGCAGTTGGCGCGACGACCGCAAGGCCGCGGCCCACCTGGGGGACGCGGCCCACCCCGGCGGTACGTAACTTCCGCGCCCCGGCGTACGCTCCGGGGAGAGCATGGCACGCGCAACCTGGAACGGAACCATCCTGGCGGAGAGCGACGCGACCGTCGTGGTGGAGGGCAACCACTACTTCCCCGCGGACTCTGTGCAGCGCGAACACTTCAAGGCCTCAGAGCGCCGCAGCCATTGCCCCTGGAAAGGCGACGCCGCCTACTACACCCTCGAGGTCGGCGGCCAGGTCAACGAAGACGCCGCCTGGACCTACCCAGAACCGATGGCTGCCGCAAGCGAGATCAAGGATCACGTTGCGTTCTGGAAGGGCGTACAGATCGAGGCCTGAACGGGTACGGGACGAAGCCCACTACTGCTGAGCCACGATCACCGCGGCGTACTGATCCGGGAAATCAGTCTTGAGCGCGTCCAGATCCGGCAACCGCGCCGTTCAGGTCGGGCGGCCGGAGACCTGAGAGATGGACACCTCATCCCGCTCTGACTACGGTGACCGGGATGTCGAAGCGCAATTGTGTTTGGGCGATAGTTCTCTTCGTCGGTTGTAGTGACGATGGAGTGCCCGCCGATACTGATAGTGCAGTGTCCGCAAGTGGAGCCACCTCGACGCCGACGTCGGACTCGTCGCCAGGAGCGAGCACGGGCGGCATCGACGCCACGGGTTCAACGGATCCAAGCGGCCCGACCTCGAGCCCAACGGACCCAACCGTCGGGGGTTCGACCTCCGGCCTCGATCCCTCCGGCAGTAGCTCAACTGGAGGCGACCTACCGCCCGGTGAACCACGCATCTACGTGGCCGGCGGCAACGCTGTCAGCGTGTGGGATGCCAACGACGCGGGTGCACTGACGGAAGTCCAACGGGTCGATCAAGGCACGAACGTCGGCCCTCTGGCGGACTACGCAGCTCAGTTCCTCTACGCCGCACGAACGGGGGAACAATCCGTCGCTGCGTTCTCCATCGATCCCGTCACTGGCGCGCTCACCGAGGTGGGGGTTACTCCGGTGGGCCACACGCCCGTCTACCTCAGCGTCGACGCCACCGGTAGCTGGCTTCTGAGCGCCGACTTCGGGGCAGACCTGGTCGAGATTCGGCCGCTCGAAGCGGACGGCACGGTCGGAGACACCCCGTCGCAGTCGATGACGGTTCAATCCCGACCCCACGCGATCGAGTTCGATCCCGCTGGCACCAACGTATTCGTGCCGCACCGTGACAGCAACCTGATCGAGCAATACACGTTCGACGACACCACGGGCACACTCGCGGCCAACGACCCGCCCAGCGTCGCGGCGCCCGACGGCGCCGGACCGCGGCATATCGCCTTCGCCCCGGATGCCAGCTACGCTTACGTCGTGAACGAGTTCGCCAGCTCGGTGACCGCGTACGCGTACGACGCAGCGGCGGGTGTACTGACCCAAGGGGACACAGTTTCTGCACTGCCCCCGGGATTCAAGGGTGACAACACCGGTGCCGATATCCACGTATCGGTCGACGGCGCCTACGTCTACGCCTCCATGCGAGGTGACGACTCCCTTGCCGTGTTTGCGGCGGGTGGCGACGGCAGCCTGACCTATCAAACCAACATCCCGACCGAGCCTCGACCCCGAGACTTCGGGCTCGACCCCTTCGGCAACTTCCTCTACGCCGCCGGTCAGGACAGCGGACTGCTCGCGGGCTACACCATCGAAGCCGACGGCAACCTCACCGCGGGGGCGACGTACGACGTCGGTGCCAACGCGCAGTGGGTGCTTGGTGTCGAGTTGCCTGCTGCGCGCTAACGAGGCGATCGGTCGGACGATGGGTCTGCTGCGCAGCTGGTACACCGAGCGGGTTTTTCCGTGGGTCCTCGAGAGGGTCGGCGGTCCGCAGTCACATGCACTGCGGGCTCGGTGCGTCGCGGGTGCGCGGGGCGATGTCCTGGAGATCGGACTGGGCACGGGCCGGTCGCTCGAGAGCTACGGACCTGACGTTCGAAGACTCTCGGTCGTCGAGCCATCGACGGGAATGCACGCGCTCGCACGCCAGCGTCTGGATGCCTGCACGTTCGAGACCGAGACCCATGAACTGGGTGCGGAAGCGCTGCCCTTTGATGACGGCACATTCGACGCGATCGTCTGCACGTGGACGTTGTGCAGCGTTCAAGAGCCGGACACGGTGCTGTCCGAGCTACACCGGGTCTTGAAGCACGGCGGGCGGTTCCACTTTCTGGAGCACGTCCGTAGCGACAAGCCCAACGTGCTCGCCTGGCAGCAACGCATCGATCCCCTGCAGCGGGTGCTCGCCTGTGGATGCACGCTCACACGAGACACGGAGACGTTGATCCGTGCGTCGGGCTTTGAGTTCGAGAGTCTGGAGGCGATCGACTGCCCCGACATGCCACCACCTCACCCCAAGCTCTACCCGCTCATCCTCGGGGTCGGCCGAAAGCCCTGAGCAGACCTCGACCCTACCGGGCTGCGAGTGCCGGCGTCGTCACCTGATGTCCCAGCCGAACATCCACTGACGGATGCTCCAGCGCGAATGCCCGCAGCGTCTGAAAGCTCTGTGCGCTCGCAGTCTTGTCGCTCGAAAACGTCCCCGGCTCGACGCCATGCTCCCAACCCCATGCGGTGTGGGAGACATCGCCGGTCAGCAGCACGGGCCCCTCGTCGGTCCGCACGAGGAATGCCGTCGAGCCCGGAGTGTGACCGGGGGCGTGAATCGCCCACAACGACGCGTCGCCGAATACATCGACCACACCGGTGAAACGACCATCGGGGTCCTCCGAGAACTGCCATTCCCGGAGCGCATCATGTCCTTTGAGGGCACGCCGAAAGACCTTTCTGACGAAGCCATTGCCGAGGCTGCGGTCCGACGTCTCCCCGGGCCCGAGATAGATCGGGACACCGGCGGGAACGTCCGGAAGACCCATGGCGTGGTCGAGATGGAGATGGGTGAGGAAGACACCGGTGAGGGGTTCGGGCTGCTCAGCGAGCCAATCGGCGGTCGTCACATGGACTTCAAGCGCATCCGCCGGCAGCACCTTCGCGATCAGTCCACGAAACGCGGCCTCTTTGGGCGCCTCGACCTGAGCCTTCTCCACGCCCGTGTCCACGATGAACAGGCCATGCTCGGGGTGCCGCAGCGCATGAAAGTAGACCTGAATCGGCTCGTCGCGCGACTCGAGGCCCGCAGCCTTGGCCTCGGGGTGTTTGAGGTTCACCAGGCCCTTGAGGGGGACGACCCAGTCCGCGGCGTTGATGGTCTCCACGGTCCAACGGTCCGGCTCATCGAGGGTCCGCGCGATTGTCGCCGTCGGACTGGGGACGGAACCCAGGGTCGCGGGGGTGACCGGATGGCTTGAAGACCGGCAGCCAGAGGCCACCAGGGCGAGAAGAAGCACCATTGCGCGCGTCGTCATGCCCTGAACGTGCCCCCTTTGCATCCGGATAATAAGTGTAAGAGACGTGATGTTAGCATCCACAAATGGATATCTCATGGGAGGACGTCCGGCTGTTCCTCGCCGTGGCTGAGCACGGCAGCATGTCCAAGGGGGCCAAGGCGCTCCGAATCGGCCAGCCGACGATGAGCCGACGCATCGGGGAGCTGGAGCACCGCCTTGGCTTCACCGTGTTCGAGCGCAGTGTTGCCGGCGCAACGCTGACCCCCCGAGGGCAGGCGCTGCTCGACCCGGCCCGAAACATGTCCCTTTGGGCCAGCGAGCTCCACCGACAGGTCGAACGTGCTGAGCCTCGACTCGAGGGCATCGTCAGAATTTCAGCACCGCCGGGCGTCGCGTTCGACCTCCTCGCGCCCTTTGCTGCGGACCTTCGTGACCAGCTCCCGGGTATTCGGCTCGAGGTTCTTTCCGCCGTTCGCTACGTGGACCTCGCCCGGCGCGAGGCCGACCTCGCCCTACGCCGCCGGGCCAACAGCGCCCGCGACCTCGTCACGTTGCGCACGTTCGAGTTCGAGAACGGAGTCTTCGCAGCGCCCGCGTACGTAGACCAGCTCCCACCCAGGTACACCTTCTCAGATATCGACTGGATCGGCTGGCCCCGGCATCTCGACGAGATCCCGCCCAACCCTCAGCTCCGGGCGCTGGTGCCCGACTTCGAGCCGGCCTTCGCAAGCGACGACTTCAACGTACAGCTCCGGGCCTGCCTCGCGGGTGCGGGCGCGATGATCCTTGCCGCTGTCCACCACCCCAGTTCACAGCTCACATCGCTGCGGAAGACCGAGCTCGACCTCGGGCAACACGCGCACGGGCAGATGCACCTCGTGGGTGCCAAGAGTGCGCTGCTCGTACCGCGAGTTCGAGCGGTGGCCGACGCGCTCCTGCAAGTCCTCGACGAGGAACCGTCGACGAGCGCCCTGTGAGAGTGGACTCAGCCGCTTCGTTGACCGTTGAATGGCTGCCTCGCGCGCCAACGAGGCCGCGAGCCATCGCATGCGGTTCTTGGCCGAAGTGGCGCCCAGCGGCCGTGCACCGCAACACCGGATGCGAGTTGCGGACTCTTGCAGCCATGGCCGACACTTGTGGGGTTCGGGAGATAAATCGCGATGATTCGTTCGAAAATCACGGAGCTCTGTCTGTTGCTCGTCGCGACGAGTCTTGCGTGTGCGGATGAAGACGAGGGCCGAGCGACAAGCGCTGGCATCCCCACAGGACTCACCATCGGCAGTTCTGCCAGCGCCTCCGCCTCCGCCACGGAGGGCCCCGAGTCTGGCAGCACCGCGAGTGTCTCCACCGACACTGGTGACACGCTCGACACCGAAGCCGGCGCCACCGGTGATGACCCGAAGTTCGACCTCGGCGTGGCCCCCGACATCAACCAGGGTGAATCCGACGAGTGCACCAAGGTCGACATCCTGTTCGCCATCGACAACTCCGGATCGATGGGCGGCGAGCAAGCCAACCTCATCGCTGCCTTTCCCGGGTTCGTCACAGGCATCCAAGAGGCCCTGCAGTTCGCGGAGAGCTACCACATCGGTGTCGTCACCTCAGACAGCTACAACTTCAACGAGGCGGGCTGCCAGGGCATCGGAGACCTCGTCACACAGACCGGCGGTGCCGACTCGAGCAACGGCCCATGCGGACCGTATTCCAGTGGCCACCGCTGGTTCGACAACACCGAGCCCGACCTCGCCTCCACGTTTGCCTGCGCCGCACAGGTCGGCACGGACGGCAGCGGCGACGAGGAGCAGGTCCACGGCCTGCTACGAGCCACCGACGCCGAACGAAACGCCCCGGGTGCGTGCAACGATGGCTTCCTCCGCGATGACGCGCTTCTGGTGGTCGTGCTGATCACCGACGAAGAGGACGAGGAGGATTGCGTCCCGATCATCGGTTGCGACGGCGGTACCCCAGCGGGCCCCAACGAGTGGTTTACGAGGCTGGTCACCAACAAGTTCAACATCGAGACCAACATCGTCATGCTGAGTCTCGTCGGCCTACCGGGCTCCAGCTGCGCAGACCATGGCAGCCGGATCCTCGACTTTGGTACCCGGTTCACGAACCACGCTGAGGGCGAGATCTGTGCGGGCAACTACGCCGAGTTCTTCACCCAGGCGATCTCGGAGATCGATACCGCCTGCCAAGAATTCGTCCCGCCAGGGTAGGATGGGCGCGCGCACCGCCATGACGAGACGAAAGCCTCTCCACACCCTTTGTGCACTCTTCGGCCTCACGATGGCCTGCCAGCCGGGGACTGTTGAGAACGTTGAGGACATCGACGAAGAACTCGTCCTCACCACAGACGAGCCCGTCGCCGCTCTTGAGGTGACCCTGTGCGTGACCGACGGCTCGCCCAACGGACTGAACATGTACAGCTCACTTCGAGCCAAGGCATCCACCAGCGAGGGAGAGGTCGAGGTCACAGTCGAGACCCTTGATCCTGGGGAGCACTCGGTCGCGGGCGCCGGCCCGTACGTCCAGGTCACCAATGCGGTGACCTCAGCACAGCCAACGGAGATCGCACTCAACACCGAGCGCGACTGGGAGGCCTCGGGCAAGCGTTGCCAGGAGCAAGTGGTCCAGGTGTCCGTCGAATCGCTCCCCGAAGGTCAGACCGTGACCGTGACCGATATTCAGATCGAGCTCCGCGCCGAGTGGGCGGGCCTGTGCGACAGCCCCGACGTGGGGTCACTGACGATCGACGCTGTTCGCCTCTGACACCACGCGAGGTTTCGCAGCAGCGGACGCGTCGTCCTCTCGCGCACTCGAGCCGCCGATCCTGCAGCCCGCTCGGATCCGCCCCCGCGCGATGGGCGGCGCAGAAGTTGCGCAGGCTGCTAAGTGGCTGAATTCAGCCGCGGAGTGTCGATCGGCGGCCAATGGGAGCACACGCACCTACAGTGGGGTGGATTTCCCCTTGTTCGGGCTGTGAGGCCGGGCTAGACGGCAGCCGAAATCGAGGACGGGAGAGCCTCGAGGACCGCTTTCATGGACGCCTTCAACTCGACCCACGCCGCGATGATCCTCGTGTTCGTCCTCGGCTATGGGGCGATCATTTTTGAGCACAACCTGCGTATCAACAAGGGCGCGGTTGCGCTGCTCGTTGCCGCCGGCTTGTGGCTTCTGTACTTCACCGGCCTCGCCCCATCCGAGGAGGTCGCGACGCATCAGCTCAGCGAGCTGCTCAGCGAGGTCGCCCAGATCGTCTTCTTCTTGATCGGCGCCATGACGCTGGTCGAAGTCATCGATCTCCACGGCTCGTTCAAACTCGTCACCGATCAGATCCGCACCCGCTCCAAGTGGAAGGTCATGTGGATGCTGGCGCTCCTCGCGTTCTTCATGTCCGCGGTGCTCGACAACCTCACCACGACCATCGTGATGGTGTCGCTGCTGCGCCGGATCTTGCCCAACCGCGACAACCGGCTGCTGCTCGGTTCGATGGTCGTCATTGCCGCCAACGCGGGCGGGGCGTGGACCCCCATGGGCGACGTCACGACCACCATGCTGTGGATCGGCGGTCAGGTGACCACGTTCGGGGTGATGGGCGCACTCATTCTCCCAAGCCTCGTGACCATGGTCGTCGCCGTGCTGATGCTCGGCTACTCCGAGAAGACCGGTCACTACGGCGGCGAGGTCGAAGAGGGCGAACAGCAAGTCGAGCTGGGTGCGAGGCGCGTATTGAGCCTGGGGCTTGGCGCCTTCATCATGGTGCCGATTCTCAAATCCGTGGCCCACATCCCGCCGTTCGTTGGCATCTTGCTGGGACTCGGGATCATGTGGCTGGTGACCGACGTCCTGCACCACGAGCACGAAGACCGGCAGCACGTGAAGGTGCCCGCGGCGTTCACCAAGATCGACGTCTCCGGGGTGCTGTTCTTCCTGGGCATCTTGCTGGGCATCGGCGCGTTGCAGTCGGCCGGGCTCCTCGATGCGCTCGCCCACTCTCTGGACAGCGTCGCGGGCAACCCAACGATTCTCGCCGGCATGCTCGGGGTGCTCTCCGCCATCGTCGACAACGTGCCGCTTGTGGCCGCAACGATGGGCATGTACTCGCTCGAGCAGTACCCGCCCGACCACCAGTTCTGGGACCTCATCGCCTTCTGTGCCGGCACCGGGGGTTCCATCCTCATCATCGGTAGCGCAGCCGGTGTGGCCTTCATGGGCATGGAGAAGGTGGACTTCATGTGGTATGCGCGCCGAATCTCCGTGGTCGCGTTCGTCAGCTACGCGGCAGGTATGGCGACCTACGTCGCGATGGCGTCACTGGGCGTCGTCTGACGCCGGGCTCCGACATTCGTCACCCCACAGCTCCTTGTGCGGTTGTGCCGCGACCTCCCAAGGTGTGATCGCGGTACCCTCCGGGACCGCGATGCCCTACTCCTTCGACGACGCTCAGTGGCCGCTCGTCGTGCTTCGCATCGAGGGCTCGGTGACCCCTGAAGAGGAGGTCGAGTTCAGCGAGCGTTCAACCCGGCTCCCGGAACGTGGGGTTCAGTACGCCGTGGTCGTCGACCTCCGGAAAGCGGGCACCCCGTCCCCGCGGTTCGTCCGGTTGCAGGCCAAGGCACAGAAGCTTCGCTTCGAAGGGCTCCGTACTCACTGTGCGGGCATTGCATTCGTCATCCGATCACCAATGATTCGGGGGGCATTGCGAGCGATCCTGCACCTGCAGAGTCTCCCGTGCCCGCAGGCGGTCGTCTCGTCGCTCGATGACGCGCATACCTGGTCGGCCGCACGAATGACGGACACGCCCTAGGGGGCGCTCACTCGAGTTCGAAGGTCTCCCGCAGCGACTCGGCGACCTCGAGCAGCGCGTCACGAAGCGCGCGTGCCTCTTCGGGCTCGACATCCTCAGCGCGCTCAACCAAGGCTTGTGCGCTTACGTCCAGCCCCGCGATCGACCGACGTACCCGACCCACGACACGACCGACCGGCATCGGACGGTGCTCGGGAAGCACTCGAGCTTCACGCGCGGTGACCCGGGCGAGCTCCGACACGGTCATCCGTTCGATCGTCTTGAGGGGGCCATCGGGGACCTGAATCGGCTTGCGCCCGACGAGCCGACGCCGGACCGCCGGGGGGAGCGGGAGAAGCAGGTAGAGCTTGCTCGGTCCGAGGTAGGACAGCTTCTCGACCTCCTTGGGACGTTCCTCCGCCCACCGAGCGAGCGCCATGTAGTTGGACAGCGTCTGCCGAGCAAAGGGCACCGCCTCCGCACACCAACGCGCCCACTGCCCGTGGGGCAGTTCGTCGTGGATCTCTTGCGCGGCCTCACCGATCGCGATCACAGACTCCACCACGCGCGCGGCGGTGACAGCCTGCAGCCGTAGGATCTGGTGCGTCAGGTGAACGACCGCCGGGCGGTCCTCCCAGGGAACCTCGAGCGAGGCCTGGACGCGGGTCGGTTTGCCCATCGCCGGGGAAGATACCCGACTACAGCCCCGACCAGTCCTCCACGATCAGTCAGACCCACAACCAGCGGCCCGTCCACATCTCGCATGTTGAACCGGGAGCGCATCCTTCGAACTTCCCGGTACGCCGAACATGAACAGGTCTGGGTCTACCCGCATGCGGCCGAGGCGCGTGAACACCGTCGCGGCGCCACCGTTGCCGTAGGTCGTGTATACGGGGCCGGTCGTGTCCGCGAAGGTCCGCATCGCTCTGGCATTCGCCGCGATCTTCTTCGCGTTGGGCATGCACATGCCCTACTTCCCGGTGTGGCTGCAGAGTCGTGGCTACTCGGCAGGCGCCATCGGAATCGTGCTCGGCACGATCACTTGGATGCGCGTCCCAGCGAATCCGTTGATCGGTCGTCTCAGTGACCGACTCGGCTCGGTCAAGACCCCGGCGATCGTGCTCGCCGTGTTGGCCGCCACGAGCTACGGCCTCTTCGGCCTCACCACGAGCGTAGGGGAAGTGGTCGCTGTGGGGGCCCTGCTCGGTGTTTCCTACAGCCCGCTGATCCCGCTGGTCGACTCCGTCGCACTTCGACTGGGTAGTACCGGCACGGTCAACTACGGGCACCTCCGTCTGTTCGGTTCGGCGGCATTCATCGTGGCTTCGAACGTCGGCGGATGGCTACTCGCCCACGGCGATGAACAGGACGTCCTAGACGCGCTGCGCATCGCGGGACTGGCCGTCGTCGCCGCGGTCGTGTTGATGCCGCGACGCGGGCCCAGGCCCTCCAAGCCCGCTCAGCTGGGAACGCCCAAGCGAAGCCACGCACGCTTCCTTGTCACGACCGGTCTGCTGCACGCCTCGCACGCCATGCTCTACGCGTTCGGCACCGCCCATTGGCGCGCCCACGACGTCCCCGACACGACCATCGGCCAACTCTGGTCGATCGGCGTCGTCGCAGAGATCGTCTTATTCGCCTTGAGCGGACGGGTGCAGCGAACCCTCGGATCGACCGGACTCCTGACGCTGGCCGCGGTTGGTGGTCTCGCGCGCTGGCCCCTGCTAGCGATGACGACTGACCCGTCGTCGTTGTTCGCGATCCAGATCCTGCACGGGCTGACGTTCGGCGCACTGCATCTGGGCGCGATCGCATACGTGCAAGAGCGGGTCGATGAGCGTGCGACCGCCACCGTCACGTCTCTGTACGCCGCTTCGACCGGCGTCGGCTCCGGCCTCATGATGCTCGGTGCTGGCCCCCTGTACGATCACCTGGGCGGGTCCGCCTTCTGGGTCATGGCCGGCATCTCCGCCGCTGGATTCGTCGGCGCCAGGATCATCGCGGGGCACAGCGACGACGTCGATGCGTCGCCCCCCGACATATCGGCAAAATGAATCGGTCGCTCCGAACGATATGCGATGGCGATGGACCGCGTTCGCCGTCATGTCCATGCACGCTCGAAGCTCCTTGCTCACGGTTTCCTTGCTCTCGGTTCTTGGGATGAGCCTTCCTGCCTGTCAGGGACAGTCGGGTTTTGCTCAGATCCAAGAGACGCTCGCCAGCATCGATCAAAAACAAGACAACATCCTGGCCAAAGTCGACGGTCTCGAACAGAAGCTCGACAACTTGCCGGCAGCCGCGCCGGGTAAAGCCCAGCGGCCGCCCGCACGCTCCGGTCCGGATCCCAAGCTCACCTACAAGGTCGATGTCGGCGACGCCGCCGTGAAGGGGTCCGACGAGGCGCTCGTCACCATCGTCGAGTGGTCTGACTTCCAGTGCCCGTTCTGCAACCGCGTCAACCCGACGATGGCCAAGATCCACGAGACCTACGGAGACAAGGTCCGGGTCGCCTTCAAGCACAACCCCCTGCCCATGCACAACCGCGCCATGGCAGCCGCGCTCGCGGCCGAGGCCGCTGGACGTCAGGACAAGTTCTGGGAGATGCACGACAAGCTGTTCGCGAACGGCCGAGCACTCACCGACGAGAACTTCGAGAAGTGGGCCAGCGAGCTTGGCCTCGACGTCGCCAAATTCAAGACGGACATGAAGGACAAAGCCCTCGAGACCAAGGTGCGCAAGCAGCAGTCTCAGGGTGCGGTGTTGGGCGCACGCGGTACACCGTCGTTCTTCGTCAACGGCCGCCACCTCTCCGGAGCGCAGCCGTTCGAAGCGTTCAAGGCCCTGATCGACGTGGAGCTGAAGGAAGCCGAGGCGCTCGTCGCCAAGGGCACCGCGAAGAAGGATGTCTACGCGACGGTGATCGCCAAAGGAAAAGCCAAGGTCTGATTCTAGCAGCCTGTGGCAGGCGGGCAGAAGTTGTCCGCCGAGGCCTCGCTCCACATCTTCTGCAACGCCTCGGGCGCGGTGCCGTCCAGAAAAGCGCGCTCGGGTAGCAGCGGGAACGTCTCTTGGAACGTGCGGACCTCGGTCGGCGAGATGCGATGGGTGAGGTGCTGGCGTCGAAGGTCAACGGGAGATTCGAGTCCCGCTGCGCCGCACAGCTCGAGCACGGACTCGACGGTCTTGTCGTGAAAGCTCGCGACACGGACGGACTTGTCGTCGACGTGCAGACCCTCGACCAGCCGCGGTTCTTGCGTTGCGACCCCGGCCGGGCACTTGTTGGAGTTGCACTTGAGGGCCTGAATGCACCCCAGGGCGAACATCATGCCGCGGGCGGAGTTGCACGCGTCGGCGCCCAGGGCGAGCTGCATGAGAACGTGAAACCCAGTCGCGATCTTGCCAGCGCTGAAGAGCTTGATGTCCTCGCGGAGCCCCGCCCCGCGTAGGGCGTCATGGGCGAAGAGCAGACCATCTCGTAGCGGTGCTCCGACCGAGTTGGAGAACTCGAGCGGCGCCGCACCGGTCCCACCTTCGCCACCGTCGATGGCGATGAAGTCGGGCCCCTCACCGGTCTCGACCATCGCCTTGACGATCGCGAGGAACTCGCTCGGGTGACCGATGCACAGCTTGATGCCGACAGGCTTTCCGCCACTGAGGTCACGAAGCTTGGTGACGAACTCGACCAAACCACGCGGAGTGGAGAACGCGGTATGGGCCGGAGGAGAGTTCACGTCCTCCCCCATCGGCACTCCGCGAATCTTGGAGATCTCGAGCGTGACCTTCTTGGCTGGAAGGATGCCGCCGTGTCCGGGCTTGGCCCCCTGCGAGAGCTTCAACTCGATCATCTTGATCTGAGGGTGCTTCGCGGTCTCGATGAATCTCTCCTCGCTGAAGTTTCCGTCCGCTCCCCGGCAGCCGAAATAGCCTGTTCCCACCTGCCACACGAGGTCGCCGCCAGGCTCGAGGTGATACGGGGACACGCCACCTTCACCCGTGTTGTGGGCGAACCCTCCGAGCTTGGCGCCGGTGTTGAGCGCGAGCACGGCATTGCTCGACAACGAGCCGTAGCTCATCGCGGAGATGTTGAAGATGGAGGAGTCGTAGGGGTGCTTGCATCGCTTCTCCCCCACGAGGATTCGTCCGGCGGACGGCTCGGGATGCTTCGGCACCATCGAGTGCGCGATCCAGGTGTAGCCGGTCCCGTAGACGTCGGCGCGGGTGCCAAACGGCGTCGTCGCCAGCACGTTCTTGGCCCGCTGGTAGATGATCGACCGCTTCTCGCGACTGTACGGGTTCTCTTCCTGGTCCGACTCGACGAAGTACTGCCGGAGTTCGGGACGAACCGATTCGAAGAAGTAGCGCAAGCGGCCGAGCACTGGGAAGTTGCGCAGGATGGTGTGGCTCTTCTGGGTGATGTCCACGAAACCCATCGCCCCGAAGACAACCGCAACGGCTGCCAGCAGCACGCCCACGGGCCACCAAACCGCGAACATCCCCACCGCGGCGGCCACCATCGCAGCCAGCACAACGAAGAACGGAACCTGACCCCACCGGTCGACGAACGCCGGAACCCGAGCGCCGGGGCGCTCCCATTTCTTCGGCTCACGGCCGGTTGCCGACATCCCGCCACGCTACCACTGCGGACCGGTGTTGGTGAAAATGGCGCAGGGTCGCGGCGACCCAGCCGTGGTTTCCTACGGATGACGACGCTGAGTAGACCGGCAGCCGAGAAGGTGCGTTGATGCGTCCCACTATGGTGCGTCGCGCTCTTCCCTTTGTTGTGCTGTTTGGTTGCTCAGCGACGCAGGGCACCGCGCCCGCGGACTCGGGGGGACAATCAGCCCCAACCGCCGGTTCCGCCCAAGAACAACCTCCATCGGCGAACCCAACCGCCCCCACCCCGGATCCTCTTCCTGTGTCCGACACCGACCTCACTGCCGTTAGCCAAAGCATCAATGCGTTCTCGATCGACTTGTACAAGCAAGTCTCCGGTGCGGAGGGCAACCTCGTCACGTCGCCCGCAAGCGTCGCAATTGCCCTCAGCATGACGTACCAAGGCGCCACCGACAACACCGCCGCCGAGTTCGAGAGCGTGCTGCACGTCGAGGGTATCGAGCCAGGCCAGTGGCACGCGGCGGCCGGTGAGCTCGCCCAGCGCTGGATGACAACCGCTCCGGCCCAGGAGGGTCAGCCACCTTCCCCTGAGGTCGCCTTGGCCAACCGCCTCTTCGGAGCCGAGGGTGTCCCGTTCAAGGACACGTTCATGACGCAGAGCGCCCGTGACTATCGGGCCCGGATGGAGCGCGTCGACTTCAGCGCATCCGAAGCCACGCGGGCGCACATCAACGGGTGGGTCGAAGACCAGACGCATGACCGCATTCGCGACCTCATCCCATCCGGCATCCTGAACAAGGACACCCTCCTCGTCCTCGCGAACGCGATCTACTTCAAGGCGCAGTGGCAGGAGACGTTCAACGAGGCCGCTACGCACGACGCGGCATTCGTCGCGAATGGGCAGGAGACGGTGGAGGTCCCGACCATGCGGACCACCAAGAACTTCAAGTATTCCGTCGTGGACAACGCGACCGTCGTCGAGCTGCCGTACGCCAGCAGCTCGTTCGCGATGACACTCGCCATGCCCCATGAGCCCAACGGACTCAGCGGCCTCGAGGCCTCACTCGCGGCAGACTCCGTGACGCAATGGTCGGCCGCGATGAGGTACCAGCGCATCGCGCTTTCTATGCCCAAGTTTAAGATCAAGCCGGCAAAATCGCTCGAGCTCGCCGGCCCGCTCAAGGCGTTGGGGCTGAAGCAAGCATTCACGGATCTTGCCCAGTTCGACGGTATGGCGGCCCCTCAGGACGAGCGTCTCAAGATCGACGAGGTCTTTCACAAGGGCTTCATCGAGGTCGACGAAAAGGGAACCGAGGCCGCTGCGGCGACCGCCGTCGTGATGATGCGTGCTGGGAGCGTGCCCGTACAACCCGTTCCAGTGGCGTTCGATCGGCCGTTCTTGTTCTTCATCCGCGACACCCACACAGGCGCGATCCTGTTCATGGGGCGGGTCGTCGATCCAAGGTAGGCCGGGGCGAAACCCGGCGCACGCTGCCAGGTAGGCGAACCTGCGCGAATGCCTCCCGCGTGGAGATGTGCCTCAGAACGCCCCGGGCGCACCCGAGGCGTGACATGCAGTGCTAACCTCTTGCGCATGCGGTTGAGGTATTGGATTGCTTGCATGACGCTGGTGGCCACTGCGGCCTGTGGCGACGACGACGTAGCTGGCGGCTCAGGGACCGACGGGGAGACCGACTCCTCCGGTGACACCGACAGCGGCAGCAACAGCAATACCGACAGCGACAGCGACACCGCCAACTCGGATTCAGACTCGGCCGAAACCGGCGGCGGGCCGATGGGATGCGAAGTCGCCGAGGACTGCGACGACGGCGACCCATGCACCGTCGACATCTGCGGTGATGGTGGCGTCTGCGGCACCATGGAGGGAGACACCGTCGAGTGCCGGCCGATGATCGACATCGAGTACCCGCCTCGCGGGGCGACGATTCAGGCCGAGAGTTCGGACGAGATCGTAGAAGTCCGCGGCACCGTTACGAGCCTCAAGGGCGACATCACCGACTTTCAGCTCAACGGCGAGGCCGTCGACGTTGCCGAAGACGGCTCGTTCACGGTCGACGTCACGCCCGTGGTCGGCGGCAACACGCTCATCTTCGAGACCGCAGACTCGGCCGAGCAGACTCGCCGCCGAGTGCAGTCGTTCTTGTGGGGCACGCAGTACGTCAAGCCCACCGAACCGGTGGAGGGCATGGCGCCCGCTGGCATTGCGATCTACTTCAGCCAAGAGGGACTCGACGACGGCGACCACAGCGAGCCCTACAACGACCTCGCTTCCTTGCTGGGCCTCGCGTTCGACGGGTTCGACACATCGTCCTTCTTCGACGCCAACACGGCGATCGCGAGCAGCGCTGGCTTCGACATTTTCCTGACCTCGCTCGATGTCACGGACACCAGCCTGGGCCTCCAAGGCATCGACGGCGGTATCGGACTCACAGCTGGCCTACTGGATATCGAGGGCGACCTCGTCTTCGACTGTGACGGCTCGATCGGCTGTGTCCTCGCCGGGGGAGATGGAACCGGAGGCCTCACGATCGACGCCATCACCATCACCGCCGACGTGATGCTCAGTGTCGACGCCGAGTCTCACGAGCTGGTCGTCGACATCGTCAACCCCGACACGACGATCTCGGGCCTCGACCTCTATTCCAACAACCTCTGGACCAATTTCCTGCTGACGATCGCCCAGGGCGCGATCATCGGTGGTGCGGTCGGCGACCTCGAAGCCACGCTCAACGAGCAGCTCGAAGGCGTGTTGGCGCCTCTGCTCTCCGAGGGGCTGCAGAACTTCAACTTCAGCACCTCGCTCGATCTGCCGAACATCGGCAACCCGAAGGAGTCGATCACCATCGACCTCATCACGGACTTCGGCGACACCGACTTCCACGACGGCGTCGCACCACCGGAGCCCTCGCCACCCCAAGGCGGCGCGATCATCCTTCGCGGCGGTGGGTTTGCTGAGGGCGAGCCGGCCCACGAGGGTTTGGGCTTCCCGCTGCGCAACGGCTGCGAAGTCGGTCCGGCGAGCGTCAACCTCACCCGCACCGCGATCATGGAGATCGGTCTGCATGACGACCTGATCAACGAGATCCTCTACGGCGCCTGGAAGGGTGGCCTGCTCGAATTCCCGTTGCCCGCAGATCTGATCCCCGAGAGCAACCTCGTGCAGAACCTCGATGTGAACGTCAGCGGAATGCTTCCGCCGGTCGGCATGGACTGCTCCACCGGAGAGCTGCTCGCCCACCTCGGCGACATTCGCATCGACGCCAGCCTGGAACTTCTGGGTGCGCCGGTCAGCTTCACGGCATTCACCACCGCGGTCGTTCGCGTGGAGATCAGCGCCGAGGATGGCCAGATCGGTATCGCCATCGGCGACCTGCAGTCGGTCGAGACCGAACTCAACGTCAACGAGGACTCGGCGATCGCCACCGAAGAAACCCTCATCGGCGTCCTCGAAGGCGCACTCATCGACGGCCTGATTGGCGGCCTCGGCGGTGACTCGCTCGGCGGCATCGAGCTGCCAGAGATCGACCTCAGCGACTCACTCGGCCTCCCCCCGGGAAGCGCCCTCATCGCGATCGAGATCGAAGAGGCGGTTCGCCAGCCTGGCATCACGGTGGTTCAAGGCTCCCTGGGCGGCTAATCCGCAAGACCTCTACCAAGAAGCCCTCGCCCGCAGATGCGGCGCGAGGGCTTCTTCGTTTGCGACGACCTGCTCAGTCGCAGCGATAGATGTCCGTGCCGGCAGCGTCCGGGAGCTGGGCCAGCCGACAGGCGATCGGGCAGAGTTCGAGGGCGCCGTCGTCATTCTCGAAGAACAACGGGAACAGCTCCTCGCCCTCTTTCGTCTCGAACAACTCCTCGCAGACTTCTAGGCCCGCCTCCGCACGGTCCACGACCAGGAACGGTCCGTCTCGCGGCGCGAACTCGTTGTCGATGAGGAGGGCAACCGGGAGCTCCCCGTCGTTCCAAACACACGAGGTTCGAGGGGCGGTCAAGGCCAACGCCTGGGCCGCGAGCATCCCATTGCTGTCGCCGATGGTTCCTTGGGACTCCTCGACGAGCCGGCCGAGGTCAGACGTCGCCCACCCCGCGGGGGGACGATCACACTCGGGGCAAGCCACGTGCAAGCGGAGTCCCAGGGTCAACAATCGGTTCTGAACGTTCTGGGGAACCGGAAGGTTCGGACTCTCGGTGAACAACCAGGCTTGGCGGCTCGGGGACGAGATCTGCATCCCTGGCGGTCGTGGCCGGAAGACACATTCGAAGTCGCTCTCGAGGAACACATCGAACGCTCCTTCCTGCGACCCGATGGTGTAGGGGAGCAACATCCGATTCGGGGGGTCACATCCGTCGCAACCGTTGCGGCACGCCTCGAGCACGTCCGGTTCCAGAGCCGATGCCACTGCCTCAGGGGCAATGACGGCCACGTTGGTCGAGTTGTCAAACGACGCAAGGAAACCGTCGGGCAGAGAAGAAAGCTCGCCGACGATGACGACGACGTCTGCGGGCACAGCTCCGGTCTCGACGGGCTCGTCAAGGTGGCAGTCGAGCATCTCGCCCGTGCTGCTGCCCGTGTCGACGGGGTCACCAGACCCAGACGTCGACTCGACATCGCCACCGGTTGTGGCGTCGATGGGGGTCCCGGAACTCGACGTCCCGTCCTGCGTGGTCGAACTTCCGCTGCTTCCGCTGCTTCCGCTGCTCGGAGGCTCCGAAAAACAGCCGACGAGGGCGAGCGTGATCGCGCCCATGCTCAACCGATAAGTCATAGCGAAAAAATAGCATGCGGATTCCCGGAGTCGCGTGCTCCGCGGCACGGCGCGCCAAGACCGGGTGGTTCTGCGGCGCCGCACGTGCTTCGCCGCACGGAATCCGGCGCCCGAATTCACCTACCCTCCCCCGACATGTCGCTCCTTTGGATCCTGATCCTGGTGCTGGCCTCCTCGGGCGCGATGTTCTTTGGCGTTCAGGCAGCGTGGAACTCGAAGCGCTGCGAGCGATTTCGCATCCGCCCCGAGATGTCCAAGAAGGTCACGGGCCCCAAACTCTACAAGCGGATCGGCGGCAACCTGGTGCTCTCAGGCATCACCGTGTTCGCCCTGACGTACGGTGCCGGCGGCTGGCTCATCGACACCGCCGAAGCCTTCGGCCCCGGCAAGCTCATCCTCGCGCTGGCCATCTTGCTGGTCTACGACTTCTTCTACTACTTGATGCATCGCTTCGCCTTTCACGGCGTCGGCTGGCTCAAGAAGGTCCACGCCGTGCACCACATCGTGCGAGCGCCGACCGCCATCGAGAGCCTGTTCCTGCATCCGATGGAGACGTTCCTCGGACAGTTCCTGCTCACCGCCGTGGCCTGTGTCATGGGCCCGCTCGATCCGCTGACGTGGGGCGTGATCCTGTTCGTGCACTCGAACCTCAACATCATCGTGCACGCGGGCCTCGACATTCAGGTCCCCGGACTGCGCCTCTTCAGCGCGCTTGCCCGCAAACACGCCAAGCATCACGTCAGCATGCGCGGGGGCAACTTCGCCTCGCTCACCCCGCTGTGGGACATGATGTTCGGCACCACCGAGTGACTGTTACCCTCCGCCGGTGACCGTCACCACGATCGACGCGAAGTACCTCGGCCACGAAGAGTTCGTCTCGACCTACCTGCTTCAGCACGGCGACCGCGCAGCCTTCATCGAGACGGCCAACGCCGCCGCCGTGCCGCGCATGCTCGAGATCCTGGCCGAGCAGGGCATGAGCCCCGAGCAGGTCGACTACGTGATCATCACCCACGTGCACCTCGACCACGCCGGGGGTGCCGCGGATCTCATGAAGGCCTGCCCCAACGCCACCTTGCTGGCACACCCGAACGCGGCCAAACACGCGATCGACCCGAGCAAGCTCGTCCGCAGCGCCACCGGTGTGTACGGCGAGGCGCTCTTTGCCGAGATGTACGGGACCATCGACCCCATCCCCGAAAACCGCGTTCGCATCATGGGCGACGACGAGGTCCTGGACTGGAATGGTCGAAAGCTTCACTTCCTGCACACGCGCGGACACGCGAACCACCATTTCTGCATTCACGACCCGGCCGGCGGCAGCGTGTTCACCGGGGATGCTTTTGGGCTCGTATACCCGCGGCTTCAGAGCAAAGGCCTGTTCGCGCTGCCGTCGACATCACCCACCGATTTCGATGCCGCCGCTGCCAAGGCGAGCGTCGATCGGATCGTGGCGACCGGAGCCAAGACCGCGTACCTGACCCACGCTGGCGGCGTGACGGATTTGGCAGGAGTCGCAGCGCTGCTGCATCCGCAACTCGATCGATACGGCGCGATCGTCGAGGAGGCATTCACGTCAGATCGAGAGGGCAACGCGATCGATGAGTTCTGCCGAGAGCAGGTCGATGCGTTGTTCTCCGACCTGTTCAAGGCGCATGGACTGGAGTCGGCGAACACGCGGACGACGTTGGCGATGGACATGAACCTCAACGGCCAGGGCATTGCAGCGGCGGTGAAGAAGAAGCGGTTCAAGGCTGCACGAACCTGATCGGGGGGCCGGGTTCGAGCTGACAGTCGATGCCTGAGGTCTCGGACGTACCTCGCTCAGCGGTCGACGGACTCGCCGAGCACAGCGGGTATCCGTTCGACGATCCCCGTCGTGACATGAGGCGGTGGCCGGCGTAGGCCGGAGCGGTGAGCAAACGGGCGACACGAGGAGAGTGGCTGGAACGAGTGCGGTCGTGGAAGGCGAGCGGCCAGGG
>Ga0316204_10001998_pt1 | contig 49811 bp, 46 predicted proteins | sample 6monrhotite_MG_2_FD_205661 | JGI IMG/M metagenome (GOLD analysis project Ga0316204, IMG submission 205661) | Microbial mat bacterial communities from mineral coupon in-situ incubated in ocean water Damariscotta River, Maine, United States -... | ecosystem: Environmental > Aquatic > Marine >... | reverse complement strand
TTATATGAGATAGGCACGCAAACCGTATTGCCGCCTGGTTATATTTGTTGTGGTTATCCGCAAAAGTCAGCTGGTGATGGTGCGCGTGGACAGAAAATGAGTACTGATAATCGTGTTTTATTTCATCGTATAGCGAACACATTAAATTATCTCGATATCAAAACCGTTATTGTGTCATGCGGAACTTGTATGGATCAGTTGCTCGAATATGAGTTTGAAAAAATATTCCCGGGTTGCAGGCTATTAGATATACATGAATACCTTATGGAAAAAGACGTTCATATGAACGAAAAGAATGATACCCAATATCTGTATCATGACCCGTGCCATACACCCATGAAAACCTATAATCCCATAAAAGTGGCGTCGCAATTAACAGGTAAAACTGTGAATCTGGCGGACCGTTGTTGTGGCGAAGCAGGTACCATGGCCGTATCACGCCCTGATATTTCTACGCAAGTACGTTTTCGTAAACAGGAAGAACTGCATAAAGACATCAAAGCACTAACAGGAAAAGAAAAAGTGGAGCAGCAAGAAGTTAAGTTGTTAACCTCTTGCCCTGCATGCCAGCAAGGTTTGTCACGTTATGAAAATGATACCGGACTTGAAACAGAATACATTGTTGTGGAAATGGCCAAGTCATTACAAGGTGACAATTGGCAGAAAGATTTTGTAACGCAATTGAATAAGGGTGGGATAGAAAGAGTCTTATTATAACGCCACCCTTCTCTCTAAAAGAAATTAATTAAAAGGCCGTCATAAGACGGCCTTTTAATTGGTTATCGCGCTACTTGTGTATTGGTTTCACAGTTAAGGGCTATTGCAGGTTATTTTTCCAGTTTTTTAACGCCGTCTTGCGTACCCAATAACAGAACATCAGCTGATTTAATCGCAAATAAACCATTGGTAACCACGCCGGTGATATCGTTTAGTTGCCTTTCCAGCTTGCGTGGGTCAACAATCGACATGTCGTGAATATCGAGAATGACATTACCATTATCTGTTACAAAACCTTCACGATAAACAGGGCGGCCGCCGAGTTTAACCAGTTCTCGCCCAACGAAACTACGAGCCATCGGAATAACTTCTACAGGTAATGGAAATTCGCCAAGTACATCGACTAATTTAGATTCATCTGCGATACAAACGAATTTTTTGCTGCAAGCCGCCACGATTTTTTCACGTGTTAATGCGCCACCACCACCTTTGGTTAAATGCAGGTGATTATCACTTTCGTCAGCACCATCTATATATACGGATATTTCATCGACTGAATTGAGGTCGAATACTTCAATGCCGTGGCTTTTCAGGCGATCAGCACTGGCTTCAGAGCTGGCGACGGTGCCATTTATTTTATGTTTAATGGTTGCCAGTGCATCAATGAAACAATTCGCAGTAGAGCCGGTGCCTACGCCAATAATCGTGTCTGGTACAACATATTCGATAGCCGCCTCTGCGACCATTTTTTTAAGTTCATCCTGTGTCATGTCTGACTCCCATACGGTCTAAAACTGGCGAAATCATACGCCTGATTAGCTAATTTATCATGTTTTTTTGAGTGAATGATTATTTTTTATAGTTTTATGATCATCATTGTGGGAAGCGAGTCATGCCGGCGATGATTATTCTAACGAAAGCATGGCTCGCTTCCCGTGTACATTCTACTAGAGCATCTGTCTAAATTTGTATTATTGGCAGCCTCCAGTGATATGTAGACTATGCAATATATCAACAACCTGTTATTTTTACGCCATGACAGAAAAATACATAGATAAGATATTAAAAGCGCGCGTTTATGATGTTGCGCAAGAAACCGAGCTTGAAATTGCCCCATCTTTAAGTAGACGATTAGGTTGCAAGGTATACCTGAAGCGTGAAGACAAGCAGTCTGTATTTTCGTTTAAATTACGTGGTGCTTACAACAAAATGGCTCAGTTGTCTGAAGATGAGTTAAGCGCAGGTGTCATCGCGGCCTCGGCGGGTAATCATGCGCAAGGGGTTGCATTGGCAGCAGAAAAACTGGGTATTAAGGCCACAATCGTTATGCCACGTACCACACCTAATATAAAAGTAGAGTCGGTGCGCCATTATGGGGCCAATATTATATTGCATGGCGATGCATATGATGATGCTTTTGAGTATGCGATGGAGCTTGTAAAGGAACAAGGTGTGACTTTTATTCATCCGTTTGATGATCCTGATGTGATTGCTGGTCAAGGTACGGTGGCTATGGAAATCTTGCATCAATGTAGTGATGAGATTGAGGCGATTTTTATACCCGTCGGTGGTGGTGGATTAATTGCGGGTATGTCAGCTTATATCAAACATTTAAAACCTGATATCAAAGTGATCGGCGTAGAACCTAATGATGCACCTTGTATGTTTGAGGCTTTAAAACAAGGTGAGCGCGTTATTCTGGATCAGGTTGGAATTTTTGCAGATGGTGTTGCTGTAAGGCAAGTGGGTAAAGAAACCTTTCGTATAGCACAAACCTGTGTAGATGAAGTCGTGTTGGTGAGCACGGATGAAATATGTGCCGCGATCAAAGATATTTTTGATGATACTCGGTCAGTCATGGAGCCAGCAGGGGCATTAGGCGTGGCTGGGATGAAAAAATACCAAGAGCAATATGGCTTGAAAGATAAAACATTGGTAGCGATCAATAGTGGTGCAAATATGAATTTTGACCGTTTGCGTCATGTTGCAGAACGAGCCGAACTGGGTGAACATCGTGAAGCATTGTTAGCGGTTACGATCCCAGAAGAACCCGGTAGTTTTAGAAAGTTTTGTCAGGCAATTGGGCATAGAGGTATCACTGAGTTTAATTATCGTTATGCTGACCATGAACAAGCTCATATCTTTGCTGGTATCCAGTTACGTAACGGTGAAGAAGAGAAAAAAGAGCTATTGCAGCAGCTTTTTGAAATGGGATACCCGGTGCTCGATATGACAGATAATGAAATGGCAAAAATTCATATACGTTATATGGTCGGTGGGCATACTAATGAGGTTAAGAATGAACAGGTTTATCGTTTTCAATTCCCTGAACGTCCGGGTGCATTATTGAAATTTTTAACGAATATGGGGCAAGACTGGAACATCAGCATGTTTCATTATCGTAATCACGGTGCAGATTACGGAAGGATATTGGTGGGAATACAAGTTCCAGGCTCGGACCATGACAGGTTTAAACAGTTTTTAGATGAAATTGGTTATGAATATTGGCTAGAACAGAGCAATCAGGCTTATCAGTTGTTTCTTGGGTGAATATTAAAAATATGATCTAAATTAGATATACAGAGACAAAAATAGAAAAGGCCCGCAAGATGCGGGCCTTTTACTTGGTGAAGAAAAAGCCGTTGATTAACGTTTCTTCTTCTTGGCAGCAGCTTTTTTCTTCTTAGCTGGAGCCTTTTTCTTCTTCTTGGCAGCAGCTTTTTTCTTCTTAGCTGGAGCCTTTTTCTTCTTCTTGGCAGCAGCTTTTTTCTTCTTAGCTGGTGCTTTTTTCTTTTTAGCCGTAGCTTTCTTTTTCTTCGCTACGGCTTTCTTTTTCTTCGCTACAGCTTTTTTCTTCTTAGCTGGAGCTTTCTTCTTTACTGCTTTCTTTTTAGTTGCCATGTTAATGACCTCCAATAATATAAAGATAAGTATCGTTTGCTCGGTTTTGAGTATATACCAGTAAAAAGAAAATTCCAGTTAATTCAAAAATTAATTTGACTTTCTTTAATTTGTTTTTAAAAAAAGTTAATTTTTTAATTAAACTGTTTTTAATTGAACAGATTTTCTTTTTGATTAAGTCAATAACGGCTATTTTTATAAAACATTTAATAAAAAACGAATTATTAAAAATATAAATGCAAAAAAATTAGAATTTGGAGTTTTTTTTCTTTGTATGAAGTAATTTTTCAACATTTTTTTGTTATAGAAGGGTTTTTATAAAAAAAGATGAGAAAAATAACAAAAAATTTGGTTTATTTATAATTTTTTATGTTTTAAAGATAAAAAAACAAACTTTTAATAAAAAAATTATTAAATAATGTGATTTTTATTAACAATTTTTTTATTAAACGTGATTAGTAAGTATTTTGTCAGTTTTTTTTACAAAAAATACGTGTGAAAGTGTTTTAAATTCAATTTAAGTAAGATTATTGGGCATGTTAAGAAAAAATAAGTCTGTTTTTTTATTTTTTGTTATTCAAGGTATCTAAAAATAGAAATTTTAAGCGCATTTGAATTTTTTTAAGAAAATGTTGTTTGTTTTTTTTAGTTTTTTTTATGTTTTTTGTTAAGTGTAGTTATATTTTTACATTTAAAGCATAAGAAATAGTGCAAGTTGCAATAATTAAACATGGTTTATATGCGATATTTTTATTTATTTTGAGGGTGCGTATGTTTAAAAGCGAAAATTTTCTATTGTTTTGATGATTGTTAACGCTGAATACTTAAATAAATATTTTTTTATAAAATAGACCCGCATTCGTTTTAATAAAGGCGTTTTTATTTTCTTATGTATTTATTTTGTTCAGTTACGACTATTTTTAGTGGGACGTCCCATGATTGTGCGCGTAAAGGTGTAGTTTTTTGAAATTCATAGGCCACACCAACTAATTTTGGCGATAACCAGTGTTTTCTATGTCTTAAAAACTCAAAAGTTCGATCGTAATAACCTCCACCCATGCCAATACGATTGCATTGTGTGTCAAAAGCAACAAGTGGAGTAAGTACCATGTCGAGGTGAGTCGCTGATATAAGTTGTTTGCCATGAAAGACTGGCTCAGGAATACCAAAACGGTTGTTCCGCATAATGCTATCGCGTGTAAAAGGAGCAAACCATAAGCGATTAGCTAAAAATGGCATTAAGATAGGTAAGTACACAGATTTATCCATTGCCCATGCTAATTCAATTATAGGCAAGGGGCTTATTTCTCCATTCATTGGTATATAGGCAGCGATATGTTGACTATTGATGAATGACCGTTCTTTTTTTATTTGCTGACTTAATGCATATGCGCAATCGAACTGAATGTTTTCAGGAAGCAATAAACGCTTTTGTTTGTTTCTTTTTCGTATATCGATCGTGTTTTTACTCAAGATAGATGTCCTGACAAGTGCTGTTTAATAAATAATAGCAATTATACGGATTTTAGTAATGAGGTAACTCGATATTGTTGTAGTAAAGATCAATGTGCATAGAGTGACTATGTTCGTAGAGAGGTAATAGGTTCCCGCATGTGCCGTCGTAGCTTTCGCCCTTGAACCTAAGTTCAGGTGGGGAAAGTGTCTAATCATCAGGCTTCCCGCTACAAGGCGGACTTGCACAACAGATTTAGAACACTTAGCCCGGGGTTGTTAGTATGGCTCAAGATATTACCTGGCTACTAACGAACACTGCAGGAGATCTTATTATAATTCCATTTGCTTGCCTTTGTGCAAGGCAAATTCAACTTTTTCTTGAATATTTTTAACGCGATTGCTGACTGTTTGATTTATATCATCATTGATGTTTTTGTTTGTCAGCAGGTCATGCGTAATATTGAGCGCTACCATGACGGCTATTCTGTCTAAACCGACTACTTTGCCGCTATCTCGAATTTCACGCATTTTTTTGTCTAGGTACTGCGCACTTGATCTTAGGCTGATTTCTTCTTCTTCTGGGCAAGAGACAAGAAATTCTTTGTCCATGATGGTGACATTAATGGGGATGCTTTCCTTACTCAATGACTTTTCTCCATTGCTCTAAGCCGAGTGATCATTGCTTCAACGCGGGTTTTGACTTGTTCATTCTTTTGCATGAGCTGGTTTCGATCAGCGTGCAGGTTATCTTTTTGTAACCTGAGTTCACGATTTTCATCCGTAAGTTTTTCACAGACATTAATTAGTTCATCAACACGGTTTTCGAGCTTTTTGAGCTCAATGTCGACTGGTTGTGTGGTTTTTTCACTACTCATGTGATCAATATAGAGCGGCTCTTAGTCCGGGTCAATGCCTGAATAGCTTAAAATTGGCGAATTCATTGTTCAAAATAGGTCTCATATGCAATTTGGGTCTATCCGAAACCGTGATAGCATAATAAACCATGAATTATTTATTATGTAAGGACGCCAACTAAATGGCCTATTCGACCGATTTTGATGATCTTTCCCATTCACTTATTAAGTTAGATGCTGCTACTGAAGCGTCTGAATCACAAGGTTTACTGTGCGGTATTCTATGCGCTCAAGGCCGTATTGATAAGATGTCCTGGATGCAGCAAGTGTTAGGAGAGGCTGTTCCTCAGGGGGATCTATTAATACAAGAAGTTAAGACGGAACTTGAAAACGTTTTTAACGAGACAATGGAAGCTTTGTATGATGATGAATATGGCTTTCAAATGTTTTTGCCGGATGATGATGTTTCATTAAATGAACGTTTGGCAGCGTTGAGTGAATGGTGCCAGGGTTTTTTATTAGGTTTTAGTATGCGCGATAAGAATAGTCTTGAAGGCGATCTTAAGGATGAAATTGATAGTTTAATTGAAGACTTTGTAGAATTGACGCGCATAGACACAGATACTGACGAAGAAATGGAAGATGATGAAGAGTCATTTTTTGAAATAATCGAGTATGTACGTATGGGTGTGATCTATATCTTTACCAGCTTACATCCGATTACAACCAGCAATCGGCTACAATAATGAATATGCAAGAATTCGCCAGAAGACGAAAACAACTCATGCGCATGATGGGTGAAGGTTCGGTAGCCATTTTGCCCGCTGCTTCCGTTGCGATGCGTAATCGTGATGTGGAGTTTCCATTTCGACAGGATAGTGATTTTCATTACTTGAGTGGTTTCCCCGAACCGGAAGCCGTTATTGTACTTATCCCTGGCCGTAAACATGGTGAGTTTGTGCTTTTTTGCCGTGAGCGCGATCTCGAAATGGAAACGTGGAATGGTAAACGTGCAGGGCAGCTGGGTGCGTGTGATAAATATGGCGCAGACGACTCTTTTCCTATTAATGATATAGATGATATTTTGCCAGGTATGCTGGAAGGTTGTGACCGTGTGTATTACACAATGGGAGCGCAGCCTGAATTTGACCAGCATATGATGCATTGGGTGAAAAAAATACGTTCCATGAACAGAAGTGGCTTTCGTACGCCTGATGAGTTTGTTTCACTTGAGCATTTAATACATGACATGCGATTGTATAAAAGCCGCGCGGAAATTTCCTTACATCGTAAAGCGATGAATGTATCAGTTGCAGCGCATAAGCGAGCGATGCAGTTTGCTCAACCTGGTGTGTTTGAATACGAAGTAGAAGCTGAAATTTTGCATCATTTTCAACGTAACGGTATGCAAACCGCCTATTCTTCTATTGTTGGCTCAGGTGAGAACGCCTGTGTTTTGCATTACACAGAAAACAATTCGCAACTGGAAGATGGCGATTTACTTTTAATTGATGCGGGTGCTGAAATGGAATGTTATGCGGCTGATATAACGCGAACATTTCCCGTTAATGGTGTTTTTAGCAAGGCTCAAAAAGCTGTTTATGAAGTTGTATTAGCATCACAACAGGCTGCTATTGATAAGGTGAAACCTGGGTGCCATTGGAACGATGCGCACACTGCTGCAGTTGACGTATTAACCGCAGGTATGGTGGAGCTGGGGTTATTAAAAGGTAAGTTACCCAAGTTAATTAAAGATGAAGCATACCGACGTTTTTATATGCACCGAACAGGGCATTGGCTGGGTATGGATGTGCATGACGTGGGTGATTATAAAATAGATCATGAATGGCGTGAGCTGGAACCGGGCATGATGTTAACTGTTGAGCCGGGTATTTATATTCCTGCTGGTAGTAAAGGTGTGGCTAAGAAATGGTGGAATATTGGTATCCGTATAGAAGACGATGTGCTTGTGACAAAAACCGAGCCGAAGGTAATGACTGAAGCGGCGCCCAAACATGTAGATGATATTGAAAATTGGATGGCGCGATGAAACCTGATTTTGACATATTAATTACAGGTGGCGGAATGGTTGGTATGAGCCTGGCTTGTGCGCTGGCACCGCTGTCTCTGCGTGTGGGTATTATTGAGCGCTTCCCTGTTAAGTCACAGCAGCAGCCCAGCTTTAACGATAGAAGTATCGCATTAGCATATGGCACACGTAATATCTTCCAAACGATGGGTTTGTGGGATGCAATCAATTCAGTAGCAATGCCTATTAGTAAGATTCATATATCAGAGCGCGGGCAGTTTGGTGTGACGCGTTTAGATAGTCAGGAACAAGGTGTTGACGCTTTGGGTTATGTAGTCGAAAGCCGTGAGTTAGGCGCAATATTACAATCCAGGCTTGAGACACAAACACAAACAAAATTATTTTGTCCCGCGGAAGTGATGCAAGTAGATATAAAAGATGAAGCAGCAACTATTAAGATAGAGCATGAAGGCAAAACAACAACATTGAGTGCATCGTTGATAATTGCAGCTGATGGTAGTCAATCATCTATACGTGAGCAATTGGCCATACCGGCTAAAACTCGGGAATATGGTCAAACAGCTCTGATCAGTAATGTGAGTACGCGCTTTGATCATAAACAGGTGGCATATGAACGCTTTACTGATACCGGGCCGTTGGCGTTATTACCCATGAAGCCATTGGAAGAAGGCGAACAACTACATAAAAGATGTTCATTAGTTTGGACAATACGTGATGATCAAGTCGATGAAATAATGCAATTAAGCGATGCTGACTTTTTAAGTCGATTGCAACAACGTTTTGGGAAGAGGTTAGGCGATTTTGTCCATGTTGGTAGTCGCTCCTGTTATCCCTTGAGTTTGATTAAGGTAAGCGAACAAGTGCAGTCACGGGTAGCGTTAATAGGTAATGCAGCGCATGCAATACACCCTGTTGCAGGTCAGGGGTATAACCTGGGTATGCGTGATGTTGCAACGTTAGCTGAGGAAATAGCATCTGCCCTGAATGCGGGTAAAGACATTGGTGATTTGCAGGTTCTTCAGCATTATGCAGAGTCACGTCGAAAAGACCATAAAAACGTAATCATGTTTACCGATAGTTTAGTGCGGCTTTTTACCAACCCCTGGTTGCCGGTGAAGCTAGCCAGAAGCACGGCACTTACCTTGTTAGATATTGCGCCCACGATCAAAAAAAACGTTGCCCAAAGAACGATGGGGCTTGTTGGTCGAATTCCAGGCTTGGCGCGTGGATTACCGATCAAATAGCCTGATATTTCCTAAAAAATCACTATACTTATAAAAGACTTAACAATATTTCCATATTGGGATCAATTTTTTTAGTTAGTTGGCTAAATTTACGCTGAATAAGGCCGATGACTATATTGTTATCATAATATAAACGAATGTTGTCAGATTTAATGCTATTGGTAATATTCAGCATTAAGTCACGTTATCTAAATACAAAGGAAGTTTCCATGCCCATACGTCATAACAAAATAATTCTAAAAGGTTTTGAACAACATTTTATTCTGTTGTCATTTTTAACGGTTGTTACCGCCCTGGTATTGATAATCTTTCTAGTTATAGGTTTGATGTGGATCATCGATCCTATGCTGCTCGGTAATGCTACGTTAGAAGACACATTATATGTAGGCGCAATTGGTTTTGGGTTGCTCGCCGCTACTTATTATTACACCTTAAAGGTAGATCATCGGGTATCGGGGCCAATTTTTGTATTAATGCGTAACCTGGATAGAATGGGTGAGGGTGACTTAACCGCTGAAATGCGTTTACGCCAGCAGGATCATTTACAGGAAATTTCAGATTCATTCAATAAAAATCTGGCATTAATGTGTGATCGAGTGGATGAGTTAAAGAGGATTGCTGGCTCGATTGATCACTCAGGGCTTGATGAAAAAAATCAATCATTGCTAGCAAATCTTAATACGGGTCTGAATCACTTAAAAACTAAAATGTAAATAACCTTTCAGGGTTTTCAAGCGTTCGTGTTTTATATTCGATAACCCGTCTATATCTGCCCATAATTATCATTATTCCGCATCTCAAGCGGAATAATGAGTTTAATCTCTATTTTTTATTGCTATCTCGATTGGACTGGTGCAGAATTTTTTTATGCAAGAAAAATACGATATAGCAATAATTGGCGGCGGTATGGTCGGCGCATCCCTCGCAGTAGCGTTATCTCGCTCATCTTTAAATATTCTGTTGGTTGATGGGCAACGTTTTAAGCATTCCCCTCCTGTAACCGACTATGATATACGTGTGTCTGCGATAACACGCGCATCGAAAAACTTTCTTAAATCATTGGGTGTCTGGCAGGATATAAAAGATTTTAGGGCGTCCCCGTTTCGTGAAATGCATGTGTGGGAAGGTCAGCAAGATTCAGTCATACATTTTGATGGTGCAGATATTGGAGAAGAAGAGTTAGGTTATATTATTGAAAATCGTGTTATTCAATATTATCTGCATGATCGTATTCGTAAAGCTGAAAATATAGATTTTGTCGATAGAAATAGTATTGCGTCTTTTGAGTCTATTTCAGACGATGAAATTCAAGTAAACCTGAGTACAGGGAAACAGTTTAATTGTCAGCTACTGGTAGGAGCTGATGGTAATCGTTCTACTGTAAGGGAACTAGCGGGGATAGAAGCCAAAGGCTGGCAATATGATCAATCGGCTGTTGTGGCTACTGTTAAAACAAGTAAGTCGCATGAAAATACTGCTTGGCAGTGCTTTCTGGTTGATGGTCCATTAGCCTTTTTACCATTAGATGATAATTTAAGCTCGATAGTCTGGTCGACAAGGCCTGATCGTGCGACAGAACTTAAATCGGTCCCTGTTGATCAATTTGAATTACAACTCGAACAAGCATTTGAAGGACGCTTAGGCGAGGTTGAATTGATTGGTGAACGTGGAGTATTTCCTTTGCAACTAAAATATGCCGAACACTATGTGGAAAAAAATGTCGCTTTAATAGGCGATGCTGCACATAGTATTCATCCGCTTGCAGGTCAGGGAGTTAACCTGGGTTTTCTGGATGCTGCGTGTTTAGCGGATGTTATATTAGATGGGGTCAGTCGCAGTAAACCGCTTGGCTCGTATGCTTTATTGAGACGCTATGAACGTTGGCGCAAAGGCGATAATCTCGGCATGATGTTTATGATGGATGCGTTTAAACGTATTTTTGCAGTTGAGTCAGGCCCATTAAAAAAATTGCGTGGCAAAGGCTTACAGTTGACGAATGCTATCGAGCCACTAAAAAAATTGATCATGCAAGGTGCGGCAGGTATGCGCGGTGAATTGCCTTCAATGATCAAAAATAAATAAGTAGGTTAATTACTTTACAACGCAGAGGCGCAAAGACTCAGAGAGCGCAAAGTGGGCAATGTAACTAAAGTTTTTATGTATTTCTTAATAATCTTCTATCACTTTGCGCTTTGGCGTTAATTTTTTTCATACACATATAAAAATAAGGACGTTTAAATGACGCTGAGCCAAATACTCGCTGTACTAATATCTATTGCTGCCGTTTTCAGCTATATCAATCATCGTTTTATCCGGTTACCGAGCACTATTGGTTTAATGCTGATGGCGTTGTGTTTATCACTCTTAATATTATTGCTGGATCAATTTGGCTTCGATCTTGCGCGGCTTGCTGAACCTCTTGTGTATGGTTTCGCATTTGATGAAGCGCTATTACATGGCATGTTGAGTTTTTTGCTATTTGCAGGTGCATTACATGTCAATCTTAATGACCTCGCCCAGCAAAAATGGGTTATTTTTATACTAGCTACATTTGGAATTGTACTATCAACAGCTATTATAGGTTTGGTTACATGGTGGCTGTTCTCAGTTATGGGTTTCAATATTTCATTTTTATATTGTTTACTACTGGGTTCATTAATTTCTCCAACAGATCCGATTGCAGTGCTAGGCATTTTGAAAAAAGTGGGTGTATCAAAAACACTCGAAACAAAAATTACAGGCGAGTCATTATTTAATGATGGTGTCGGTGTTGTGATTTTTTTAGCGATCCTGGGCTTGATCACAGGTGGTGGAGACCTGCAAATTTCAGAAGTGATGATGTTATTTGTTGTGGAAGCGATAGGTGGAATAGCATTCGGCTTAATAATAGGCGCTATTGCATTTTATATGTTGAAATCAGTCAATCAATATCAAGTTGAAATACTGACTACGTTGGCATTGGTAATGGGTGGTTATGCTTTAGCTGAGTACATTCATGTTTCCGCGCCAATTGCGATTGTGGTTGCAGGATTAATGATAGGTAATCACGGACGTTTGATGGCAATGTCTGATGAAACGCGTGAGCATGTTGATACTTTCTGGGAATTACTTGATGAAATTCTTAACGCTATTTTGTTCGTTATGATCGGTCTTGAAATCTTGGTAGTGAGTTTACGTGCTGATTACCTAATGGCCGGGTTGATACTCATACCTATCGTATTGCTTACGCGCCTGGTGTCAGTCGGTTTACCTATATCGTTTATGCGAAATTTTCGTGAATTTAGCCCGCGAGTAATTACTATCTTGACCTGGGGGGGGTTACGAGGAGGCATATCCGTTGCATTAGCGCTATCGTTGCCGTCAGGGACTGAAAAGGAGCTTATTCTTACCGTTACCTATTGCGTAGTGATATTTTCTATCATGGTGCAGGGTCTAACAATAGGTAAACTCATCAATAGAAAATAATATTAGCATTTCATTAAATTCCACTTGCAATCACTAATGAGAATCATTATCATTATCAAATAGAACGTATTTAGTATTATTTAATGAGGTGAAATGATGAAGTTTCGGTATTTATTGTTAATGGCATCTATTGTTGCGCAGTCGTTTGCAGTACAGGCAGCGGAAGAGTTAGTTGTCTATTCTGGCCGTAGTGACAAGTTTGTTCGTCCTGTTGTGCAAGCATTCGAGAAGAAGACGGGGATCAAAGTTGTTATTCATAACGCCAAGTCAGTCGAATTAATTAATAAATTAAGAATCGAATCTGAGAAAACCAAGGCAGACCTGTTTTTGAGTAACGATGCAGGTAGTTTGCATGTTGCAGCCAAGGCCGGTTTTTTTATTAATATCCCTGAGGCCAATGTGAAAATGATTCCTGCGAATTATCGCGCAAAAGATAACAGTTGGGTTGGCCTGTCAGCAAGAGCACGCGTTCTGGTTGTGAATAAAAATAAAGCTAAAGAACTTGGTTTTGTTAAATCAGTATTAGATCTTGCCGACCCACGTTTGAAAGGACGCTTAGGTATCACTCACAGTGCGAATGGTAGTTTTGTTGCGGGCGTGACGGTTTATCAAAAAGTATTAGGTGATAACAAAACGCTAACATGGCTAAAGGGTATGGCGATGAATGCAGAAGGCAAGGTATACAACAAGCACAGCAAAGTAGTACGTGATGTTGCACTGGGTAAAAAATACATAGGTCTGGTGAATCATTATTATATTTACCGTCACCTGGATAAAAAACCAAACGCACCTATTGGTATATTAATTCCAGATCAAGGTGAAAACGGAATGGGTGTAGCATGGAATGTAGCAGGAATTGGTGTGATCAAGCATTCCAAGAAACAAGATTTGGCAATGAAGCTGGTTGATTATCTTGTGTCTACCGAAGGCCAAAAGATTTTTGCTGAAGTGAATCGTGAATACCCAGTACGTGCAGATGTAAAAGCAGCCAAACAAGTTCCTGCTAACGGTAGTTATAAGGTTGCCGATGTGGAAATGAGTGAATTGGGTGAAAAAAGAACATCAACACTAGGTTTAATAGATAAAGCAGGTATGCAATAAACCAATATTTTAATGAAGTAATTTGCGAGGTGAGGTACAGAAATGTATCTCGCCTTTTTGTGCAAATAGATTTGATCTCGCCAAGACCAAGGATGAGCGCTAGCGATTTTGACGTTTTATACCTGGGTATCAAATGCAGTTACTAAAGAGAGTTGGATTCAAAGCGATGAGTTTGCCTGGTTTGGCAACGATTATCGTATTGATGGCAGTAGTCCCACTAGTTTTTGTTTTATATAACAGCCTTATTTTAGGGACAGAACGTTGGCTTGGCTTGTGGAGTTTGCGTCTTCCCGAGCTGTTATGGAACACCCTGTCGCTGGCCGTATTTGTTGCGATTGGCTGTTTTGTGCTTGGTGTCAGCGCAGCCTGGATTATTACACGTCGATCATTTAGTGGGCGTAAATTAGCCATCTGGTTGATGGTATTACCCCTGACTATTCCTACCTATGTATTCGCACATATTTATACCACATTGCTTGAGCCGGAAGGTTGGCTTGGTTTTGCCTGGCAAGCGGTGTTTGGTAAAACTATTCCTATTCCTGATTTATACAATGTCCATGGGGTGGCTTTAATTTTATCGTTAGCCGGTTTTTCGTATGTTTTCCTTTTAGTACGTATGGCGTTATTAAGTGCGAACCGAAGTTTAGAAGAGGCGGGCAGAATACAAGGCTTAAATGCGTTTCAGGTTTTTTGGCGGGTTAATTTACCTTTATTACGGCCGGCTATTGCTGCTGGGCTCGCGGTTGTTGTATTACATGTTTTATCTGATTTTGGCGCAGTGAGTATGTTGCAGTTTCAGACATTTACTTTGAGTATTTATCTGCAAATGACAGGAAGGTTCGACTATCAAACAGCAGCGGGTCTGAGTTTGGTGTTAGTGTTACTAAGCCTGACATTCCTTATGGTCGAGCGCGTATTCAGAAGTAGACAACGTTATTACTCTAATGCGAGTGATCGAAAAGTAATGGCTGTAAAACCCGCGTCTTTTGGTCAGCAAATCTTGATTTGGTGTTGGTTAGGACTCATTGTATGTTTTTCATTTGCACTGCCAGTGATTTGGATGTTGGTTTGGTCATGGGAAGCCTTTTCTAATAATCTTATTGATGTGCGTTTTTGGGAATACGCGAGTAATTCATTATTAGTGTCTGGCATTGTCGCCACACTGGCGTTGGTTGCTGCGTTACCTATTGCTCTTTTTCATGCAAGAAAACAAAGTCGTTACAGTATGGCGTGTGTTCACTTGTCCAGTGTTGGATTTGTTTTACCAGGGCCGGTCATTGCATTAGGGATACTTAGTTTTATATTGGCATGGCTCTCACCTTTGTATGGGACGATAGCGGCGTTGGTGATTGCGCTGGTGATTCGCTTTTTGCCATTGGCAGTACAGTCGCAGGAAGCTGCGTTACAGCAGTTAACGCCAAGCATAGAGCAAGCTGGCAGGGTGCTGGGTGCAAGTCCGTTACAGAACCTATACCGCGTGGTTTTGCCTGTTATCAAAAGTGGAATGGTGAGCGCTTGGGTGTTGGTTTTTATTGATGCATTGAAAGAATTGCCTGCAACTTTATTATTGCGTCCTATCGGTTTTGATACATTACCGGTGCGCATATGGATAGAAGCCAGTGAAGAAATGTTGGAGCTAGCCGCGCCAGCAGCACTGATGATTGTGATAGGTACTTTGCCAGTTATCTGGTTTATGCTCAGAGAAGAGAAAGGTCGAAATTAGCGCTATATAGGGGAGGGAATAAGAAAAGTTCTTTATTAGGTGTAGAATAACCCTTTAAGATTTACAGGCATATCAAACACTTAAAAATCCCCTTGGATTTAACTGTATTCACGGGTATATTTGCAGCTCAATTTTACGACTTTTTGGGAGATATTCAGTCGAAATCAGACTGAAAGCCGAAGGCGCAACACCGCTCGGAAACGCTCAGGCAAAAGGACCATGAAGTTATATTGAATCTGGAGAGTGATCACCATAGTGATCCACCGACGGGGCAGAGATACGGTTTTATAAACTATTTCTCAATCTTTCAGGTTGCGGGACAGAGGGGCGGCAACAAGTGTTTAATATGCTTGTTGCCGCCCCTTTTTTCGTTTTAGTCACTTATTGTTTTTTATACGGAAGTCAGGTTTATGGGAAACAGAACACCTTTATACGATGCGCATGTTGAAATGGCTGCAAAGATAGTTGATTTCGCTGGCTGGGATATGCCAATAAACTATGGTTCGCAAATTGAAGAACATCATCAGGTTCGTGAAGACGCGGGTATGTTTGATGTTTCACATATGACTGTAGTAGACCTTAATGGCCCGGATGTTGTTGTATTTTTACGTAAGTTGTTAGCAAATGACGTTGCCAGGCTTAAACAGGAAGGTAAGGCTATTTATAGTTGTATGCTCAATCCTGAAGGTGGCGTTATTGATGATTTGATAGTTTATTATATGAACGCAAAATGGTTCCGCATGGTCGTCAACTCGTCAACACGAGAAAAAGACATTGCCTGGATCAATCAGCAAGCAGCCTTTTTTGATGTGCATGTTAGTGAACGTACTGAATTAGCAATGATTGCTGTACAGGGTCCGAATGCTATCGAAAAAGTAAAACAAGTAATGGATGACCCGGTAACAGAAGCATTAAATGAGCTGGGTGTTTTTTTTGCAGTTGATGTCGGTGATTTTTTTATTGGCCGCACAGGTTATACAGGTGAAGACGGTTATGAAATTATCTTACCTGAAGCCATGGCAGAAAAACTATGGTTTGAATTGAGTGAGGTGGGTGTTGAGCCAATTGGTCTGGGTGCTCGTGATACATTGCGCTTGGAAGCAGGTATGAATTTGTATGGCGCTGATATGGATGAAACCATTGGGCCGCTAGAGTCAGGCTTAAGCTGGACAGTTGCCTGGGAGCCGGCAGACAGAGACTTTATTGGAAGAGAAAGCCTGGAAGTACTACGTGAAGCTAAACCAACACAAAAATTGGTTGGTCTAGTATTACAAGGTAAAGGGGTTTTTAGAAATCATCAAAAAGTTGTAGTGGCCGGTGTTGGCGAAGGTGAAATCACCAGTGGTAGTTTCTCACCTACGCTTGATAAGGCGATTGCTTTTGCGCGAGTACCGGTTGGCACAGAAGCCGAATGTTCAGTTGATATGCGGGGTCGTTTGCTGCCAGCACGTGTTGTGAAAGTGCCCTTTGTCAGAAACGGAAAATCCTGTTTGCCTGAAGATATTTAATTAAAATTTAGTTAATCAATATTAATAATAGAAACTGGAGAGTGTTATGAGTGAGATACCAGGAGAATTGAAATACAGTAAATCCCATGAGTGGGTTCAAATTAACGATGACGGTACTGTTCTGGTTGGTATAACAGAACATGCTCAAGATCTGCTGGGTGACATGGTTTATGTTGAGGTGCCGGAAGTTGATCATGAAGTTGAAGTTGAAGAAGCATGTGCTGTTGTTGAATCGGTAAAAGCTGCATCTGATATTTACAGCCCAGTGAGCGGTATCGTTACAGAAAGCAACGAAGCATTAACTGATTCCCCTGAGTTGGTTAACAGCGATCCTTTTGGTGAAGGCTGGATAATGCGGATTAAACTTGCAGACCGCGCAGATCTGGATGCGTTAATGGATGCAGCGGCTTATGCCGAGCACATTGAGTCTGAAGATCATTAATCAAAGTTATTTTAAAGAGGTAAGGCATGCCATATATTCCCCATACTGAGGAAGAAGTCAGGCAAATGCTGGACACCATTGGTGTTCAAAGTATTGAAGATTTATTTGATGAGATCCCTGCATCGTTACGCCATAAAAAATTAGAAGGCGTGCCCACTCAGGCGACTGAAATGGAAGTAACGCGATTGATGCATGAAAGAGCGGCTAAAGATGGTACACCTCTTTGTTTCATGGGCGCCGGTGCTTACGATCATCATATTCCCGCTGCTGTATGGCAAATAACCACACGTGGCGAATTTTATACCGCGTATACGCCTTATCAGGCAGAGGCTAGTCAGGGAACCTTGCAGCTTCTGTATGAATATCAAACCATGATGGCTAATCTGAATGGTCTGGATGTCTCAAATGCTTCACTGTATGACGGTGCGTCTGCACTTGCTGAAGCAATACTCATGGCAGTACGTGCAAACCGTAAATCAAAATCCAAACGGATATTAATGCCGTCCAACGTGCACCCGAATTACCGTAAAACGGCCGAAGCGATTGTTTCAAACCAAGGTATCACATTTGAAGTGATCGAATATGATCAAGCAAGTGGCTGTATCGATCCTGCCAGTTTACCTGCAGAGCCGGGTGATTTTGCAGCACTGATTATCCCGCAACCTAATTTCTTTGGTGGTGTGGAAGACGTAAATGTTTTAACTGACTGGGCGCACGAACATAAAGGGTTGGTTATAGGTGTTGTTAATCCTATTGCGTTGGCAGTATTGTCCCCCCCAGGTGACTGGGGAACCAGTGGTGCGGATATTGCGTGCGGAGAGGGTCAGCCTTTAGGTATACCGATGTCCTCTGGTGGGCCATTCTATGGCTTTATGTGTTGCAAGCAGGCTTATGTTCGTCAAATGCCTGGGCGTATTATCGGGCGTACAGTTGACCTGGAAGGTAAGCCAGGTTACACCTTGACGTTGCAAGCAAGAGAGCAACATATTCGTCGTTCGAAAGCCACGTCAAATATTTGTACTAACCAAGGGTTGATGATCACGGCATCTACCATTCATATGGCTTTAATGGGTGCAGAAGGATTAGAACGAGTTGCACTCGTCTGTCATGATAATACGCGAAAGTTAGCTGAGAAATTAAGCGCAATTGCTGGCGTGGATATGGTGTTTAATAGCGCTTATTTCCATGAAGTCGTTATTCGTTTATCAGCTCCGCTTGTTGAAGTGATGAATGCGTTGTATGCACAAAATCTATTACCGGGGTTTGCACTGCAAGATGATTATCCTGAATTAGAGAATTGTTTGTTAGTTTGTGCGACTGAAATGCGTACCGATTCAGACATCGATACGTACGTAGAACGTCTGCAAAGCATTATGGAAAACATGAAATAGTAAAAATGCCCGATATAACCTAAATCGTAACGGATGTTTTGTGTAATAATTTTAATTAGTGGTAAAAATGTATGTTGATTTTTGAGCAATCCAAGCAAGGTCGAACCAATCCCTCACAAGCGCCATTTAGTCGGCCAGAGTTAACGGGTATCCCTGAGTCATTGCAGCGGAAAAAACGTCCGCTCATGGCTGAGACATCTGAAATGCAAACAGTGCGGCATTACACACGGTTATCTAAAAAGAATTTTGCGATTGATACGCATTTCTATCCATTGGGTTCTTGCACAATGAAATATAATCCTCGTGCCTGTAACAGTTTGTCCATGTTGCCTGGGTTCCTTGCGCGTCATCCTTTTGCACCAGACAGCATGAGTCAGGGTTACTTGTCTTGTATGTATGAATTACAGGAAATGCTTAAAGATGTAACCGGCATGAAAGAGGTGTCACTGACACCAGCAGCCGGCGCGCAAGGTGAGTTCGCTGGCATGGCCATGATTCGAGCCTATCATGATTCACGCAACGATGATCAACGTACTGAGGTATTGGTGCCTGATGCTGCTCATGGGACAAACCCTGCAACAGCTGTTATGTGTGGATACAAAGTACGTGAAATCCCAACTGATGACCAAGGTGATGTTGATCTGGAAGCGTTAAAAGCTGTTGTTGGTCCGCAAACTGCAGGGTTAATGTTAACCAACCCATCTACGCTAGGTGTATTCGAGCGTCAAATCGAAGCTATTGCGGGAGTCGTCCATGAGGCGGGTGGTTTGTTGTATTACGACGGCGCAAATCTGAATGCCATTTTGGGTAAGGTTCGCCCGGGTGACATGGGGTTTGATGTAATTCACATGAACCTGCATAAAACATTTTCAACACCACATGGTGGCGGTGGTCCAGGCGCGGGTCCGGTTGGTGTTAGTGAACGTCTCAAACCATTTTTACCTGTACCAATGGTGGCATTTGATGGTGATAGTTATTCATGGGTAACTGAAAAAGATAACCCACAAACAATCGGACGGTTATCTGGTTTTATGGGCAATGCGGGCGTCTTGTTACGTGCTTATATTTATGCGCGGTTATTAGGTAAAGAAGGCATGGTGCGTGTATCAGAATATTCAACGCTGAATGCGAACTATATGCTTGCTTTGAGCAAACAAAAAGGTTTTGATTTGGCATTTCCAGATCGACGTGCGACACATGAATTTATTATTACTTTAAAACGCCAGGCTAAAGATCTGGGTGTTAACACTATGGACTTTGCGAAACGGCTTCTTGATTATGGTTTTCACGCACCGACAACTTATTTTCCATTACTGGTGCCCGAGTGTTTATTGGTAGAGCCCACTGAAACAGAAGACAAAGATACATTAGATGCCTTTATGGATGTGATGGAAAAGATTGAGCAAGAAGCACGCGATGACCCAGAATATGTCAAAGGCGCACCCTATACTCAACCAGTAAGAAGACTGGATGACGTGCGCGCAGCACGCGAGCTGGACTTGATCTGGAAGTCAGAGTAGATTATTCCTTAAATTATCTTAAGGTGCTCTATGAAACCAGGAAGAACCGGCTTTGCTCGTATTCTCTATGCTGCTAAGTATTCGTGGCAAGGACTGTGTGCATCATATAAAAATGAAGCGGCTTTTCGCCAAGAATTATTGCTGGCAATCATTTTAATTCCCTCGGCTTTTTGGGTAGGGAAAAACTCAGTTGAAATGGCAATATTAATAGCTAGTGTATTATTACTATTGATTGTTGAACTGATCAATACAGCAATAGAAGCAGTAGTAGACCGTTTTGGGGAAGAATGGAACAAGTTATCAGGTGTTGCAAAAGACGTAGGCTCCGCGGCTGTGATGATTGCACTGGTATTACTGATAGTTGTTTGGGGTCTCATTGCCGGGGAAAATTTTTTTAAATAAATGCCTGTATTATTAAAAATACTGAGCTTGGAAGCATTACGTAGGAGAATAGAATGTCAGCACTGATTTGCGGTTCGTTTGCATATGACACCATTATGGTTTTTCCTGACCACTTTAAAAATCATATATTGCCTGACAAAGTGCACATGTTGAATGTGTCTTTTATGGTGCCTGAAATGCGTCGTGAGTTTGGTGGTTGTGCAGGAAATATTGCTTACGGCTTAAGTATGCTCGGCGGTAGTGCCAAACCAATGGGTACTGTGGGAACAGATTTTTTGCCTTATGCTGATTGGATGGATAGTTACAATATAGATCGTGAACATGTTCAGGTGGTAGAAAGCAGTTATACGGCCCAAGCTTATATTACAACTGATATGGATGATAACCAAATTACAGCTTTTCACCCAGGAGCAATGGGATTCTCGCATAATAATCGCGTCGAAGATGCTTCAGATATTACTTTAGGTATAGTCTCTCCAGATGGCCGCGAAGGTATGATCGAGCACGCCAGGCAATTTGCTGATGCAAACATTCCATTCGTTTTTGATCCAGGCCAGGGTATGCCAATGTTTGATGGCGACGATCTGCTTAAGTTTATTGAACAGGCAACCTGGATTACGGTTAATGACTATGAGTCACAGTTGCTACAAGAACGTACGGGACTATCCCCGCATGAAATCGCTGAAAGAGTAAATGCACTTATTATTACACGTGGTGGAGAAGGTTCTCATATTTATACTGAAGAAAAACGCATAGAAATCCCACCTGCTAAAGCTAAGGAATTTGTTGATCCTACAGGTTGTGGTGATGCGTATCGAGGTGGTTTATTGTATGGTCTAATGAACGATAAAGACTGGGAAACAACCGGGCGCATTGCAGGGCTGATGGGTGCGATAAAAATCGAGAAACACGGCACTCAAAATTATCAATTTACTGAGCAAGAGTTTGCTGCAAAATTTAAAGAAGAGTTTGGTTATTGTTTTTAAATCGGGGTAATGTATTGCCTTAAGTGTTGATGCTTAACGTAATGCATCAAATACCTGGTAGCCTAAAAATATCGAGCTAAAAATAAACCCTGTAATAGGTACCCATAATGGAATATTAATTGAAGGGCTGATAGGGTCACGTCTTTTTATTTTCCATAAGGCCAGATTAATAACAATAAAAATACTTAATGTAATGTAGCTGGTTAATTTAGCAAGGCTGAGTAATGGTAGAAATAAAGCTAACGCTAAAATAATAATAGCAATGAAAATAATTGAGTTAATTGGCGTGGCGGTTACAGGATTTACGACAGAAAATAATTTAGGCAACCAGTTATTATTGCTCATGCCATAAAGAATACGCGAAGCCATAATTATCTGTACCAAAGCACCATTCATGATCGAAAAAATACTAATTAGAGTAATGAATGTTGGCTCTTGCCCGGTTTTAGCCTGGTAAATAGTCGCTAGTGGCGCTTTACTTGTCGCCAATACCTGCGGGTCAATGCTTAGTACACTAGCCGTCGCGATTAAAACATAAAGTATAGTCGTAACCACTAGAGCGATAATAATGCCGCGGGGTAAATTTTTTAACGGATTTTTGACTTCCTCAGCAACATTAACCATGTCTTCAAAACCAATGAATGCATAAAAAGCGATAAAGGCGCCTAATAAAATAGCACTCATAGCTGAAAAATCACTAATGCTTGTCAGCTCATCTAACCTATCAGGTAGTAGCGCCCAACTATCACGTGCGACCCAAAGAATAATTATTAAGCCAGCTATTTCTAAAACAGTCATAACTGCCGCCACAAAAACAGACTGTGCAATTCCCCAGATCACGATTAATGACAGGAGTATTACCATAACAATAATTATCAATGAGTTATTGAAATTGAAGAGTGCTTGCAGATACCCCGTTAACCCATTCATAAGTGTAGCAGTGGATGCAGTGCCTGCACCAACAATCATAAAACCGACAATTTTGGCAAATCCATCGCTATTGAAAGCTTGTTTAACATAAACCGCTTCGCCAGCACTCTTAGGGAAACGAGTAGATAGCTCAGCATAAGAGAAAGCAGAAAGCCCGGCTAATACTGAAGCCAGTAGAAAAGCAAGTGGTGCCAGCATACCTGCAGTGCCTGCAACCTGGCCGATCAATACATAAATACCTGCACCCAGAATGGTGCCGATACCATAAAAAACTAGCAAAGTGAGTGTTAAGCGCCGGCGTAAACCTGTTGGTTCAGAGGTGTTCATGTTTTAAGCATAACATTTGATCTGTGAGTATAAAATCTGAATTAACGAAAGATCGGAATATAAAGGCATGATGCCTATTTATAGGAATTAAATACATGTGACTGTGTTATGGTGATACATACAGCATCTAATAAAGCATACTCCACCAGTTTACTCGACGTTCTGCTTAATACTTCAGCTATATATCTACAGAGTTTTGTTTGCTGAAACTCTGGAACGCTCATGACAAAGCATAAATAAACAGGCCTATTGGCGAAATTGATCATTCGTTCATGAAGTCACACCTATTAAGTTTTTAATAACAAGGATTCGACGACATGAATACATTGAAAGTAGGCGTCATTGGTACTTCAAAAAAAGTAGATGAACGACGGTTTCCCATTCATCCAGGTCATTTGCTGCGCATTCCTGACGCACTTCGACGCCAGCTAATATTTGAAGAGGGTTATGGCGAACCATTTGGTATCACCGATTCAGAAATTGTTGCACAGACAGGTGGCGTTGCCACGCGCCACGAATTACTCGCTGAGATTGGTACGGTTATCATTGCCAAGCCAGTATTAGCTGATTTACAGGAACTTCGCGAAGGTGGAACACTTTGGGGTTATGTGCATTGTGTGCAGCAACGGGATATCACTCAGGCGGCACTCGATCGTAAACAAACGCTCATTGCCTTTGAAGACATGTTTATTTGGTCACCTGACGGACATATGGGTCGCCATACGTTCTATAAGAATAACGAAATGGCTGGTTATTGTGCGGTAATACATGCCTTACAACTAAAAGGTATCGATGGGCATTACGGAAATCAACGCAAAACTATCATTTTTGGTTTTGGTGCAGTCAGCCGTGGTGCGATATACGCGCTCAAGGCTCATGGTTTCAGAGATATCACTATTTGTATTCAGCGCCCTCAAGATGAGGTTCGTGAAGAAGTATTAGATTGTAACTATGTCAGAATTCGAGAGGGTAGCGAGAGTCAGTCGCGTATGATGGTGATAGAGCATGATGGAACTACGCGTCCGCTGACTGACCTGATTAGTGAAGCAGACATCATCGTAAACGGAACCTTTCAAGATACTGGAAACCCTACCGACTTTGTTATTGAATCAGAAAGCGCATGTCTCAAGCCTAATAGCCTGATTATTGATGTCAGCTGTGATGAGGGGATGGGATTCTTTTTTGCCAGACCAACCACATTCAAAAAACCGATATTCAAGTATGAAACCATAGATTATTACGCCGTGGACCATACTCCTAGCTATCTTTGGGAAAGTGCAACACGATCAATTTCTGCTGCTCTGATTGTTTATTTACCGACTGTACTAGCAGGCCGTGATAGTTGGCAGAAAAATGAGACTATTCGACAGGCAATCAATATTAATGATGGTGTAATTCAGAATCTTTCTATTCTGTCTTTTCAAAAGCGTGAGCCTGACTACCCTCATGTATATTTTAATCCGACTAAAAATACTGTTCCGAAAAATGTCGCCTAATAATTATCTTCAGCGTAAGGTTGAGCAGAATTAGATGAAAAGCATTCTAGTGATAATTAAATGATTGAAACTGCGAGCTTAGCCTTGGCAACTTTTTTTGCAACGATTGGCCCAATCGATGTTGCGGCTGTTTTTGCTGCGCTGACGGCTACTGGAACACACGAGTACAAGCGATCGATGGCGATCCGCGCGACCTTGATTGCTTCCGTAATTCTGGTCGCCTTTGCTCTAGTTGGGGAGTTTCTCTTAGCTAGTCTTGGTATATCACTAGCAGCATTGAGGACGGCTGGAGGGATCTTGCTGTTACTAATTGGCATTGATATGGTGTTCGCACGCTCATCCGGAGGCACTTCGACGACAGACGAAGAAGAGCATGAAGCGATATCAAAGCAGGATATTTCTATTTTCCCGATCGCTACACCACTCATCGCAGGTCCTGGCGCTATGGGTGCGGCTATTCTATTGATGGCAAATGCAGAAGGGGATCTAACACGGCAAGTTATTGTTGTTGCGTCTCTTCTTGCTATTTTGTTACTCACAGGAATCGCATTACTGCTTGCAGGCAGAATTCATCAGTTTCTCGGTGTCACAGGGATGCATGTTATAAGTCGAATTATGGGTGTTTTACTTTCTGCGTTGGCTGTTCAGTTCATTTTTGATGGTATTAAACAAAGCGGTATATTTGTGGCTTAACGGTAAATTTTAATTATCAAACCAGGGCATTCAACCGACTAGCTAAACGTTGTAGTTGATGCCATCGTTATAGATTATGATGTTTGATCGCAGTTATTTTCCATGTCTAGTACAACTTGTGTCATTCTCATTAGGCTATCCAGGTTAAGCGAAATACTACTAATTTTTTGTTTAACTAACCAGCGAGTGATTTCTGGGTAATCCGAAGGTGCTTGCCCACAAATGCCAACATATTTGTTTTGTCTGTGGCAGGCATCAATCGCCAGTTTCATAAGTTGTAATACTGCTGGATCGCGTTCATCAAAACCTTTTATCATGCCTGAGTCACGGTCTACGCCTAAGGTAAGTTGTGTCAGGTCATTCGAACCGATAGAAAAACCATCGAAGTGCTCCAGGAAGTCATCAGCAAGTAAAGCGTTGGCAGGTATTTCGCACATCAAGTAAATTTTTAAATCGTTCACGCCGCGTTCCAAACCATGTTGTTTCATTATGTCGAGTGTATGAGTGGCTTCGTCTACTGTGCGTACGAAAGGCAGCATTAATGAGACGTTGTTTAAACCCATGGTTTCACGAACTTGTGTGATGGCAGTGCATTCCATGGAAAAAGCCTGATTAAATTTATCAGAGGAGTAACGGCCAGCACCACGAAAACCGATCATCGGATTTTCTTCTTCAGGTTCAAAGCTCGAGCCACCAATTAGTGAAGCGTATTCATTGGATTTAAAATCGCTCATTCGTACGATAACTGGGCGAGGGTAAAATGCAGCAGCTATGGAACCAATGCCTTCTGCCAGACGGTTGATATAAAAGTGATGTGGATCGTTATAACCCGCGCTGATTGATTCTATTTGTTCTTGTTCTTCTTTTGATAACGAACCGTGTTTAAGAATCGCCATAGGGTGAATTTTAATAGTGCTGCTGATGATAAATTCAAGTCGTGCCAGACCAACTCCAGCACTGGGGTACTGAGCTGCAGTGAAGGCGGTTTCAGGGTTGCCTACATTCAGCATCATGTTTGTTTTGGGCGTGCTGCTTAATGTTATCTTTTCTATCGTTTTTTCAAATTCGAGAATGCCGTTGTAGATAAATCCCGTATCACCTTCGGCACATGAAACAGTGACTTCTTGATTGGATGTAAGTGTATGTGTTGCTTGATCGCAGCCAACTACCGCAGGAATGCCTAGTTCACGCGCAATAATAGCTGCATGACATGTGCGCCCGCCACGATTGGTTATGATGGCAGCTGCTCGTTTCATAACAGGTTCCCAGTCGGGGTCGGTGATATCGGTTACCAAAATCTCACCGTCTTCAAGGTCGTCCATCTGAGTGGCCTCAAGGATGACGCGAGTTTTGCCCGCGGCAATTTTATTGCCGATGCTTTTCCCTTTTAGAATAACGTCTCCCCGTGATTGTAAAGAGTAAGTTTCTTGTAGCGTTGGGTCTTTCCCTGCATGTACAGTTTCTGGCCGGGCTTGTAAAATAAATATTTCTTGCGTAATACCATCTTTTGCCCACTCAATATCCATGGCTTGAAAATGACCAGCGCGTTTTGTGTAGTGTTTTTCAATAGTGTTTGCATAACGTGCAAGCTCTAAAACATCATTATCCGAAATGGAAAACTGTTCTCGTTGTTCACGCTTAACGCGAACATTTTTTGTTGATATGCCTGCATGGGAATCACCCGTGTAAATCATTTTGATGGCTTTGTCGCCAAGCTGTCGCTTTATGATGGAGCGAAAATCTTGCTCCAAGGTTGGTTTGTGAACATAGAACTCATCCGGGTTAACTTTACCCTGTACTATATTTTCTCCAAGACCATAAGCGGAAGTGATAAAAATGACATCACGAAAGCCGGATTCGGTATCGATTGTAAACATAACGCCAGATGAGCCAAGGTCAGCACGGATCATTTTTTGGATGCCGATTGAAAGCGCAACATCACGATGAGAGAATCCTTGGTGTTCACGATAGGCGATGGCACGGTCGGTAAATAGTGATGCTAATACACGTTTACAGGTGAGTAAAATACTGTCAATTCCACTAATGTTTAGATAGGTCTCTTGTTGCCCAGCAAATGAAGCATTGGGTAAATCTTCTGCTGTTGCAGAAGATCTGACCGCGACATCAACATTCGATCCATATTCTTCTTCTAATGTTTGGTAGGCTGTGGAAATCTGGTCTTTTAATTTTTCAGGTACAGAACCATGCATGATCAATTTACGTATATGTGCTCCGGTTTGAGTGAGCGCATTAATGTCTGTAATGTCTAATTTATCCAGGGCATTATAGATAGGGTCAGATAGCTGGTTGTGTTCAATGAAATGCCAGTAGGCTGAAGATGTGGTCGCAAAACCGTTAGGAACCTTAACATTACTTGATGCTAGAGATTGATACATCTCACCTAACGATGCATTTTTGCCGCCAACTTCGGCAACGTGATCAATGTTGATCTCAGAGAAAAAACGAATAAACTCCATAATGGATATATTACCTTCATAACTGTGAAATATGTATATATTGTCAGGTTAGCAGATGTGATAAAGTATGGCGAATAGTGTCTTGATGGGGTTGATACTGGCTGTTTCACTTTTCAAGATAATTAATTAATATTTTCAGGAATAAAAGTATGAATAAGTTGGCGTTAGTTTTAATTGTTGTTTCAATTGCATTGTCTTCACTAATAACTTATCAAATAACCCAGTCTGGACCAGTTGGCTTACCGGATGAATATGTTAAAAAAGAAGATTTAAAAAAATATTTTAATGAATATGTTGATCAAGGCTCTGAAGTAATCTATGCATCATTGGTAAAAGCGATTGAACAGCAAAAGCAGTTTGATGAAAAAAAGAAACAGCAGGCACTTATTGATCACAAAGAAGAACTTGAAAATGATCCGCTAACACCTTTTCTGGGTAACGAAAAAGGCGATGTTAGTATTGTAATGTTTTCTGATTATCAATGTGGATACTGCAAGAAATCAGCGCCTATGCTGGCCAGAATGTTGCAGAAAGATACAGGGTTAAAATTGGTTTTAAAAGAGTATCCAGTGCTTGGTCAAGCATCTCTTATTTCTGCCAAGGCTGCACTAGCTGCATTCAAGATGGATAAAGCTAAATATGCCGCTTTTAATAAACAATTATTTGCAAGATCATTGCGAAGTGAGAATGACTTGATAGCCATGGCTAAAGTTGCTGGTATTAATGGATTGGCATTATTAGCGGAAATGAAAAAGCCTGAATACGTACAACAATTACAGAAGAATCAGGTACTGGGGTCGAGGTTAGGTATAAATGGAACGCCTGCCTTTATAATAGATAATGTATTGTACCCAGGTGCCTTGCCAGAAGCGAAGCTGCTTGAAATTATTAAAGCGGTTAGAGGGAAACGTTCAGCTAAATAAGTATTGTTAATGTTGGATGGATTGGTTGTATATGGGAAGCGAGCAGGGCTTGCTTCCCATGAAAAGCATATTTTATATCAGGTTAACCGTTGAGCTTGCATTGGTTTTTTTTAGTTCCTGGTTTAATATTTTCATTGAATGTATCGTTGGCAGGCATTGTGTGCTGTTGCAAATGTAGGCAATGGTTTGTTTGTCAGGCACGCGCGATGCGAGTAGCCCCGGTAGGCTGTTTGCAGTGTTCTCTATGGCAAAACTGATACGTCTGGGTGCGTAAGCTTCTATACAAGGACGATGCCATTCTGCTAACGCATCTTTTGCTCCCCGTATTACAATAATTTGAGGCGGGAATAACATCTCCTCTAACGCTAGTAACATGGTGTTATGAGCATAAGGAATTTTTTTGATCGTTTGCCACGCTGACACCAGTGTTTTTTCAGCTGCATCAATATAACGTTCATTACCTGTTATATGACCAAGTCGCTGTAAAACATAGGCGGCTATTCCATTACCAGATGGAATGGCATCATCACCATAATGTTTAGGTCGTTCGATGAGCTGTTCATGATCGTTTGAAGTAAAGAAAAACCCGCCATGCTCTTTGTCTTCAAATTGTTCCAATACGACTTCGGCTAATTGAATAGCAAAGGATAAATCATCATCACGCCAGCGCGCTTGTGCAAGCTCGAGTATGGCATCAATTAAAAAAACATAGTCATCGAGGTAGGCATTTAAGTGTGCTTTTCCATCTTTATACGTTGCGAGTAGACGATTGTTTTTCCAAAGTGTTTGTTTAATAAAATCGAGAGCCTCGAAAGCGGAGTCGATGAGATCGTCACGATCCAGACGGCGTCCTGCACTGGCCATGCCTTTTATCATCAAAGCATTCCATGAGGTGAGTATTTTTTCATCACGCCCTGGTCTTATTCTATTTTCTCTATTTCGAAATAATTTTTCTCTAGCGCTTTGTACAAATGATTTTATTTCATCAAGATTATGATCAGCATTTTCAGCTAGTTGTTGCCAATGTTCAAAAACATGTGGGTAGTACTTTCCCTCAAAGTTAGGTTGTTTGTTGATGCCATAACGTAGTGAGAAGTAATGGTATTCATCCGGAGTTAGTAACTGTTTTATTTCGCTAGCCTTCCAGGCATAGAATTTACCTTCCTCTCCTTCAGAGTCAGCATCCAGGCTGGAATAATAACCGCCTTCTGGCGATTGCATTTCACGTTTTACCCATTGACTGGTTGTTTCGATTACTTCAAGAAATAAAGGATCTTGAGTGATACTCCATGCCTCACTGTATAGAGTAAGTAATGGTCCATTGTCATAAAGCATTTTTTCAAAATGAGGGATCATCCAGTAGTCATCGACTGAGTAACGACAAAACCCACCACCGAGTTGCTCATTGATGCCACCATTACCCATGTGCATAAGGTTATGACATGCCATTTTTAGTGCTTGTGTATCTTCTCTGGCACCTGCCCAATGGCGTAGTAAACGTTCTATATTGGTAGGGTGGGGAAATTTCGGCGCTTTACCAAACCCCCCGTCTTGCCAATCAATGCTGTTTTCAAGTTGCTTACGTGACATATCAAGTGGTGCAGCACTAAAGTCGTCAGCTGATTGTTGTGTGTTATGTAATGATGACATGGCTTCTGACATGGCCTGGTTTTGTTCATCTAGTTGTTTGCGATTATTAATATAGAAATCAGAAATTCTTGTGAGTAAGTCAGTAAACGCCGGAAGTTGATAACGCGCCTGTTTTGGGAAATATGTGCCAGCAAAAAATGGGATGTGGCTGTCAGGCATAATAAAAACGGTTAGTGGCCAGCCACCAGGGCGTTGAGTCATTAATTGATGTGCGCGTTGATATATTTTATCGAGATCAGGTCTTTCTTCACGATCGACTTTTATATTTATAAAATGTTCGTTCATGACCTTGGCGGTGGCATCATCTTCAAATGATTCATGTGCCATAACATGGCACCAGTGACAGGCTGAATAACCAATGGAGAGCAAGATGGGTTTGTTTTGCTCTTTGGCAAGTGTGATTGCCTCAGGTCCCCATGGGTACCAGTCAACTGGGTTATCAGCATGTTGCTGTAAGTATGGACTGGTTTCTTGTTGTAATCTATTAGGTTTGTTCATTAAATCAATATCGCAGTATAAGGCTCAGCTATATGGTACTCGATTTTAGACCAGTAGTCTAAGAGTATGTTTATAAGTACATGAAAATAAAGAAAATAATTATTTTAATATTGGGGTTCATTTTATCAAAAGCCGGTCGATAGTGTTGTTGAAGATCAATTATTTTCCTGCCAAGTATGGCACAATGAGGTTTTAAATTACGATGAATGATTTTGCTATGAGTGATATACCAAAATGGGATATAGCCCTAGAAAACCTGGCTAATGAAGAGTTCGAAAAATTAGGTCATGCGCTTTCTTTGGATGATTTCAAACAAATGGGTAAAACGCACCGGATTCGTTTTGATGATTTGATGCATACTTTATGTAAGTTGGTTGAGAATAATGTATGGAAACATCAAGGCGCAGATTGTACAGAAGCCGATCTCGAAGAATTATTTGTATATGATCGCCTGGATGAAAAAATAGCTGAAAAATATGCTGTTACTTGGGAAAGAGTAAAAGAGTAATTGATTGATTTTAAATAAGAATTAAACCTACAGGTGCGCTTCGCACCTGTAGTGTAGTATCTACGAATTTCCCCGTTACCCGATTTGTCATGGTAAGATATCAGCAGACTATAATAATAATGCTGATTACTTCTTTATATGATTGTATATCCTCAATTTGATCCGGTTGCCTTTTCACTGGGGCCAATAATGTTCCGTTGGTATGGGCTAATGTACCTGATTGGTTTCGGGCTGGCCTGGTGGTTTGCTAGCGTTCGTGCCCGGCGTGAAAATTCTAGTTGGACAGGCGACCAGGTGAGCGATGTTATTTTTTATGGCGCTATTGGTGTCATAGTTGGTGGACGACTAGGTTCTATTCTGTTTTATAATTTCGATCGATTCATGCAAGACCCTATGATGCTAATTCGTGTGTGGGAAGGTGGCATGTCATTCCATGGAGGTTTGATTGGTGTGGCAATTGCCCTGTGGTATTTTGGCAGGCGATATAAAAAATCATTTTTAACAGTAACCGATTTTGTTGCTCCATTGGTGCCGCTAGGGCTGTTTTTTGGTCGTATCGGTAATTTTATAAATAATGAATTATGGGGCAAACCAACGGATTTACCCTGGGGTGTGATGGTCGAAGATAAAGGTTTGGCCTATCATCCTTCACAGTTATACGAAGCTTTTCTTGAAGGGCTGGTATTATTTATCATACTCTGGACGGTATCTTCCAAGCCACGTGCAACGGGTGTGATATCAGGATTATTTTTATTCTTTTATGGGGTATTCCGGTTTGGCGTTGAGTTTGTACGTATGCCAGATGTAGAGTTGGGTTATCTGGCGTGGGGATGGGTAACAATGGGACAGATCTTAACGTTACCAATGATAGTGGGTGGTTTATTATTAATGAGTTGGGCGAGTAAACAAAAAGAGAGTAGTAATGAAACAGTATCTTGATTTAATGCGACATGTACGAGATGCCGGGACGCGAAAAGACGATCGAACCGGTACCGGAACAGTCAGTGTATTTGGTTATCAAATGCGTTTTGATTTATCGCAGGGATTCCCTTTAGTGACAACTAAAAAATGTCATCTGCGTTCCATTATTCATGAACTATTATGGTTTCTCAAAGGCGACACGAACATACAGTATCTTAAAGATAATGGAGTAAAGATTTGGGATGAATGGGCAGATGAAGATGGTAATCTTGGTCCCGTTTATGGTTACCAGTGGCGTTCATGGCCAGCTGCCAATGGCCAGCATATAGATCAAATTAGTCAGATCATTGACCAACTAAAAAATAATCCGGATTCTCGCCGTATCATCGTTAGTGCATGGAACGTAGGTGAGGTTGAGAATATGGCATTACCACCATGTCATGCATTTTTTCAATTTTATGTAGCAGATGGAAAATTATCTTGCCAATTATATCAACGCAGTGCCGATATTTTTTTAGGGGTGCCATTTAATATTGCATCGTATGCATTGTTAACAATGATGGTTGCTCAAGTAGTTGGATTGAAACCAGGTGATTTTATTCATACGCTAGGTGATGCACATCTTTACAGTAATCATATGGAGCAGGTTGATTTACAGTTAAGCCGCGAACCTTTTGCGCAACCGACAATGAAAATAAATCCTGATGTGAAAGATATTTTTGAATTCAAATTCGAAGATTTTGAATTATGTGACTATGAGTTTCATCCGCATATTAAAGCGCCGGTCGCAGTTTAATGACTGAGTAAAGAATGATTATTTCGCTTATCTGGGCAATGGACGAAAAACGCGTTATTGGTATTAATAATAGCTTGCCGTGGAAATTACCTGTAGATATGAAATGGTTTCGTTCGACCACAATGGGCAAACCCATTGTTATGGGGCGTAAAACATTTGAATCTTTTGGTGCTCGAGTTTTACCCGGGCGCACTAATATTATTATAACACGCACAGAAGGTTATCAAGCTGAAGGTGCGGTTGTTGTGCATTCAATTGATGCTGCCATAGCAGCTGCAGGCAATGTAGAAGAAGTTATGATTATCGGGGGAGCATCATTTTACGAGCAAATGCTACCGAAGGCGGATCGTTTGTATATCACAAAAGTGCATGGTCAATTTGAAGGGGATGCCTGGTTTCCGGAGTTTGATATGAGCAACTGGCGTGAATCTGAAAGAGTAGAAAGTCAGATAGACGAAAAAAATTCCTATGCTTGTTCATTTTTAATTTATGAAAGAAATTGATAATGCTTATATGGTAAATTTTGGGTGCATAGTATGGATATAGAGTTTTTAAAAACTTTTGTTGAAGTAAATCATACACGCCATTTTGGTAAAGCTGCAGAGAACCTTTTCGTCACACAGTCAACCGTTAGTGCTCGTATCCGGTTATTAGAAGTGAAACTAGGTGCACCTTTTATTTATACGTGCACGAAACGATATTCAGTTAACAGCTACGGGACAGCGGTTACTGAAATATGCGGAGAATATTTTAACGACATGGAATAGGGCGCGTCAGGAGATTGCTATAGAGGAAGATGATCGCATTCCTTTGACAGTAGCAGGTCTTCCTAGCCTATGGGATATAGTGCTTCAGGACTGGCTGCATACGATTTCAGATTCAAACGCTGATTTAATGATTCATGCTGAAGTATTAACGCCAGATATTATTACCAGACGATTAATCGAGGGTACGCTTGATATTGGATTTATGTTTGAAGCCCCCCGAGCTTCTGTATTACAAATAGAAAATATTACAACTATCCCTTTGTTACTGGTGTCTACAGAAAAACATGTAATTGTTGAGCAGGCAATGCATGAGAGCTATATACTTGTTGACTGGGGTACGTCATTTTCTATCGCACACGCGCAGAATTTCCCTGATATCCCACCTCCTGCTATGCGAATGGGTTTGGGTAGAATGGCAAAAGATTACCTTTTAGCTAAAAGAGGTGCTGCCTATCTAGCGGAACCAATGGTACATGAGTATATTGAACAAGGGCTATTATTTATTGTAAAAAGTGCACCAACGATTGAACGAACAGCCACAGCTGTATACTCACTGCAATCAGAGAAAAAAGAATTAATTTCAAGTATGTTGAAATATTTCGATGGGTATTAATTCAATTCTCATACTACTCGTCGTAATCCTCAAAAATATCTCTTAGATCATATTCGAATTGTTTTTCTTCTAGATATTTTTCTAGCTTATGCCGTGCTTCGAAATTGATTTTTTTTGTGTTTAGAGCACTCAAATCTGTTGAACTATAGTTAATATCGATATCTTTATCGGTAGTATTATTTGATGTATCGTCTGTTACTTGTTTCATATTTATTTTGCCGTAAATAAAAACTCTTTATATAGATATTTTCAGATTCTTTGTAAAATTATTTTTTTCGATTAATACGATCGAAGTTATTAATCAAAATTAATAGATTCAATTTTCATATGGCACATGGACGATTTAAAAAAACGATTATAAGTATTCAATATTTTCATTTTACATTAAAGTGAACTATCTATATTTTGCTCCAATGCTACGAAGAGTCGCATCATTTTTTTTGTTTTATATAAAAATACAATAGAGATAAATATATGAATTATAGAAGATTTTTACTAGTTATAATGATTATATTTGTTTCGTTCAGTTCTTATTCTAATGAATCAGACGATGAGCGTGTCATTGTTATTAACTCTAATGATGATAGCATCAGCTTGATTAGTCCAAAATCATATAAAGAAGTAGAAAGGGTTTATATCGGCAAAGGCCCACATCATTTATTGCCAACACCAGATAATCGTCATTTGATCGTGGGTAATACCAAGAGTAATGAGCTGGTGATTATTAACCCAGTAACAGGTGAAATGATAAAGCGTATCCCAAAAATAGCAGACCCTTATCATATCGGATTTTCACCAGATGGAAAATATTTTATAACAAATGGTAATCGTGTAAATCATGTGGATATTTATCAGTATCAATTACTGAATTTTAAGCTTTTAGCTAGAATAGAATTGTTATATACGCCCAGCCATATGGCTTTTTCTGATAATAATATTGTTTATATTACACTGCAAGACAGTGATAGAGTTGTTGCAATAGATGTTGAAACCCAGAAGTCGAAATGGTTTGCATCTACGGGCCGTAATCCGGCTGGCGTATGGGTGACACCAAATCAAAAATATATACTGGTAGGTAACACCAGTGCTGACTACGTTGATGTCTTTTTGGCTAGTGATGGCAGGCATATTAAAAAAATTAAAACAGGGAAAGGTGCTCATAATTTCTTGACTATGGGTGATGGACGTCATTTATTTATTTCTAATAGGGTCGAAAATACAATATCGATTATTGATCAGCATGATTTACGTGTGGTTGAAAAATTTAAAGTCCCGGGTGGGCCAGATGATATGGAGTTAAAGCGCGATGGTAAAGAGCTTTGGGTTACTTCAAGATGGCGTAACCGTGTTTCTGTGGTAGATATAAAAACGAAGAAAATAATGCATTCAATAAAGGTTGGCAGATCACCCCACGGCATCTATTATCATAAGCATGCATCACGTCGTTAAAGTTGGTTTTTTAGTATTTTTTTTAAGTGCACCTGCACATGGCAAGGTTTGTTCTGACCCTGTTCACTTAACGTTTGATGTTGGTAATATGAGTACGTCAGATTATGTGGCCCAGGTGTTGAAAGAAAAAAATATACGCGCAAGGTTTTTTTTAGCCAATAACCCAACGTCATCTGGGTCAAATGCATTAACACAGCATTGGGGAAGATATTGGCAAACACGCGTAAATGAAGGCCATGAATTTGGTAATCATACCTGGTCACATTATTTTGTAAGAAGTGATATAGGTAATGATAGGATAAAAGCCTACAGTCAAAATGGTAGCCTGGTTCGGCTGAATAAACAATCATACTGTCAGGAATTAAAAAAAGTAAAAAATACTTTTTATCGACTAACTAAGCATAACATTGATAATGTCTGGCGTGCACCTGCGGGGCGAACAACTCAAAATAGTATACGTTGGGCAACTGAGTGCGGGTATCCTGAACATATGGGCTGGTCGAGTGCAGGCTATATTCGAGATGACTTGCCAAGTGAACAACTATCAAATGAAGATTTGTTAGAAAAAGCAGTTTCTACTGTAAAACCAGGGGATATTATTCTTATGCACCTAGGCACCTGGAAACGAAAAATACAAGCTGCAAAAATTTTACCAAGGTTAGTAGATGAATTGCGTGCTCGTGGTATGTGTTTTACACCGTTAATCGCTGAATAGTGAAATGAATTTTTTATATGATTTAATTGCACCACTACAAAGTTATTTGTTTGAAAATGTAATCTTGCCGGTTATGCATTTATTTGCAATGACCGCCTGGGCGGATGAAATTTATGATGTTATTGGCGACATTTTTCTTGGGTTGTTTTCGATGATGATTATATTTTTACTCTTACGGCCTCTTGAAGCCTGGATTCCCGTAGAGCGATGGAAAGATCGTAAAGCAGTTCGGGTGGATGTTATATATACATTGATGATGCGTAGTGGACTGCTACCATTAATGTTTTTTTTATTATTTGACCCATTGTTTACAACGCTGCAAACACAAATGCATATGGCAGATATTTTCTCAGTGCAGTTAGAAGATATAATGCCATGGTTACATTCCCAGGTTTTACTGTCATTTATTTTTTATGTAGTGATATTTGATTTCTTTGATTACATTCGTCATCGAATGCAGCATCGATTTGAATGGTGGTGGGGACTGCATTGTATACATCATAGTCAAAGACAGCTGAGTTTATGGTCAGATGAACGTAACCATATCTTTGATAGTTTTATTAAGGTAGCTTGGTTTACCTTGTTGGCTGTTTTATTGGGTATACCTGGTGGTCAATTTCTTATCATCGTATTAATGATGAAATTAGTTGAGAGTTTGTCACATACAAATGTAGGGTTTAATTTTGGAAATATTATGAGCAGAGTGTTGGTTAGCCCGGTTTTTCACCGAATACATCATGGTATTGGCGTGGGCCATGAAGGTAAATATTATGGTTGTAATTTCGCTACGTTGTTTCCCATATGGGATATTATTTTTGGCACGGCAAACTTTTCTAAAAAAATTCCTGCAACCGGTATTCGTGATCAATTAACAAGCGTTAATTACGGCAATGGTTTTATTGAACAGCAGGTGATTGGCTTTAAAAGAATGATTAGAGGTCAAGCATAAGCGTTTAATGCCTGAATGATGCTAGATTATCGGGCTGTCTGGGTTAGGCGAAATAATTAAGTCAGGTGAATGCTCCTCATGGAATTCATCTACTCTTGCTTCAATTTCACTAATATCCTCAAATCGTGCAATATGGTACAGAGCATCACCTTCGTTTACTAAAGGTAAATTAGTTCGTCCAATAACGATGCCACTATAAGGCGTCGTTACATTTATTTCAGACTCGCCAAATGGATCAGCCACAACGCCAAGTAAAGTATTTTTCTTTACTCGATGACCTAGAGGGACCATGGCTCGGTGAATGCCGCTATCAGGTGCGCGCACCCATGCACTGGATCGAGCGACCACGGGTTCAAAATGTTTTTTGGATTTCTTGCGACTAGGGGGTAACATTTCAAGCGCGCGCATTACATTGATAATGCCTTTAACGCCTGCTCGAATTGCAATTTCGTCGAAACGTAGTGCTTCTCCTGCTTCATACAGCAACATAGGAATTCCATATTCGGCTGCAGCTTCTCTCAGGGAGCCATCACGTAAACTAGACGAAATAATAACGGGTACTTCAAACGCTCTTGCAAGTGCTTCAGTTTCAGGGTCGTCCAGGTTGGCACGAATTTGTGGTAAATTGCTACGATGTAACGCACCGGTGTGAAGATCTATGCCATGAGTGCTTTTTTCTACAATTTCTTTCATAAATAAATTAGCTATTCTGGCCGCCAGTGAACCTTTATCTGTGCCTGGAAAAGAACGATTAAGATCGCGCCTGTCAGGTAAATAACGTGAATGATTCATGAGGCCGTGAACATTAACAATAGGTACAGCTAGAATAGTGCCTTTTAAGCGTTTAAGTGTGGGAAGCGTGAGTAGTCGACGAATAATTTCCACGCCATTAATTTCATCACCATGAATTGCGGCACTAAGAAATAAACGAGGGCCTGAATGTTTACCGCTAACCACGTGAACGGGTACAGTCATCGGAGTGTGAGTGTATAAACGTCCGGCAGGTAAATCTATAGTCGTTCTGGTACCAGGTGAAATGGTAACTCCATTAATTATTAATGGCCCATTATTCATTATTGTTAGCCTTTTCCTTTTGTGCGAGTTTTATGTGGCTTGGCATTTTTTTCAATAAATTCAATAATCATACCTGCAACGTCTTTGCTTGTTGCTAATTCAATACCTTCGAGTCCAGGTGAAGAATTAACTTCCATGACTAAAGGGCCTCGATCTGAACGTAGAATATCAACACCGGCAACATTGAGCCCCATTGCTTTAGCAGCTTTTATAGCTGTTGCGCGTTCAGTTGGAGTGATTTTTACGAGAGAAGCGTTACCGCCACGATGAAGGTTAGATCTGAATTCGCCAGCCTGAGCCTGGCGTTTCATCGCAGCAACAACCTTGCCGCCAACCACGAGACAACGAATATCGGCACCTCCGGCTTCCTTGATATACTCTTGTATCAGAATATTGGCTTTAAGCCCCATGAAGGCCTCAATAACACTTTCGGCGGCTTTTTTTGTTTCAGCTAAAACCACGCCAATACCCTGGGTGCCTTCAAGTAGTTTAACTACCAGTGGCGCACCCCCAACCATTTTTATTAAATCCTGAATGTCATCCGGGTTATGGGCGAATCCGGTTTTAGGTAAACCAAGCCCCTTACGAGCAAGTAATTGTAATGATCGTAATTTATCGCGTGAACGACTAATAGCGACAGACTCGTTGAGAGGGAATGACCCCATCATTTCAAATTGTCTGAGTACAGCCGTTCCATAAAAAGTGACTGATGCTCCTATACGTGGAATAACGGCATCAAAATAGGGAAGCACTTCACCTTTAAAATGAATTTCAGGTTTGCTGGATTCAATATTCATATAACTGCGTAATGCATCGAGTACAAGTGGTTCATGGCCTCGTACTTCGCATGCTTCTATTAGGCGACGTGTAGAATAAAGGTTTTTGTTACGAGATAAAATAGCTATTTTCATGTGATTCCCTGCATCTATATTGATGGTGTTAGTTTTCTTTTGGTAGCTTGAGTAAATATGAAGCGCCAGGGTTCACTATAATTTTGTTTTTCATGGCGGTACGCCCAAGCAACATACGAAATCGCATGTTGTCACGATTAGTAAGCGTAATTTCGATAGGCCATTGTTCTGCCCCGAGTATGATTTGTGTGGAAATAACATAACGTTTTTCGGTATGCCCTCCAGAATCAGTGACATTACGTTGGTCAATTACCTTAGCCTCACAAAAGATCTCTGTTTTAATGCTACGTTGTTTTGGGTGGATACCAAAACGCACCCATCGCTGATCATTTTTGATAAAGGGTTCGACATTGAAGGCATGCAAACAAGATGTTTTTGCGCCAGTGTCAATTTTTACTTTAATCTTTTTCAGGCTAAGTTCGGGCAGTGAGCACCATTCTCGCCATCCAACGGTCGTTAGATTATTATTCATATTGTTGTTCACAACATAATTCTATATATTAGGCTAAGTTGACATGATTTTTAGATAATGGCAAGAGTATTTATCTGATTATCAGTCTACTTCTTCTTTCATTGTCCAGTCCACAGGCCTCGGGATATTCAAGCAGGGTTAATCTGTAATGTATATAAATTGTTTGCCCAATATTCATATAATTTCTTACCTAAATATGACACTTGTAAGGCTATTTTTTTTATTGCTTATTGTGTTTTCAGGTGTGCCTATCTATGCGCAGGAGGAAATAACTGATATAGCCTGGAAAAAATATTCAGGGTTATTGGACACCTTTGAACGTGAATTAAAAAAAGATAGGTTAAGTGAAAATCAGTTGCCGGAATTAATAAAACAGGTTACTTCAATAAAGACGGTATCAGTACAATGTGTGACAGAACAAAATTTGTTGCTGAAAAAATTAAAAGCTGATCTTTCTACATTAGGGGAATCAGTTAAGACTGAGCCAGTAGAAGTGAAAAAGAAACGTTTACTTTTGGGCAAGGAAATTACCGACAATGAAAAACAATTGGCAACTTGCAAGGTCTTTGTTCTTAGAAGTGAAGAAACATTAAAACAGTTATCCTTGGTGCAACAACGATTATTGGCAGAAAGGCTTTTAGCAAAGGATTCTACGTTTATAAAATTGTTCCAGGATAATTGGAATAAGCCATCATTACGATGGCAGTCTAGCAGTTCGTTTATCGTGAAAAATAGCGGATTAAATGTCTTCGATCTGAAGAGCGTGCTTGTACTTGCATTAATATTTATAGTCACTTTCTTTATCGCCAGATTCTTTGCTAATTACTTATCGAAACGTGTCAATAGAAACCTACCTGTAGATGCGTTCTCATTTCATTTCATGCGGGCCGTGCTGTCGGTTTTTGCTCAATATCTACCCTATTTATTAATGAGTCTTGCAGGTGCGACTTATTGTTATGTGGTAACGGTTAATGCTTCACCGGTGCCATTTATAAGCGTGGTGGCATATGGTGTACCAGTTTACCTTTTGTTAATGATAATAATTGAAGTATTTTTGAGCCCACGAAAACCTGCTGTTTTACTTTTCAGTATTCCTGAAGATATATCCAGGGCATTGGCGAAACGTCTCAAAGTCTTTTCGTTATTAATATTTTTGGGTTATTTATTGTTTGCAACTTTGTTGGCGCAAAGTCTTCCAGATGCAACTTATTTATTGGCACGTGGAGTCTTTGCAATATTCTTTGTTTTAAATTTGATATGGGTATTCTGGATATTAGGACGCATTCCGCGTTTTGCTGATACGATTGCTTTTCGTGTAGGTATTAGTCTGGTTTTATTTTCTATTCTTGTAGCTGAAATGCTTGGGTATCGAAATCTTTCGGCTTTCGCGATGCGTGCCGTTCTTGGTACCTTGATTTTATTTGGTGTTTTATTACTTGTTCAGCGTTTATTATGTGAAGTTTTTGAAGGTTTGGATCAAGGTAATCGTAGTTGGCAGAAAAAGATTCGTAAGGCGATGGGCGTTCATGCGAAAGGAAACTTACCTGGTTTAATTTGGGTTAGATTTTCTGTTGGTGCTTGTTTATGGCTCATGTTTATTGTTGTTACTCTGAGGATATGGGGTCTGTCTGAAACAGGTATGCAACAGTTACATTCATTTGCCATTGATGGATTTACGATAGGGTCATTGAAAGTAATGCCAGCAAGAATTTTACTATCATTGGTGAGCTTGACCATAATGCTTGGCATTAATAGCTGGTTTCGTGCGCGCCTTGAAAAAACCTGGCTGCTAAGGACGCGTATTGAACGAGGTGCGCGTGAGGCGATGGCGACTATTAGTGGCTACACAGGAGTTGCGATTGCCATTCTTATTGCATTATCAATTGCTGGAGTTGAATTCGGAAATCTGGCTATTATTGCAGGTGCCTTATCGGTTGGTATTGGGTTCGGGTTACAAAATATTGTTAATAATTTTGTTTCGGGTCTGATTTTGTTGTTTGAGCGCCCAATCAAGACCGGGGACTGGATAGTTGTTGGTGGAACAGAAGGGTATGTTAAACGAATTAGTATCCGTTCAACACAAATACAAACTTTTGATCAGGCTGATATTATTGTCCCGAATTCAGAGCTTATTTCTGGACAGGTAACTAACTGGATGTTAAAAGATATTAAGGGACGCATAAGAATACCCATTGGTGTTGCTTATGGAAGTGATACTGGTCTGATACATGATGTTTTAATGGATGTCGCAAAGCAAAATCCCATGGTTGTTATTGATGGAAGCTCACCTGAGCCAAAAGTGTTATTTATGGAGTTTGGTGATAGTGCTTTGTTGTTTGAGTTGCGTGTATTCATCCATAACATCGATAAAAGATACCAGGCAACCAGTGACCTCAATTTCGCTATTGATGCAGCTTTCCGAGAAAACAATATAACGATACCCTTTCCACAGCGTGACGTACATATTAAAAATGTTTCTAATGATTCAGAAAATGACGGGCCGGAGAAGTCAGAGTAAATGATAGGTAATCAATAAATGAATTTTACCAGCGATAGAGATGATAAAAATATTAAGAATTGTATATAGGTGAACCAATGAATAAAAATGATGGTTTGATTACAGCTTATATTCTTGATGGAAAGGGTGGGGGTAAGGCTGTAGAATGGAATGATATCCGTGAATGGCACGAAGGTAAGGGCGTGTTATGGATACACCTGGATTATACATTACCGTTAGCTGCACAATGGTTAAGTGAAGAAAGCGATCTTGATGAAGTGGTTATTGCAGCATTATTGAGTGATGATCCCCGGCCTCGAAGTGTCGTAATGCAAGACGGCTTACTGTTGATGTTAAGGGGTGTCAATTTAAATCCAGGCGCTGACCCTGAAGATATGGTGTCTTTACGAATTTGGGTTAGTAATAACCGTATTATTACTACACGCAGAAGACAGCTTCTCTCAATCGGGGATTTGAGCAACGCAATTGAGCGTGGTAAGGGGCCTTGTTGTACAGGTGACTTCATAATTGACATAACAGAACGCTTGGTTGAAAGAATGGCGGATGTTGTCAATAACATTGATGACCGTACTGATTTACTCGAAGACCAAGTGCTTACAGCTCAAAGCCATCAACTCAGGCCAAAAATTTCTGAACTTAGGCGCGAGGCAATTGGTTTGCGTCGTTATTTGGCGCCACAACGTGACGCAATGTCTCGTTTGTATAATGAGCGAGTGAGTTGGTTTAATGATACTGATCGAATGCATTTGCGTGAGATCGCAGACCGAAACATGCGTTATATAGAAGACCTGGACTCTGTACGAGAAAGAGCTATTGTTATTCAGGAAGAATTGATGAGTCGTATTTCAGAACAAATGGATAAACGTATGTATGTCTTGTCGATAGTAGCAGCTATTTTCTTGCCATTAGGTTTCTTAACTGGGTTGCTTGGTATAAATGTAGGTGGCATACCTGGCGCCGAATATAAAGGTTCATTTTATGTTTTTTGTTTGATTCTAGTCGCTGTCGTTATAATGCAAATAAAAATTTTCAAGAAAATGAAATGGATGTAGGTGAATTTCTTTTCAAGGAAGACCTATCTTGATCGTTTGTATGAATGTTGATTCCAGGAATTAAATCAAATTAATTAACAAGTAGATATGAAATGGTTGACTAACCGTTAGTTATTTTTCACCAGCATTTAGGGTCTTTTTATCTTGAGTGGGGCTTTGAGGTTCTGCAACCCATTTAAATAAAGCAAAGTCTTTAAGTTTTTTGTTGGAATAAGCTGAAAGCAATAAGACGACACCGATGGTGATCATATGGATTTCAGGGTAAGTCAATATAAAAAAGCCAATTTGTTCTTGTACGAGAATCTGATAACAGCCTAAAGCAACAATAGCGGTCCATCCTAGTCGAATTACTGCAACCCTTGCGCCATCTTCATCGAGTGTTTTATATAAACTGTCTATTAAAGAAGTAAGTATAATGATGGGTAAAAGTACAATATGGCCTGCAGGGTTGAATGAATAATAGTCCATAATTGATACGCTTAGTGTCATACTCATTGCAACAATAGTAAACACGATAGTCAGTCTTGGTGATCGGGACAGGTTATCGGGCATAATTGAGCGACCAAAAATACCTGTGATAGCGACAATGGAAAGGATGACCATGGTGGTAAGCCAGTCAGCATAAATTGCAGCAAAAGCAAGTAGAGAAGGTGTGAATGTGCCGTATGTGCGAATGCCTAACATATTGCGGCAAAAGGTAGTAAATAGCGCACCTAATGGAAGTAATAACAAGGTTGCTAATGTTTTTCGGGCATCAAGAGAAAGTCGTGTAAGATCCAGTATGTTCATAAAGCTGATAGTTTCACGTCCGAGTTTGCCACTAGGCACAAATTCTTCAGTAATATCGATATCCAGTTTTATATCTGATGCCGTAGACAGTCCAATAATGGAATCTCCATTAAACCGTGCAGGTACAAAATTAGCGGGTAAGGTTCCTGAATAGCCATTCTCTAGGTCGTATGGAGCCCATCTTTGTTCGTCGTAAATTTCCACCCAAAAATGCTCTTTAGCATCAATACCTTCTTTAAGTATTAAGCCTGTAACTAACCTTGAAGGTATTTTACTGGCGCGGCAGAGTGCGACCATGGTACGTGCGCGGTAAAGTGTGATTTCACTTTCTGACGGTAAAATCGTTTTGGTGTCATTATTTTTAACTATATTGTTCTTGGTTATGTATTTGAAAATATTATCAATTAGTTGATTTTTATTTATATTATGCGCATTCAATTGTGCAAGGATCGCATCTATCTCTGAGCGATTATCCGAAATATTCTCACTGAGGTAACGCTCACGCTGTTGAGTTGATAACGTGACTATTGGCGTATTTTTTTTATTTCCAACGGGGCTGATATGAATCGTAAAATCGATTGATATTGCTTTTTTACCAGCTGACGTGGCTACCGCAGCAATATCTCTGGTTGATGTGTCTTTTGTTCGGTTGCGTAGTAAACGTAGCCCTGAATTCTGGACCGTTTGTGCAATCACTATTGCGTTGTTAGTATCCCATGGAGGTGCAATCCTGATTAAAGCCCCAATTTTTGGAGCATCGAACGTTGCCTGGTAGCTTAAGACGTAGATTTTATCGTTCGCAGGTATCCCTTCTCCATTAGAGAGGTTTAGTCTAACCAGTAAAGCGGTAATGGCTATGAATAACAAAATAAGAACAAGCCAGATAAGATATTTCTTATTTAATTGTTTTTTTAATGTTTTTATCGGCATCGTAATCAAGTTATCACGTGAGCGTCGAATTCGCTAACTTAATATTGATTGATTTTACATTCATTGAGAATTTACGCTAATATTTTATTGAGTCGAAGGTTAAGGTTTTTTCTTGTTACTTCTATAAGGTTTTAATGATGATCGCACAAATTATATTAAATAAGAATAAGATGATTATTTTCTTTATATTACTTTGTATATCAGTAACAGCAGATTCTAAACAAGTGATCGGCTGGATAGAAAAAGGAAGTATTCTTGAGGCTGGCATTACTCTTCATGCAAAAATTGATACAGGAGCAGATACCACTTCGCTCAGTGCTAAAAACTATGAAATTATAAATAAGATGGGTGAGCAGTGGGTGCGATTTACAGTTAATACCAGAGACGGTGATTCTGCTATTTTTGAAAAAAAACTAGTCAAGCATATTAAAATAAAACGTAAAGCTCATGTTTCGCAAAAACGTCCTGTGGTGAATATGACTATCTGTATAGGAGATATTTATAAAAATATTAATGTTAATTTAACTGACCGAAGTAATTTCAAATATCAGTTATTAATAGGTCGGCACTTTCTCAAAGGCAGTTTTATAATAGATCCTTCTGTTCAATACACTGTTGAACCTCAGTGTAAGTTCGTTGAAGATACTGGCCAGCCAAAAAATGAGTAATTTGTGATCTTTTAGTTCTTTTAGAACGTAATGTTGCTCGTTATAAAAAAGGGGTGCAGAAAAAATATCCTGGCCCCCTTTTTTTATATAAATTTCTAAATTTAATTAGGTAAGTTATTTTTTTTCATTAACTCGGTTGCCTTGTCTTTGGTATTATCTTTTAGTTCAATAGATTTTTCTTTTACTGCGTCTACGACTTCATTGGTTTTTTCAACAACAACTTCTTTACCTTTTTCAACGTATTCTGTAGTCGTTTTTTCCATCTCAGTAGTATTGGTTTCTTTCATGGTGGCTTTTGGAGTGGTTGCACTGCTGCCGTTAACATTTTGTTTTGCTGCAGGCTCATCTGGTTGTGTGCATCCGATAACACTCATAGCAATGATACATAGTGAAATCAAGCTTGATTTATTCATAGTAATGTTTCCTCTGTAGTAGTAAATGCAGCATATACTGATAAATAGAGAATAGACACTATAATGGATAACAGAAATCGTTTATTTTACTTGCCACCTAGTAAAGTCCCCATAATGCCACGAATGATACGGCGACCTAACGAACTGCCTATCGATCTTGCTGCACTTTTCATCATTGCCTCGCCAACGCCCTGCCGACGAGATTTTGAACGTGCTGATTTTGGTTTGACGGGTGTATTTTTTTGTTCTGATTTTTCCAGTGCCTTTGTATGTTGTTCATCGGCTGCACGTTTTTTTAATATTTCATGCGCAGATTCTCTGTCGATTTCAGTGTCATAGCGACCTTTCAGAGGTGACCGGTTTAATATCTCTTCACGCTCTTTTGTATTTAATGGTCCAATACGTGAATGCGGAGGGCGTATCAGTACTCGTTCGACTGGAGTTGGCCTGCCTTTATCATCCAACACCGATACTAATGCTTCGCCTGTCCCGAGCTCAGTAATAGCTTTCTTGGTATCAATTGATGGATTATTGCGAAATGTTTCTGCGGCAGCTTTAACCGCCTTCTGGTCGCGAGGCGTGAATGCACGCAAGGCATGTTGTATTCGCGTGCCTAATTGCCCCAGCACCTGCTCAGGGATGTCTAACGGATTTTGACTAATAAAATAAACGCCAACGCCTCTTGATCTGATTAACCTGACAACCTGTTCAATTTTTTTCAGTAAAGGCTTCGGAGCGTCATCAAAAAGCATATGCGCTTCATCAAAAAATAAAACCAGTTTAGGCTTGTCAGCATCGCCAACCTCAGGTAATTGTTCAAATAACTCAGACAGTAACCATAGTAGAAACGTAGCGTATAGACGTGGTGATTTTGACATCAAACGTGTCACATCCAGCACGCTGATTACACCACGACCACTGAAGTCAGTGATCATGTAATCATTTAGATTTAACGCAGGTTCTCCGAAAAAATCCTCTGCCCCTTGTTCTTCCAGCATTAATAATTTCCGTTGTATGGCTCCAATACTGGCTGAAGAAATATTGCCATACTCGCTACTCAGTTCTTTACGGTTTTCACTGACCCACTTTAATATAGTACGTAAATCCTTGAGATCCAGAAGCAACAGGCCGTTGTCATCAGCAAGTTCAAATGTACTGTATAACACCCCTGTTTGCGTATCATTTAAATCGAGCAAACTGGAAAGCATCAATGGCCCTATATCAGATATTGTCGCTCGAACAGGGTGCCCGGACTGTGCAAAGATATCCCAAAACAGGGTAGGGTTAGCTTCATTATTAAAATCCTTAAGCCCGATTACATCCAGTCGTGATTGTATCTTGTCATTCATTGATCCTGCCTGGGCAAGGCCGGACAGGTCTCCTTTTACATCGGCCAGAAATACCGGTACACCATTACGGGAAAAACTTTCTGCAAGCACCTGTAAGCTGACTGTTTTTCCAGTCCCGGTCGCTCCTGCAATCAGTCCATGGCGATTGGCCATGCGTAGATTTATGTTTACCTGTGTGTCTTGATTGCCACCTATACATATAGTTGTCATTTTTTTATCTCGACCTTTGTTCTAAATAAATAATTACTAAAGCCGGCTGGCTTTAAATGTATTGCATTGTCCTAGTGAACCATTATCAAACCCGTTTTTGAACCAGCGCACACGCTGTTCTGATGATCCATGGGTAAATGATTCAGGCGTTATATAACCCCGGGCCTGTTTTTGTAATCTGTCATCCCCAATAGCGCTAGCGGCACCAAGTGCTTCTTCTATGTCTCCTGGATCAAGAATGCTGCGGCTGCGTTTGGCATGATGTGCCCAAACTCCTGCAAGGCAGTCTGCTTGAAGCTCCTGCTGTATAGATAATGCATTAGCTTTTTGTTTGTTAACCTTGCGTTTTGCTTGATGCACTTTTTGTGAAATGCCCAATAAAGTTTGTAAGTGATGCCCAATTTCATGTGCAATAACATAAGCTTGTGCAAAATCTCCCGGTGCGTTATGTCTGTTTTTTAAATCATTATAAAAACCAAGATCGATATATACTTTTTGATCTGCCGGACAATAAAATGGTCCCATTGCAGACTTTGCATAGCCACAAGCGGATTTAACCTCATTAGTAAAAAGCACTAATTTTGGTTCTTTATACTTACGCCCCATTTCAGAAAATATTTTTTGCCATGTATCTTCCGTATCAGCCAAGACAACAGAAACAAATTCTCCGAGTTGTTTTTCTTTTGCAGAGAGATGATGTGCTTGCTGGGGTTGATTAGTAGCCGAATAGTTATTTGTTCCTTGCAACAAGAAGCTTGGGTCTATACCAAAATACATTGCGGCCAAGGCAATTAAAATGGTACCAATACCTCCTCTCTTTACTCCTCGAGAGAAACGTTTTGGTTTGTTTCCTCGGATATCCTCAATATTCCTACTTCGTCTTCCTGTTTTCCAGCGCATATAAAATTTACCTTGTTGAAGGTCGGGCAAAATAATCTGTTATTGTAGTCAATAACTGTAACGTGAATACAATTCCGGCTGCAAGTAATTTACAATCGTTAACGGTACCTAAATTTTAAATAAACGGAATTGAAGCGGTTGATACTATTCAATCTCTAATAAGCAGGGAAGGTATGATCGAATCTGTGCTGGAGCACGGTTGAAAATAGATTTCACTCAATGATTCGGTAAGGTTCGCAATTCACATTAAACCACGTTTCATCTTCTAATCTGAGGGCGGTTAGTTTGCCGCCCCATAAGCAACCGCTATCAAGTGCATAGGTACCTTGTTCATGATTAGGACCAAGTGTTGACCAGTGACCAAAAACAATTTTCATATTGCGACTGGCTCTGTCTTTAATCTGAAACCAAGGTAAACCTTTAGACTGTGTTCCTATTGGGCCTTTTTCTTTTAAGAATAATTGGCCCTCCTCGCTACAGTATCTCAAGCGTGTAAAGCTGTTGGTGATAAAACGAAGTCGATCCATACCTGCAAGATTACTAGACCAAACATCAGGTTGATTACCGTACATATTTTTTAGGAAGTGAATATAATTTTCACCTTGGAGTGTATTTTCTATTTCATGTGAGGCTTGATTGGTTTGATCAAAATCCCATTGCGGGGGCAAGCCGGCATGAATCATGCTGAACCCGAGTTGTTTATCATGATGAAAGAGTGGTTGTTTTCTTAGCCAGTTAACCAGTTCATCAAGGTCAGGAGAATTTAATAGCTCGTCGATATTATCATCGTCGCTATGTTTGGCAAAACCCTCCGCGACGGCAAGGAAATTGAGATCATGGTTTCCGAGTACAGTAACGGCTTTGTTTTTTAATTGTTTTACAAATTGTAATGTATGTAAGGAATCTGGTCCACGGTTGACAAGGTCACCCGCGAACCAGAGTTGATCTTGATTGGGGTTGAATTTTATTTTTTCTAATAATGTTTGCAGTGACTCGAAACAGCCTTGTATGTCACCAATTGCATAGGTGCTCATAGATTAGTGCAGGGCGTTAG
>Ga0316204_10001993_pt1 | contig 49966 bp, 44 predicted proteins | sample 6monrhotite_MG_2_FD_205661 | JGI IMG/M metagenome (GOLD analysis project Ga0316204, IMG submission 205661) | Microbial mat bacterial communities from mineral coupon in-situ incubated in ocean water Damariscotta River, Maine, United States -... | ecosystem: Environmental > Aquatic > Marine >... | reverse complement strand
CGTGACCGTCGCAGGCCTCGTAGGCGCGCGTCTCTGCCGCAATGATGCGGCGTGCGAGGTGCTTCTCTTCGTCCGGGCCGAGTGCGCGGTTCCAGTTCTTGGATGCCATGGGTTGCCTCCGATGAACTGAGGATGGGCCGGCGCACATCTGTTTGCAAACTGTGTGCACCATGCTTTCATCACGAAATGTCTCGACTGCCTAAATGCTAGTTTTTAGGACAATCATTTCGATTGTGGTGCCGTGTTCGAACTGTGTGCAGCTGCACTGGACACGATCTGTGATGCGGTGCGGGTCACGTCGGCGACCACCACGTACAGGGCGGGCACGAGCAGCAGGATGACGAAGGTGGCGAAGAGCACACCGAAGCCAAGGCTGATGGCCATGGGGATGAGGAAGCGGGCCTGCATGCTCGTCTCGAGGATCATGGGGGCCAGGCCGAAGAAGGTGGTCAGCGAGGTGAGCAGGATGGGGCGCAGGCGCCGCCGTCCACCCCACGTGACCGCCTCCTCGGCTGAGGCGCCGTCCCGTCTTCGTTGGTTGGTTGCATCGATCAGCACCAACGAGTCGTTCACCACCACGCCGGACAGGGCGATGATGCCGAACACGCTGATCATCGACAGCTCGTAGCCCATGATGAAGTGGCCCCCTACGGCCCCCACGAAGCCCATGGGGATGGCCGCCATGACAATGATGGGCTGGACGTAGGAGCGGAAGGGAATCGCCAGCATCGCGTACATGACGAAGGCGACGATGATGGTGTTGGTGACCAAAGAGGCGAAGACCTCTCCTTGTTCCCGCTGCTCACCGGCCATCTCGATCTCCAGCCCTGGGTGGCGGCTCCGGAAGGAGGGCAAGACGTCCGACTCCAGGGATTCGAGGACCTCCCCGGAGCTGCGCACGCCCGAGGCAAGCTCGGCTTGCACGTTCACGATGCGGCGACCGTCTTCCCGATCGATGACCGTCGGGGCGCGTCCGCGCTCCAGCTCCGCCACGGCATGCAGCGGCACCGCCTCCTGCCCTCCAGGGCGCAGGATGCGCAGCTGCTCGATGTCCCGCTCTCCGTTGCGCTGCCGCTCCGGCAGGCGAACCATCACCTTGACCTCGTGACGCCCGCGCTGCTCGCGGAGCGCCTCTGCCCCGAAGAACGCGGAGCGCAGCTGTCGGGCGACATCGTTGCCCGTGATGCCCATGTTGGACGCCGATGGACGCAGGTGAAAGTCCAGCTGAGGCTTGCCGCTGGCGTAGCTGTTCTCGTGGTTGGTGAGCTGTTCGTACTGTCGCAGCTCTTCCAGCAGCTCGGTGCTCGCCTTCGCCAGCACCTCGGTGTCGGTGTGGGACAGCTGCACGTCGATGGCCGAACCGCCCCCGGGGCCGCTCGAGCTGTTGAACTTCAAGGCCTCCACGCCGGCCATGACCGGCGTGTTGGCGGTCCAGGCCGCCGCGAAGTCCGCGGAGGAGACATCGGGTCGCTCCTCGGTCGGCGTCAGCTGAACCTCGACGGTCACCAGGTGGGAGCCAGACGCGGAGGAGCCGCCCCCGGGTCCCCCTTGTCGGGGGCCCGAACCCAAGGATGTGTACATGCCGTAGAACAGCCCATCCTTGCCGCCGAGGTCGTCGACCGAGCGCATGGCGGAGCGCTCCAGCGTCCGTTGGATCTCCGCGGTCACCTCGACGGGCGTGCCGTAGGGCAACCTCGCGCTCGCCGTGACGACGTCTCCCTCGAGCTTGGGAAAGAAACTGAACGGCACAAGGCCACTGCCCATCACCCCAATGGTGAGGACGAAGAGGGCCACAGCGGCGCCGATCACGGCGTACCGCTGACGGATGGCCACCACGAGGGTTGGGGCGTACACGTGCTCGCCGAACCAGTCCAGGCCACCGGAGACCGGCCTACGGACTCGGTCGATACCCTTGTATAGGGCCTTGATGGGGCCAGGGGTGATCTTCCACAGCGTGTCGTAGTTGTGCCCCAGGTGGGACGGGAGAATCCAGAAGCTCTCCACCCAGCTGATCGCCAGCACCAGGATGACCACGAGCGGCATGATGCGGAAGATCTTGCCCATGAAGCCGGGCACCTGGAGCATCGGGCTGAAGGCGATGAGCGTGGTGAGGATCGAGAACGTGACGGGAACGATCATCTCCCGGGCCCCGAGGACGGACGCCTCCATGCGGTCCGAGCCGGTCTGTTCCTTCTCGTAGACGTTCTCCCCGACGACGATGGCGTCGTCGACGACCATCCCCAGGGTGACGATGAAGGCGAACAGCGACACCATGTTGATCGACACGTCGGCGATGGGCATCAGGGCGAATGCGCCCAGCACGGAGATCGGGATTCCTAGGCCGACCCAAATGGCCAGGCGCAGGTCGAGGAGGAGGGCCAGGATCACGAACACGAGGATCAGACCCAGCCGAGCATTGCGAAGCAGCAGGTCGATGCGGGCCTCGAGCATCTCCGAGTCGTCATCCCACAGGGCGATCTCGATGTTGGCCGGAAGCTCGTTCCTCAGGTCGTCGGCGAGGGCGTTGACCACACGGGAGACCCGGGTCGGGGTCTCGCTGCCGACGCGGTAGGCGACGACGCGCACAGCCGGCTTGCCGTTGAAGTACGAGAACTGGTCGGAGTCGACGTAGCCGTCGTGGACCCCTGCCACCTCCCCGAGGGTGACGTCGGCGCCGCCCATGGTGCCTCGCAGCACGATGTCTTCGAACTCGTGGCCCTCCTTGCGACGGTCGGCCACCCGAACGAGGACCTCGCCTCCACCGGTCTTCACCGAGCCTCCGGGTAGCTCCAGCGACGCTTGGCGAATCTGCAGTGCAACCTGGTCGAGGGTGAGGCCGAGGGCCTCCAGCTGCTCGCGCGGCACTTCCACCGCCACCTCGAGGTCTCGCACCCCTTCGATGGCGACGTAGGTGATGTCGGGGTGGTCGAGCATGCGCTGTCGGGCGTCCTCCGCGAGGGCCTGCAGCGTCTTGAGATCCTGGTCGCCAGCGAGGATGAGGGAGACCACGGTGCGGCGCTGCGACATCAGCGAGACAATGGGCTCCTCGGCCTCCTCGGGGAACGACTGGATTCGGTCGATGGCGGACTTGATGTCCGCGAGCACCCGATCCGGGTCCGCGCTGATCTCCAGTTCCGCACCCACGCTAGCGGCACCTTCGGCCGCGACGGAGGTGATGCGCTTCACCCCGTCTACTGAGCGCATCTCCTCCTCGACGGCCAGCACGATGCCCTGCTCGACCTCGTTCGGGCTGGCCCCGGGGTACGGCACCGACACCGAGATGATGTCGAGGGTGAACGCAGGGAAGACTTCCTGCTTGGTCCGCATCATCCCCACGATGCCCGCGGCGATGATCACGATCATCAGCAGGTTGGATGCCACCGAGTTCCGGGCCATCCATGCGAGAGGGCCCTGAGCCCATTCGGGGAGCTTCTCCTTGAGCGCCTCAGTCACGACGAGCCTCTCCTTCGTTCGTGCCGAGCACGTCGACGGGCATGCCCACGATGGGCAGCGACAGAGGGGACACCACGATGCGGTCGCCGTGGGTGAGTCCATCGGTGATCAGCAGCTCGTCTTGCTCCTTCCACCCAATCTCCACCTCTCGCCGCGCGAGCACGTCGCCGGCGTCGGAGGCGTCGACCACCCAGACGTGCTTGCCTTCGTGCAGTGCCGTTCGGGGCATGCGCACCACGTCCTGGAGGGTGCGTCCCTCCAAGATCACGTCGACATAGGCGCCGGGAAGCAGCGGAAGGCCGCCGGCGTCGTCTTCCAGCGGACGGTCGATGGCGACCACCAGCTGGGCAGTGCGGGTCTGGGGGTCGAGCTGGGCCTTCAGCTGCTCGACCTGGCCGCGTCGAACCACCGCGGTCCCCGAGCCCAAGTCCTGGCGCACGAGGGCCGCGGAACCAGGCCGGTCGCCGTGGGGGAGCACGACCGCCGCGAGCTCGTCGACAGGGAGGCTCACCGTGACCCAGAAGCGATCGGTGCCGATGAGGGTAGCGAGGGGGGCTCCCGGGGAGACCACCTGTCCGAGGTCGACGGACTCGTCGAGCACCAGGGAGTCGAAGGGAGCCACGAGGCGCGTGCGGGAGAGGGCGATCTCTGCCTTCTGAAGATTGGCCTCTGCGGACGCGAGGGCCTGCTCTGTGGCGGCAAGCTGCGGCCCACGAAGGGCCAGCGGGGCGTTCTCGGGTTGTGTATCGGACCGGAGGAGCGCCCACTCCTTCCGAGCGACCTCCCCCCGACCACGCTCGAGCTGTAGCTCCAGCTCGGACTGTCGGACCTGTGCCTTGGCTTGCTCGACCGCCAGGCTGTAGTCGCGGCTGTCGATGCGGGCGAGCACGTCTCCCTTGGCGAGGAACCCCCCAGGGATGGCGGCGTCGCTCACCCAGGTGATGCGGCCCGAGACCTCCGGCAGCAGCGTGATGCGCTGGGACGCCTCCACGACTCCGTTGGCGTAGAGCTGCGCCGTGGACTCCGTGGTCTGTGCCTCCAGCACCTCGACGGTCGTCGCCGCGACCGCGACCTCTGCCTTGCTGGCACGTGGCCGCAACATGATGCCGGCCCCCGCACACGAGACCGCGACGACGATCAACGTCAAGGGGGCGACGACGCGAAGGAAGAACAGCGCGAGCCAGCTGTCTTGAGAGGTGCTCGGCCCGTCGGGTCCGGGGGCCGAGTCGTGCATCGGCGCGTCGGGGGTCGGGTCGGTCATGGGGTGGCTCCGTTGCCGCCAAGGGCGGTGAAGAAAGCGATGCGGGCGGACAGCACGTCACGGTGGGCCTGGAGGGCACCGATCTCGGCCTGCTGGAGGCCGTTCCACGAAGTGAGGACGTTCACGAAGGGGTCGATGCCAGCGAGGTAGCGGTCCTGAGATTCATCGAAGGCTTGTCGGGAGGCCTCGAGTTGGGCCTTCACGGACTGGCGTCGCAGGCGGTTCTCACGGTCGCGGACGGCGGCGGAGCGCACGTCAGAGACGGCCGTGAGCACAGCCTGGTTCCATGCGTGCACTGCCTGGTCTCGCTGCGCACGAGCCGAGCGGATGCCCGCGTGGGTCTGGCCCCCGTTGAACAGCGGCACGCTGGCCGTGCCCCCGACCGACCAGCCGGACAGCGAGTCGAAGCTGTCGGAGTAGGCGTAGTTCCAACCGGTGCCGGCCTGGGCCTGAAGGGTGGGCAGCAAGGCCAGTGTGCTCGATGTGACCCGGAGCTTCTGTGCATCCCAGCGCTTGTGAGCGGCCACCGTGTCGGGCCGACGAGCCACGAGCTGCTCAGGCGTGCCGGCATCGGGCGGAGCCCCAGGCTCGGGGAGCGCGTCACCGACCGTGGGGGGACGGTTCGGGTCGGCGCCAATCAAGACCGCGAGCTGCTGCGCTGTGGCCTGAATGCTGATGCGTGCGGGTGGGAGAAGGGCCTCGGTGGAGGACGTCGCGGACCGTTGCTGCAGCACGTCGAGGGCCGAGCCCGTGCCCTGCTCGAAGCGAAGCTCTACGATGGTCAGCAGATCCCTCTGGGCTTGAAGCTGGGCCTCCAGGATGCGGAGCTGCTCCCGCGCGGCGAGGTGGTCCAGGTAGGCGGACGCGATGGCTGAGCCGACCGAGAGCCGCTGCGCTGCTAGATCGCCCTCGGCCGCTTCCGCGTCGTAGCGGCTCGCGAGGAACCCTGTCGTGGTGCGACCGAACAGGTCGAGCTGCCACGTGGCGTTGAGTCGGGCGCTGCCCTGGAAACACCAGTCGCCCGCAGGGGGCTGGGTGAAGTCTGGGGCGCCGACGGCACAGAAGGCGACCAGATCGATCGGCTGGCCCGTGGTGGAGACGTCGAAGGAGGCCCGAGGGAGGAGGGGCGCAAAGGCCGCGAGCTCACCCGCCCGCGCGGCTTTCAGGGTCGCGTAGCTGCGACCGACCTGGGGAGAGCTGTCGAGGCCGGAGCGCACGACGTCGGCAAGGATGGGGTCGCCGAGCTGCTCGTACCAAGGGCCCGTGGCCACCTCGGCGCCGTCCAAGGACGCGAATGAGTCCAGCTCGTCGGGCGCGATGGCGGGCGCCGGTGCGGCGAGCGCGCTGGCCAAGAGGAAGGCGGCGATCACGGGGTCTCCACGGCTGGGGCGAGGCCCCGCCACAGCACGTCGATCAGGTGTTCGACGTAGGGGTCTTGGTCGGCTGGAGGAGCGTGGGCGGGCTCGAGTGCCGTGATGTGCTTCATGAACGCCCTTCCATGGAGCGCGCCCATCAGCGCTTGGGCCGCAGCCCCTGCGTCGACCTCCCGCACCAGACCGCGAGTGGTGGCCTCCTCGAACCACCGTGTGAGGGCGATCCGACCTCGCACGGGCGGGGGGTTCGGGTGTCGCTTCATCAGCTCTCGGGCGTCGAAGGCCGCCCGGAGCATCGCCAGGCAGGGAATCATCTGGTCGAAGAAGACCGACATGCGTCGGGAGATGTCGCGGAGTTGGTCTCGTACGGGGCGGTCGTCGACCCCAGCCTCGACGTGCACCACCCAGTCTGGCGCTCCGATGGGCATCAGTGCCTGGACCACCAGGTCATCCTTGGTGCCGAAGCGCTTGAAGAGCGCCGCCTGGGAGAGACCGACCTCCTTGGCGATGACGTTCGTGCTCACGGATGGGCCGTGCTGGAGGATGCAGCGGCGAGCCGTGGAGAGGATGTCGCTGTCTGAGACTTGGCGGGGTCGCATGGCATTCGCCTGGGCGAAGGGGAAGGGCGGCGCGAGGTAGCGAGCCGGGGGTATGTGAGCACTCACTTACTGTGAGTGGGGGCTCACTTACCAGTCCTCGTTCGCGATGGCCACCTCGGCGTGCGTTAACTCCGAAGGGCGTGTCCCCACGGGCTCCGGGCAGGAGGTATCGATGTCTGCGATCACACTCTGGATGGCTCTGGCCGTGGCACAGCCGGCTCCCGAGCCGGCGCCATCCCAGCCGTTGTCCAAGGGGCAGGCGATCGATGTGACGGAAGCCGCCGCGCTCGGCATGCCTCGTCTGCACGAGCCCTTCGTCGACTGCCAGTGCGTAGGCATGACGTGGTCGGCGGGGAACGCCGACCCCCTGGTGCTGGAGCTTCCGAAAGACACGATTGGCTCGATTCGCCACGACGTGCTGGATGGTCCTCATGAGCTACGTCTCGTGCTCGCATCCGGGGACGAGCTGCTCTTGGAGCAGGCGCCTTGTCAGTTCGTCGCACTGGCCACCGTGAAGTACAGCGCCGTCCTCGGCATCCCCGCGCTCACAGTGGACGCTGCGGGAGAGGCGGTGGTCGACGCGTGTGGTCCACCCATCATCGACATCGAGTCGATCGGGTCGATGCGAAAGCGGGCCATGGCCGCCGAGTTGGTTCGGATCGACGACCGCAAGCGCGCGCGGATGGAGCTGGTGTCGGCCAAGGGGGAGCCTCAAGTCGTGCTGGGGGTGCGAAGCACCCTCGACGCAGCGGTCATGGGGGCAGGACAGTGCTTCGGGCGCGCGCCGGTGCCCCCGAACACGCGGGTCGACGTGACCGTGCTCACCCGAGGGGGCGGCTCGCGGTTCAAGGCGCGCCCCATCGGGGTCGATGCGGTCGACCAGTGCTTTGATGAGCTGGCGTCCCAGTTGCCGTTTCCCACCGGCAAGGCCAAGGTTCGGGTTGCCTACGTTCGCGCTGCGGAGTGATTCGATGGTGAGCTTCACGGACATCGAGCACGCCGAGCTCCCCAACGGCATGCGTCTCGCCTGGCAGTCGGTCGGGGAGGGGGAGCCGCTTCTCCTCGTCATGGGCCTCGGCGCTCAGATGCTGATGTGGCCCGATGGGTTCTGCGCGATGCTCGCGGAGCGTGGCTTCCGGGTGATCCGGTTCGACAACCGAGATGTAGGGCTCAGCACGCGCTGCAACGCGCAAGGCCCCGTGCCTCTCCCCAAGCTGGTCGCTGCGTTTGCAGGGCGGGGGAGGCATCGGGCCCCGTACCGGCTGCACGACATGGCGGACGATGCCAGGGGGCTACTGGATGCCCTTGGCATCGCCTCTGCCCACGTGGTGGGCGCCTCTCTGGGGGGTATGGTTGCCCAGCAGCTCGCCATCCAGGCGCCGAGCAAGGTGCGTTCGCTCACCAGCATCATGAGCACCACGGGGAGCCGTCGGGTGGGGCTGCCGTCGCCTCGTGCGCTCTCGGCGCTGCTCAAGCCGATGGAGAACACCGAAGAGGGACAGATCCGTCGGATGGTGTCGTTCTTCGGCGAGGTGGGCAGCCCCGCTTTTCCGCCAGACCCAGCGGAACTCGAGATCATCGCCCGGGGGAGCTTTGCCCGCGGCGTGTCGGGTGATGGCTTTGGACGGCAGTTGATGGCGGTGCTGGCGTCGGGCAACCGCACCGAAGGGCTTCGTCGGCTCGACCTGCCGGCGCTCGTCATCCATGGCGACTCGGACCCGTTGGTGCGGGTCTCGGGGGGGGAGGCGACGGCGCGGGCCATTCCAGGCGCGACTTGGATGCGAGTGGCTGGGATGGGGCACGACCTGCCACGGCCCGTCTGGCCTCGATTCGTCGATGGAATCCGCACGGTGGCCGAGCGAGCCTGAGGTCAGTCCTCGGTCGGGGGTGGCTCGGGGGCCGGAATCTCACGTGGACCCAGAGGCGGTGGGCGCCCGTCCTTGACCTCGATGTCCCTCTCGGCTTGGGGACCTGACCGGGGGAGCTCGATCCGGAGCACACCTGCGTCGAGATCGGCACGGATGGCATCGCCTCGGACCTGAAAGGGGAGGAGGAACTCTCGGCGGAAGGCCCCGACCTCACGCTCCTGGACCGATGCTCGACCCTCGAGCACCTCGGCTGCGCGTCGACCGGTCACGACCAGGCGATGGCCCTCCAGCCGGACCCTGAGGCTGTCGCGGGAGACGCCCGGAACGTCCAGGACCACGCGCCATCCGTCGTCGATCTCCCACACGTCGACCACCGGCCGAAAGGCGCCAGGGCTCCGGGGGGAAGGCAGGCTCGGGTTGAGGATGTCGCGGATGAGCGGGTCGCGGCCGATGAGCTTCTCGAGCTGCTTCATCGCCATATCCGCAGGGTCGCGTCGCACGGTACCTCCAGGTGCCGCACGATAGCAGGCGGCATGCCGCTGTCCTCGTCCGATACGGGCTCCTCGCCCCCGAGCGACCCGAACGTCCCCGTCCCTCCTGCGTTGTGTCTGCGTTGTGGATCCGGTCGGCGACTCGGCCTCGCGCGGTGCGAGGCCTGCGGACATAGCCCCACCGACGACCTGGATCGTGCGGCGCATCTTCTGGCCATGGACCTGTCCGACGACGAGCGAGAGGGCCTGATGGCCCGCGTGGCGGCGGGTGAGCGCTTCGAGCCGGATCCCCAAGAGCTGGAGGACACCGTCGCGGCTCTGCGCCAAGCGACACCCCTGGCCGTTGGAGCGTTCGCCCTGGTCGTGGGCGGGCTTCCGCTGCTGCTCGCCGTCCTCGTGCTGACCGCGCTGGCCTGGGCCCTGTTGCCGCTGTAGGTGGGCGTCGGAGGTTCGATGCCCACCCGGCGCCGCACGACATCCCTGGAGCTCGAGCGGCGAGGGGCCACCCGTGAGGTGGTGCCGGTCACTTGCCTCGATGCGGGGCCAGGTCCTACGGTGGCCATCACCGCCAATGTGCACGGCGACGAGGCGACCGGGCTAGCCGCGGTGCTGCAGCTGCAGTCGCACCTCGAGCTGCATCTGGTGAAAGGGCAGGTCGTCCTGTACCCGTCCCTGAACCCTCACGGTCTACGGTTGCAGCAACGTCCCGTGCCCGCCGATGGCGTCGACCTCAACCGCACGTTTCCGGGCGACTCGGGCGAGGCGGGAGCCGAGGGCGTCGCGGGTCGACTGTGGGCGGACCTTCGTGGGCGCGGGATCGATCTGCTGCTCGATCTCCACGCCGACTCCTCGGTGTCGGTGCCATACGCCATCAAGGACCGCCCGGTGCGCCTCAGCGCGGCCGCTCGGCGCACAATGGAGGGGCGCCTCGACCATCTGGCTGCGGCGTCCGGGCTCCTGGTCCTCGAGGAGTACCCCGACGAGCTGTACATACGCTTTCGCCTCGACAAATCCCTGGCGGGCGCGGTGGTCAACGATCTTCAAGTGCCGGCCCTGACATTGGAGATCGGCCCACGGCGTGCCGTCGACCCTCGGGCGGTGCACACCACCGTGAATGCGGTGCTGCGGATTCTCCGCGCGGAAGGCATGGTGGCCGACGCCCCAACGGCACCCGCGGGGGGGCACGGAAAGATGCGGCGCACGTCGGCCCCCCGGGTGCGTCGCCCGGGCGTCTTCGTCCCCACGCTTGCCCCCGGAGCGCGCTTTGCCCAGGGCGATGTCCTGGGGGTCGTGCGGGGGCTCGACGGAGAGTGCCGAGACGAGGTTCGAGCCTCCTTTCGAGGGGTGGTCGTGTCGTGGAGTGAGGGCGCATGGCTCGATGCGGGCGCCGTGCCTGGGACCCTCGGGGAGGAGGTGGGATGAGTCGCAGTCGCCAGAGCCACGGGGGGCCGAGCCTCGAGGTCGATACGTACAGCACGGGGTGGTTGAAGAAGGGATTTCCTTGGGTCTACCCAAAGGAAGTCCGCAAGGGTTCGGTTCGCCCTGGGTCTGAGGTCCTCGTTCGTGGCGCCACCGGCCAGGTGCTCGGCCGGGGCCTCGGCGCGAGAGGCTTTCTCGCGGCAAGGGTGTTTCGGCACGACGATGGTCCACTCGATCAGGGGTGGATGGACGACGTGCTCGACCGGGCTTCCGAGCTTCGAGATGTGTTGATCGATGCCGACACGGACGGATATCGGCTGGTCCATGCCGAGAACGATGGTCTGCCGGGCATTCGGATCGACTGGTGGCGCTCCTTCGCGGTCATCGTGTTGGACTGTCCGTCCCTCGGTCGCCTGGTCCCGCTGGTGGTGGACTGGCTGGAGCGTCGTCGGCAGCCCCGGGGAATCACGCTGTGCTACCGCCAGGACCCCCGGGACGACCGGGCCGAAGGCGAGTCCCTCGACCCAGCTCCGGGACTGCTCGCGGGCCATGCCCCCACCGGCCCCGTGCGGGTGCGGGAGCGCGGTGCTCGCTTCGACGTCCTTCCGCTCGATGGTCCGGACGTGGGGTTGTACGCCGACATGCGACATGTGCGTGCGTGGCTCGAACCATACTGGGGTGGCACCCGAGTGCTCAACACCTTTGCGTACACCGGTGCGTTCTCTGTGGTGGCCGCGCTCGGGGGGGCCATCGATGTGGTGACCGTCGACCTGTCCGCCCGGGTGCTGGAGCGTGCCGAGGCCAACTTCGCCGCCAACGAACTCGACCCGTCCGCTTTCGAGTTCGTTCAGGGGGACACGTTCAAGGTCCTCGACCGGCTGCGGCGCACCGGCCAGCGGTTCGATCGGGTCATCCTCGACCCCCCCAGCTTCTCCAGGAGCGACGCAGGCATATGGTCGGCGTCCCGGGACTACCCGCGACTGGTGGCTGCAGCGGCGCGAGTCATCGACTCTGGGGGGTGGCTGGTCGCGGCCTCCAACCAGGGCGAAGTATCGCCGCGTCAGTTCAGCGGCTTCGTGCAGGACGGGCTGCGCAAGGCCGGGCGCACAGGGCAGCTGCTGACGTCCCTTGGTCAGGCCCCGGACTTCCCGGCCGCCACGACCTTTCCGGAAGGCCGGTACCTGAAGGTTCACGTGCTGCGGCTGAGCTGACCCATGGACTACGCAGGCCGGATGGTGGACGCCCGCTTTGTGGCGCGTCGCAAGCGGTTCCTCTGCGACGTAGTGACCGACGACGGCGAGGCGCTGACCGCCCACATCGCGAACACCGGTGCCATGACCGGGTGCAGTGAGCCCGACGCCCCCGTGCGGCTACGGGACTCGGCGGACCCCAAGCGCAAGCTGCGGTTCAGCGTCGAGCAGATCTGCGTGGCGGGCGAGTGGATCGTCGTCAACACGGCCCGCGCGAACCAAGTGGTCGAGGAGGCGCTGACGAGCGGCGTGCTCCGGGGCACCTTTGGGATGGGACCCGTGCGGCGGGAGGTGCGCCATGGCGAGTCGCGGATCGACTTTGGCGTGGGGGAGCCGCTGCACACCCTCGTGGAGGTGAAGTCGGTCACTCTGAGGATCGGGGACCAGCTGGCCTTCCCCGATGCGGTGACCGCTCGAGGGCGCAAACACGTGGACGCGCTCGGGAATCTTGCCGCCGAGGGCTTCGGCGCCGCGCTCTTGTTCCTCGTGCCGCGGCATGGCGGGCGCCGGGTCGGGGTCGCTCGCCACGTCGACCCGGCGTACGCCGAGTCACTGGCGCTGGCGGTGTCCAAGGGCCTCCGTGTGGAGGCGTGGCGCGCCGTGCCACGATCCGACGGCATCGACTTTGGGGAGCGCCTTCCGCTCGAGCTGTGACCTGTCTCACCGAAGGGCGTGGAGCAGCTCCTGCACCGCTTGGGTGGTTCCCACATCGAGGGCGCGGCAGATGCTCGCGTGGCCGATGGACACCTCGAGGAGGCCTGGGCAGTCCCGCAGGCCCGCGAGGTTGTGTCGATCGAGATCGTGGCCAGCGTTGACGCCGAGCCCCGCCTGCACGGCCGCCTGTGCGGTTTCGTGGACCGCCGTACGCTGAGGCTCCTGCTCCGCCGTGGCCCACGCCCAGGCGTACGGGCCGGTGTAGAGCTCCACCCGATCGATGCCCAGTGCCGCGAAGGCATTCATGTCGGCACCGGTGTCGGCGAAGCAGCTCACGCGAATTCCCGCGGCCCGCAGGCGTGTGGTGACGGCGCGAAGGGTCGCGGCGTCCTCGTGAGGGTCCCATCCGTGGTCCGACGTGACTTCCCCTGGGGTGACCGGCACCAGTGTGCACTGGTGGGGGCGCACCGCGAGGACCATGTCGATCAGGTCTGGGTGCGCCTCGCACTCCACGTTGTACTCGGCACCGGGGTGCCTCTCTGCGAGGTAGCGGGCCAGGTGCGGCACGTCCGTCATCACGATGTGCCGCTCGTCGCGCCTCGGGTGCACTGTGATGCCGTGCGCGCCGGCGGCGAGCACCGTGTCGCACACCGTGGGGAGGCTCGGGGCGTCGTGTCCGCGGGAGTTCCGAAGCAGCGCGTACTTGTTGATGTTGACAGACAGCTTGGCGGGCAATGCGACCTCCGTGCGGCGGGCCCAAGACACTGGCGCGCGTCGACACTCGACGGGCGAGGTGCGTACGGGGTAGCCTGGCGGCGTCGAGCGTGGGTCCCCACTGCGCCCCCGGAGTCCGAGTTGCCCACCGTCACCCGAACCGTCGCCTTCACCGATCTCGCCAACTACACGGCGCGGGTCGCACGGTCCGACCGGGAAGGTCTTCGTCGTCTCCTCGGCGAACACGAGCAGATCGTTGGCCCCACGGTGGCCCGCTACGGTGGTCGCGTGGTCAAGAACCTCGGCGATTCGTTCATGATCCTGTTCGACGCCGCCACCGATGCCCTCAAGGCGGCGTTCGAGATCCACCGCCGGGTGGAAGAGACCGGCGAGCTGTCCATTCGGATGGCCATGACCACCGGCGATGTCGAGGAGATGGACGGCGACGCGTTCGGGGACGCTGTGAACCTCGCAGCCCGGGTTCTCTCGAAGACCCCCGCAGGAGAGACCTGGTTCGGGCCGGGCACCCGGGTGTGCATGAACGCCGCCGAGATCCCCTGGGAGTCGGTGGGTCGGTACACCCTCAAGGGCATTCCAGGGATGAAGGAACTGTTCCGCGCGGTGCCGCCCAACAAGGCGTGGCTGCCGGAGAAGGTGCGCCAGGCCGTGGAGTCGTCCTCGTTCGTTCGCTTCCAGCGAGGCAGCCGGCCGCCGCTCCTCAGCCCCACACAGATCGTGCTGCTGGAGGGCTTCCCTCCAGGCTCGCCGGCGTTGCTGGAAGCCCTCGACGGCATGCCGCGCATCGAGCCCGGCAACCTGTGGTTGGTCACGTACAACATCGCCAGCGCCGACCGCAACGCGTGGACTGACGAGGGGCGCGGCATGGTGATCGCCACGCCGAAGGCGCTGCAGGACGCGATCGAGTCCACCCTGCGAGCAGTGACGCGAACATCGGGCTCCGACACCATCGTGCTGGATGCGGGCATCGAAGCAGATCTCGAGGTTCTGATCCATGGGCTGGCACTCCCAGCCGTGCCGCTGTCGGATGTGGTCAGTTCGTACTTCTTCGACCTGTCGCCCGAGGGGCGATGGGTCAACAAGTCGGACCATGCATTGGTGCGCGCTGAAGTGAGCCAGGGCGGTGTTCGGCTGAAAGTCCTGTCCCCAGGTGTGTACGTGGGGGGCCGCTCGGTGCCACCTGGCGACGAAGTGCCGCTCACCCACGGGACCGCCATCGAGACGCCCACGGGAGTGATCACCTTCGAGGAGGCCGACAATGGCTACGCGGGCATGCTGCTCTCCGATACCGAACGTCGCCTGTCGGTGACCGAGGGCCAGACGGCGTACCTCGGGCGAGCCCCCGAGCAGGTTCCGAGTTTGCACTTCCCGGAGCGGAAGGGGCGCGACAACCTGCGCTGGTGCTCGGGACCGAAGGCCGCGAGCGCGCGTGCACAGAGCTTCACCCTCGACCGTGCCCTGGCTGGCCGCACGATGGCCTCGGTGCAGCTGGAAGACGAGCGCGTGTTGTTGCGTCCGCTTCATCCTCGGCTGCCCACGTACGTCGCTCGTGCGCGTCAGCGGGGGCTACAGGTATGCGACCGACCGATGGAGCTGTCCCTCGACGACCGAATCGTCGCAGGCACCGCGGTGGTGCTGGTGCGAAAGCCCGAACTGTGAGGGCTTGCCCGCTAGCGCGCCCGTAGGGGTCGCGTTACGCGTCCGGCGAATAGAACTGGTGAACCCATGGGGGGAGCGGTCGTAGGCCGGTCCCCCTTTTGTTTGGCTGAGAGTCCGTGGACCCCATCGACCTGCGACAGACTGTGCGAACCCTGCTCGAGCCGACCATCGCTCGGGCCGGCTTCGATCTCGTGGCCATTGAGTGGCTGGGAGGACGGCGTGGCGCCGTCCTGCGTCTGTCCATCGAGTCCACCTCAGAGAGTGGCCCTGGGGTCACGGCAGACGACTGCGGGAAGGTCAGCGAGCGCGTCTCGCCCCTGCTCGACGAAGCCGACCCGGTTCCCGGTGCGTACACCCTCGAGGTGAGCTCACCGGGCATCGACCGGCCTGTCCAGCGCCCTGCTGACTTCCAGCGGTTCATCGGGTATCGAACGAAAATTCGTCTGGTGGAGGGCCCCCCTCGGCGGCGCTACACCGGAGAGATTCGCGGGATCGAGGAGCATGACTTGCTCGTTGTGGTCGACGGAGCGGAGCACCGGCTCCCCCTCGACACCATCGAGCGGTGCCACCTGGATCTCACCCTCGAGGAATACCAGAGCCTCGCGCCGCCCCATACGGAGAGTGAGCCATGATCGTCAGCGACCTCGAACGTCTGATTGGAACCATCCAGAAAGAGAAGTCCATTCCTCGCGATGTCGTCATCGAGATCGTCGAGAGCGCGATGGAGGCCGCCGCCCGCAAGAAGTTCGGGATGACGAAAGACGTCGAGGCCCAGTACAACCCCGACTTGGGTGAGGTCGACCTCATCGTGTGGCGCACCGTGGTCGAGGACGTCGAAGACGACGACATCGAGATCCACCTCGAAGAGGCACGCAAGCAGGACCAGAGTTGGCAGATTGGGGACTCCTACGGGACGATCCTCGACGCCAACGAGCTGGGCCGCATCGCCGCTCAGACCGCGAAGCAGGTCATCATCCAGCGGATCAAGGATGCCGAGCGCGAGCTCACCTTCAACGAGTTCAAGGACCGGAAGGGCGAGCTGATCACGGGCATCGTGCGTCGCTTCGAGAAGGGCAACATCATCGTCGACCTGAACCGTGCCGAGGCCATTCTGCCCCGTCGCGAGCAGGTTCCGACGGAGACGTACCGACCCGGCGATCGCATTCAAGCCTACGTGCTCGACATCACCCGGGCCACGCGCCTTCCGCAGATCGTGCTGTCCCGCACCCACCGCGGCCTCCTCGAGAAGCTCTTCGAGATGGAGGTCCCGGAAATCTACGAGGGGATCGTCCGCATCGAAGCATGTGCACGTGAGCCTGGCCATCGCGCCAAGATCGCTGTGTCGTCCACCGATCCCGATGTGGATCCCGTCGGCGCCTGCGTCGGCCTCAAGGGATCCCGCGTCCAGGCGGTCGTGGCCGAGCTCCGCGGCGAAGCCATCGACATCATTCCGTGGCACCCGGATCCCGCGCGCTTCATCGTGCAGGCCATCTCACCTGCCCAGGTGAGCCGGGTCTACATCGACGAAGGCAACCACACCATGGAGCTGGTGGTCCCCGACGATCAGCTTGCCAAGGCCATCGGCCGCCGCGGTCAGAACGTGCGCCTCGCAGCGCAGCTCACTGGCTGGCGCATCGACATCTACTCGGAGCAGAAGCACGCCGACATGCTCGACGCTGCTCGCAACGAGCTCGAGCGAGTGAAGGTACTCGACGACGCCCTCGTCGACGGCCTCCTGCGCGCTGGCTTCCAGTCGGCACAGGAAGTGGCCGACACCGAGGCAGAGGAGATCGCGGGCATCCTTGAGATCGAGCTGGAGCTTGCGACGACCATCGTCGACGGCGCCGACGACATCGTTGGTCAGCTGATCATGGAGGAGGCGGATCGCCGTCGTCGGGGAGGCGAGGAAGAGGCCGATGCTCCTTCGGACGCAGAGGAGCCCGAGGCTCCGACGGTCGATGAGGCTGGCGCGGCTGTCGACGATGCCGATGAGGCGGTCGATGCCGCACCGGCCGACGAGACCGTGCCTGCCGAGGCGGAAGAAGCCGAGGCCGACGTCACCGAAGACGCTCCCGAAGCGTGAGCCCGAAGGCGCCCGAGCGCACGTGCATCGGTTGCCGAGAGACGACGTCTCAGGCCGAGCTCGTGCGCATCGTCGCCAGCCCCGATGGGGAGCTGGTGGCGGATCTCCGTGGCCGACTTCCCGGCCGGGGTGCTTGGGTCCACGCCCGCGAGGCGTGCATGAAGCAAGCCATCAAGGCGGCTCCGCGGGCCCTCGCGGGTCGTGGTCGTCCCCTTGCCATCGACACGACCGTGCTGCCAGAGCGCGTTCGTGGTGCCGTCGAGCATGCGGTCGCAGAGGCCCTCAGCATGGCCGCTGCAGGTGGAGGGCTGGCCCGGGGGCGCAGCGCTGTGCAGCAGGCTGTGCAGCAGGCTGTGCTGGAAGGGCGCACATCTTATGTGTTGTTGGCCAGTGATGCGGCCGAGCGCACCACTCGCCAGATTGAGGCCATGGAGGGGGCGCGCGTGCTCCGTCTCCCGCTGACCGTCGATGCCCTAGGCCAACGGGTCGGTCGTGGTTCCCTCGCGGTGGTCGCTGTCTTGGACGTTCCATGTGCTCGGCACCTTCGACGTCAGTTGCGCCGGCTCCGCTCGCTGGGTTAAGCGGCCGTCCTTGCTCGGGAGGTAGCCCGGACGCGGGGCCTGCCCCGTCCGCGGCGTCGACGAAGTCGACGCGAGCTCCCTCCATGTCGGCGTCCTCACGACGCCCGGTCGGCCGCCCAGAGGGGCGGCGTTTGCACCAGAAAAAGGATGACATGTCGAAGAAGGACCTACTCGAACGCGTGACGCGTGCCCAGTCGGAGCCCAATAGGGCTGTCCGGCGGGAAGAAGAAACTGCAGACCCCGAAGCCGAGGGTGCAGTCACGACGCGCGTTGGCAAGCGAGTTGTCCGGCGTCGACGCAATGAATCCGAGCCCGAAGAGGCGGCGCCCACACGAGTGCTCCGGCGCCGTGCTGCTCCGCCCGAGCCCGAGCCAGCGCCGGCCCCCGAGCCTGCGCCGGCTCCCGAGCCCGAGGCAGCGCCCGAGCCTGCAGCGGCGGAGCCTGCGCCTGTGGTCGAGGCCACACCAGCGCCGGCACCGGTCGCTGAGGCTGCGGCCCCCGAGCCTACGGTTGCCCCTGAGCCTACGGTCGCCCCCGAGCCTGCCCCGGAGGCAGCTCCCGAGCCCGTGGCCGCTGCAGCAGTCGAGCCCGAGCCAGCTCCGGCCCCGACGCCGGAACCGGCCGTAGCGGCTGAGCCGGCGGCAGCGGCACCGGCGCCGGAGTCCACTTCGGCTCCCGTGTCGATCATCGAGGAGCTGCCGCCACGGCCCGAGCCCGTCCCGGTTTCGGAGACGCCGATCGCGGCTGTAGCTGCCAAGCAGGGGCCTGCGGCTCGTGCGGCCGCCGCTGCAGCGAAGCGACCTGCCGGTGGAAACTTCCCGGGCCTCGGTCCAGCCGTGGTCGTCCCGCCTCCTGGCTACGACCCCACAAACCCGATGGCCTACCGTCGCCGCATGGAGGCCGCCGCTGCGGCCCCCAAGCCCGCTCCCGCAGCCCCAGGTGCTGCCGGTGCTGCGGGCGACAAGCCGGCCGCTCGCGGCCGTCGTCGCGTCGAGCATCGTGATCGGCAGGACTTCCGGCCCAGCCGTCGCCGTCGCGACTTTGGGCCTGGGGGCCGTGGTCGCCCGACCAAGCGTCGTCGCAGCTCCGGTCCGAAGACTGCATCGCCGGCGCCCAAGGCGCAGAAGCGGAAGGTGAAGGTCGACAACGTCATCTCCGTCCGCCAGCTCGCGATGGACCTCGGCGTCAAGGCGCCGATCGTCATGCGCACCCTGATGGATCTCGGCGTCATGGCCAAGGTCACGGACATGCTCGACGTCGAGACCGCGACGCTCGTGGCGCAGGAGTACGACTACGAGGTCGACAACGTTGGGTTCCTCGAGGAGAACTTCCTCGAGACGAGTCCCGAAGTCGACGAAGACGAGCCCGATGGCGAACCTCGCCCTCCGGTCGTCACCATCATGGGCCACGTCGACCACGGGAAGACGACCCTCCTCGACTCCATCCGCAGCGCCCGCGTGGCTGCCGGTGAGGCCGGCGGCATCACCCAGCACATCGGTGCGTACCAGGTCGACGTCGGTGGCAGCATGATCACCTTCATCGACACCCCCGGTCACGAGGCCTTCACGGCCATGCGTGCTCGCGGCGCCGAGGTCACCGACATCGTGGTCTTGGTGGTCGCTGCCGACGACGGCATCCAGCCACAGACCGCAGAAGCCATCGCTCACGCGAGGGCCGCGGAAGTGCCGATCGTGGTGGCCGTCAACAAGATGGACAAGCCCGGCGTCACGGCCGACTCGATCATGTCGCAGCTCTCCGAGAAGGGACTCGTGCCCGAAGAGTGGGGCGGCGACACTCAGGTCGTGCCGATCTCCGCACTCCGCGGCGACGGCATCAGCGAGCTGCTGGAGGCCCTTGCGCTGCAGTCCGAGATCCTCGAGCTCAGCGCTCCGAAGGATGGCTACGCCGAAGGCGTGGTTCTCGAGGCCAAGATGGAGCAGGGTCGAGGCGCTGTCGCCTCGGTGCTCGTGCAGCGTGGAACGCTGAAGCGGGGCGACCATGTCGTGCTCGGCTCCGCGTTCGGCAAGGTGCGTGCACTCATCGACCACCGCGGCAAGAACACCAAGACCGCGGGTCCCTCCACCCCTGTCGAGGTCTTCGGTCTTTCGGAGTTGCCGGAGGTCGGCGACAACGTCAACGCCGTCAAGAACGAGAAGAACGCTCGCGCTCTGGCCGACCACCGTGCCCTGGCGAAGCGGGAAGCCTCGCTGGCCAACACCGGTCCGAAGAGCCTCGAGGACTTGCTCGCGCAGGGTCAGGCCGAGGAGCGGGAGCGTCTGCTTCTCATCCTCAAGGCCGACGTGGGCGGAACGCTCCAGGCTCTAAGGGGCGCCATCGACAACATCGATGTTGGCGGCACCGAGGTCCGGATTCTCCACTCTGCGGTGGGCGACGTGTCCGAGTCCGACGTCAACATGGCGGCCTCCGACAGCGCGCTCATCATCGGCTTCAACACGAAGCTCGACGCCAAGGCCCGCAAGGCGGCCGCCCAGCTCGGGGTGGAGGCTGAGTTCTACTCGATCATCTACGCGGTGATCGACCGCATCGAGGCCGCCCTCAAGGGCATGCTGGCCCCGGTCTACGAGCTCGTGCGGCAGGGCACCGTGGAAGTGCGAGCCTTGTTCAAGATCAGCAAGGTCGGCACCATCGCAGGCTCCTACGTCATCGATGGCAAGGTCACCCGCGGCAACCACGTCAAGGTGCTCCGCGAGGGTCGCGAGATCTGGGAGGGCCGCGTGTCGGGCCTCAGGCGCTTCAAGGACGACGTCCGCGAAGTGGCCAACGGCTACGAGTGTGGCATCTCCCTCGATGGCTTCAACGAGCTCCAGGAAGGCGACCTCATCGAGACGTACGCCGAGGAGCTGGTTGCTCCCACGTGAGCGACGCGTCGCAGCGAGGGGGCCGGAGGCCCCCTCGGGCGGCTAGGGAGACACCGTGCGGCGAGTGATGCTGGGCGTGCTCCGTTGCGACTTGGCCCTGTCAGGTGCGCGCAGTCTCAAGGATCGTCGGCAGGTTCTGCGATCCTTGCGAGACCGTGTGCGCCGCGCCCACGCTGTCAGCTGCAACGAAGTGTTGCTGACTGAGCATCCCGGGACGGGGTCCCTGGTGGTGACCATGGCGGGCGACGATGGAGCTTCGATCCGGACAACGATCGACCGGGTGGCCCATCAACTACGAACCCACCCCACCGCTGTGGTCACGCGGATGGACACCGAGGTGTTTCCTTGGCATCCTGACGATCATAGTTGGTCTGACATCGAGGATTCAGACTCCTGGGAGGAGTGAGATGGGTGACCTGACGAAGCGTCGTGCCGCGCGAGATCTGTGGATCTCCCGCAGCCATGTGAGGGCGGCTCTTGTGGGCGCTTTCCTGCTGTCTGGGGTCAGCTTCGGCTTGGGGTACGTGGTGGGCTTCGGCGGCTCATCGACGAACGCCGCCCCTGCATCGTGGATGGCCTCACAGGGCTATGCGGACAACGTCCCCGGGGAAGACCTGGTGGTGCTCCTCGCTCGTGTGGAGTCCAACCGTGCAGCCCACGGCGGCGTGGAGAGTCTGACATTCCCCGACGAGCTGGCCCGCGCGGCCGACGACGTGCCGGTCGGGCCCGTCGCCCCCGAGGCCGCCCTCGCGCCGGTCCCGTTGGCCGAACCCCCGGTGCCGCTGGACGAGCCGGTCTTCATTGGCGGCGACGGAGCAGCACCTCCCAACTTGCCGCCCCCCCCTGTCGGGGTCTACACCCTTCGGGTGGCGACGGTAGGCAGTCGAGATGCCGCCGAACGCCTCGCCGCCTCCCTTGGTGGATGTGTGGCGGGCGGGGAAGGATGCGCCCCAGCGCTGGAGGGCTTGAACCCTTGGGTCGGGGCCACCATCGTCGATGGGGAGCTGAGGTACATCGTGTCCCTCGGCGGTTTTGCCTCTGAGACCGCGGCAGAGCAGGCCTTGGAGGGCGTGGCAGTCCTCCCGGACACCCGCAATGCGTCTGTGGCGTCCATCCCGTAGGCCTGTGGAGGAGGCGCGTGCGCTTCCTGCGTCTGTGGTGCCGGGCTGTCCCGCCACGCCGCCTCGCGCTGGTACGTCCCTCGGTTTGCCGCCACGGCCGTGCTTTGGTCGTTTCTGACGCTCGGTTCTCCGGTCTCGTCCTCCCTCTTTTAGGGGTGGATGACTGGAGGGGTCATGGTGGAAGTACCGTCGTTCTGGGCCGGGGCATGCCTGGCAGATGCCGGCGATGCCCTGGCGGCCTTCGTGGAGGCCCGCGGCATCACGGGCAGCTGGAAGGAGGCGCTGCAGGGCTGCTCGGTAGGGGAGGTGGCGGCGACGCCTGGGGTTCGTCTCAGCGCGCGACAACGAGCGAGGTGGGCGGAAGCCACGCCGTGCCTCACGGTGCAGGAGGCACTCTACCGAGGATCGCCTGGCTACCCCGTCCGACTGGCCCGGGTGCGCGATGCGCCTCCCGTGCTCTTCGTGCAGGGAGCGTCAGAGGCCCTATCGGCACCCTGTTCGGTGGCGGTGGTGGGCACACGGGCTTGCAGTCCATACGGCGCCGGCATCGCTCAGCGGATCGCCCACGGCGTCGCTAGGTCCGACGGCGTGGTGGTGTCTGGGTTGGCTCGTGGGATCGACGCGCACGCCCACCGAGCGGCGGCTCGGGTGGGGCGCACGGTGGCCGTGTTGGGCCACGGGCTGGGATTCATGTCGCCGCGGTCCAATGAGGGCCTGAGGCGAGAGCTGCTCGCGGGTGGCGGGGCCGTGGTCAGCAGCTGGCCCGACACTGTGCCTCCTGCCCGACACACCTTTCCTCGGCGCAATCGGTGGATTGCAGGGCTGTCGGACGCGGTCGTGGTGGCCCAAGCGGGCCTTCGCAGCGGCGCGGGCATCACGGGGAGGGATGCGCTCGGGCTGGGGATCGACGTGTGGGCCGTGCAGGGGCCGCTAGGAGAAGGATTCGAGGGGTGCGCGGCCCTGGTCAACCAAGGGGCAAGGGCGGTGCACGACGTGGAGGAGGTCGTCATCGAACTCACGGGTCGGGTGCCAACCCGGGTGAGCGCCTGGTTGGAAGCCTTGCTGCACGGTGCCAGCATCGACCGGCTCGCGCGGATGCGAGGGGTGTCGGTCGCTGCGACCCTCACGGAGCTCGGCCGCTTGGAGGCAGACGGGGTCGTGGTGCGCCTGCCGGGGGGCCGTTACGGTCCCGGGATGTAGAGGGAGTCCTGTGCCGATGTCCACCAAGCTCACCGGCAAGGCTGCCCGGTGGATCCGACTCGCTGAGGAGTTCGGCCACGTCGGTGGCGACGACATCGACCGACTCCTGGTCGGGGCTGCGGAGCTGTCTCCGTCGGCGGCGGATGCCACGTTTGCGCGCCCTGCCCCCATCGACGAGCACCTCCTGCGTCGTGCCGCCGCCATCATGCTGTTCGGCAACATCGCCGAGTCGCCGAGTCTCGAAGACGACTGGGCACTGTTCTTCTCGTGAGCGCCTCCGTGGGCTCCTCGGATGCGGTCCTGTTGGCGGACTTCCTGCGCTACCTGGATGTGGAGCGAGGACGCTCAGAACACACGCGGCGCGCCTATGGTCGGACGCTGCAGCGGCTATCGGACGTGCTCCATGGGCGGGCGCGAAGCTTCCTCGACGCGAGGCGGGTCGATCTACGGGCCTTCCTGTTCGATTCTGGTCGAGGGCGCAGCGGCGCCACCGTGGCCCGTCACATTTCTGCCATTCGCACCTTCTATCGATGGCTCGAGCGGCTCGGGCACGTGGAGGCGAGCGTGGCCGAAGCCCTTCAGTCGGCCAAGGTGGGGCAGCGTCTGCCCCATGTTCTCGCCGAGGTGCGCGCCCAGCGTCTGCTCGACGAGGTGCCGCTGGAGCCCCAAGATCGAGCGCTCTTGGAGCTGCTGTACGGAACCGGGCTGCGTGTCGGGGAGGCGAGCGCCCTGGACATCGGCGACGTCGACCGAGCCGAGGGACTGGTGCACGTCCGCTTCGGCAAGGGGGGCAAGGCGCGCAAGGTGCCGGTGGGGGGCCACGCGGTGCAGGCGGTGGAGGCGTGGCTGGCGTGCCGTGTCGACCAGGGAGTGGTCATCGACTCCGATCAGCCCTTGTTCCTGAATGCCCGAAGTACCCGCATGCAGCCGCGCACCATGCGACGGCGGGTGGAGGCTGCGGGGCAGCTCGCAGGGGTGCATGGACTGCATCCCCACGCGCTCAGGCACTCCTTCGCCACCCATCTGCTAGAGCGCGGTGCAGACCTGCGCGGGATCCAGGAGATGCTCGGCCATGCGAGCCTGGCGACGACTCAGCGCTACACCCACGTTTCGGTGGAGGCGCTCCTGGCCACGTATCGCTCGTCCCATCCTCATGCGGTGGTTCCCGGCGACGACGACTGACCTTCGTGGGGCGTCTCCAATCGGGGCGGCACCGCAGCACGAGCGCGTTAGGCGAAGGGCCGGTGGCGCGGCCATCGGCGTGCGTGGCGACGAGCCTCGCATGTCGTCACAGGGCCCGATGGGCCCGGACCCGGGAGGGCGCAGTGGGGCACGTGGTCATCGTCGGTGCGCAATGGGGCGACGAAGGCAAGGGCAAGGTCGTCGACGTATTGTCGCGCCATGTCGACGCCGTCGTACGCTTCCAAGGAGGCAACAACGCGGGCCACACGCTGGTCGTGAACGGGGAGAAGGTGGTCCTCCACTTGCTGCCCTCCGGCGTGCTTCGTCCGGGTTGCCTGTGTGTGATCGGCAACGGGGTGGTCGTCGACCCCGCCGTCTTGCTGGAGGAGATCGATGCCCTGGCAGCGAGCGGTCGTCAGCTCACGCCCAAGGAGCTGCGCATCTCGTCCCGATCCCAGGTGATCATGCCTTACCACCTGGCCCTCGACCGGTTGCGGGAGGCCGCCCTCGGCGACCAGCGCATCGGCACCACCTGCCGCGGCATTGGCCCCTGCTACGAAGACAAGGTGGCCCGAAGGGGCGTGCGCATGGTCGATCTTGTGTCCCCGGACCGGCTTGCTGCGCGGGTGCATCAGCTGCTTCCCGAGAAGAACGGCGCCATCCAGGCCCTCGGGGGAGAACCCCTCGATGCGGACGCCATCGTGGAGGCGTACCGCCCTCTCGGGCAGCGCCTCGCCCCGTTCGTGGGGGACGCGGCGGTGGAGCTCCACCGTCTGCACCGCCGCGGGCGACAGATTCTGTTCGAGGGCGCGCAAGGCACCTTCCTGGACATCGATCACGGCACCTACCCCTACGTCACCTCGTCCACGACCCTTGCCGGCGGTGCGTGTGCGGGCAGCGGCATGGGGCCCACCCACATCGGTGAGGTGGTCGGCATCGTCAAGGCGTACACCACTCGGGTGGGCGCGGGCGTGTTCCCCACTGAGGACGTGGGCGAGGGGGGCGAGACGCTGCGCGCCAAGGGCGGCGAGTTCGGGGCCACGACGGGCCGAGCGCGTCGCTGCGGCTGGTTCGACGCAGCGCTCGTGCGGCAGGCGGCTCGCCTCAACGGGCTGACGCGACTCGCCCTCACCAAGCTCGACGTGCTCTCGGGCATGGAGTGGATTCCGGTGTGCGTCGGCTACGAAGGCTACGCCGACGACGACTTCCCAGCGACCCTCGACGACGCCATACCGGTGTACGAGCAGATGGCGGGCTGGACAGACGACCTGACCGGCTGCCGGTCGATCTCCGAGCTTCCGGAGAACGCCCTTCGGTACGTCAAGCGGGTGGAAGAACTCGTGGGGGTGCCGGTGGAGTTGGTGAGCGTCGGTCCGGGTCGACAAGAGACCATCGTGCAGGGCGATCTGTTCACCCGATGACGCCACAGGACGTCGCCAGCCTGAGAGCAAGCCCGGGCAACGGCGTGCTGCGCGTGGTGGTGCCGGGCCGCGATGGGTGGCCCGACATCGAGACACCCTGCCCCTTTGCCGTGGACGACGTGACGTATTCGAGCGTCGTGCACTGGGTGGAGGCGGACCGAGCACGGGCGGCCGGGGACGCAGATGCCCTGGTCTCGATCCTCGATGCGTCCGACTCCGCGTCGGCGCGTCTGGCGGGGGCACAGGTGTCGGTGGCCGGATGGGACGAGGAAGAGGCCCTCCGATGGGGCTTGCTCCATGCGTGCCACGGCACGCCCGCGTGGGGCGAGATCTTGGACGCCACCGGCGCCGACACCCTCGTGGTCCCAGGGGAGGACCCTCGGTGGCGCATCGGCACCGAGGCATCGCCTGACGATCCCGCGACCTGGACCGGTGAGAACCGCCTGGGGTTCGTGTGGATGGACGTGCGGGAGGCACGGCGTGAGCCCTTCCGTCAGAAGAAGCAGCCCATCGACGCGCTCTTGTTCCAGCAGGCGTCCACGGCGGCGCCGGAGGTGGGACTCGCGCGTCGGGACGACGTGTCGTGGGGCGAGTTGTTCTTCTCCGTGCGCGGTTCCATCGGCGCTCTGGACTTCCTCGTTGGCCATCTGATCGCATGGGGCATCGCCATGGTGCTGCTGGCGCTGCCGTCCCCGGTGGCGTTCGTGACGGTGCCGGTGGCCCTGCTCTGGTACGCGGTGGCGGTCGTGGCGCTGTACACCAAGCGGCTATCGTCCGTGGGGCCTGTCGTCGGTGGGCTGGTGGGGATGGGCCACGTGGCCCTGTCGGTGTGGCAGCTCGCTTTGGCGCACACGTCGAACAACGTGCTGGGCTGGGCGGTGGTGGTCATCATGCTCGCGGCCGCGGCGATGCCGGCCCCCGCGCGGGCGGATCCTCGACCATGAGGCAGGTCGGAGCCCGGACGGCGGCGAGTGGGGACTCGTTCCGTTGCCTCGACCCACGCCCCTCGTTAGATGCCCTGCGGTGGGGGCCGCTAGCTCAGTTGGTTAGAGCACCGGCCTTTTAAGCCGATGGTCATAGGTTCGAGTCCTATGCGGCTCACTCCTTTCCATTCCGACCCCATCGTCTAGTCAGGTCCAGGACACCGGGTTTTCATCCCGGCAACACGGGTTCGAATCCCGTTGGGGTCATCCTCGAGAGCCACGCCAATCGGCGTGGCTCTTCTTGCTCAGCGGGGCAGCCGTCAGGAGTCCCGCAGCGTTCCGGGCCCTTGCTCGACGTACAGCGACACGCTCGGGAACGCCATGGACAGCTCGGCCTCGTCGAAGCTGCGCTTGATGGTCAGGTTCACTTCGGACAGCGTGTCGAGGTAGAGGGCCATCGTGGGGTCCGGCACCCAGTACGCGAACGTCAGCTCCAGGGCGGAGTCCCCGAAGGCCGTGAAGCGTACGGCGACGTCGTCGTCGATGGCGGGATGGTCGCGCAGGATCGTGCGAAGCAGCGCCATCGCGTGTTCCAGCTGTTCGGTCGATGTGTCGTAGACCAGGCCCAGGGTCGCGGCATAGCGCCAGCGGTCGGCGGGAGACAGGTTGATGACGGCCTGGTCCACGACGTTGGCGTTGGGCACGCTCGTGATGTGGCCCTCGAAGGTCTCGATGCGGCAGGTCCGCAGGCCGACCTCCCGAACGACGCCGCGGTGGTCTCCCAGCTGCACCAAGTCGTCGACCTGGAAGGGCTGGTCGGCGAAGATGGTGATGCTGCCCACCACATTGGAAAGGGTGGCCTGCGCGGCCATCGCGACCGCCAGGCCCCCAATCCCGAGTCCGGTGAGCAGGGACAAGATGTCGTAGCCGAGGCTGCTGAACACCATGAGGATGGCCAGCGACCACAGCGTGACCTTCAGCGTTCGGTCGAGGATCGGGACGAGCTGGTCGTCGAGCTTGGTCTCGCTCGCCTCGACGAAGGGGTCGATGTACACCGCGCGGATGGCATCGAGCACTCGGGTGGCACCCCAGGTGCCGAACACGGCGACGATCACCGTGAGCACGTTGCCCACCACTCGGTCGAGGGCTTCGGGGAGCACCAGGAACAGCACGCTCGATCGGAGTCCGATGGCCATCACGAGCAGGTAGAGGGGGCGCTCCAGGGCCGACAGCAGCGCATCGTCGATCTTGGTGTCGGAGGCCTCGGCTAGGCGGGTCAGGCGTCCGTGGAACACCGCTTGCGCCACGCTGGCGGCGGCGAAGCTAGCGAAAAGGGCCACGATGAAGCCCGAGAGGTTCAACAGCGTGTTGCCGAGGAACAGATTCGTGGCGAGGAACGGGAAGCTGGCGGCGAGGTCCATGGGCGCGGGTACCCCGCCGTGCAACGGATGGCTTGTGGCCTACCCGGTGGAGCGAAACAGTCGATAGCCCCTGTGCATGGACCCATCCTCTCCAACCGCACCCACGGCCGTCTCCGAGCGCCGCATCGCAGCCGAGGTCATCAGCCTTCTTCAGGGAGATCTGGACCGTGCCTGGGCGCTGAAGGATCTTGCGGCGGCCACCGCACACGGGGAGGCTCGCATCGCCGAGGCACTCTGGAACGTGCTTGCCTTGGATGTCGGGGGGGCGCGGCGACGCTTGCAGGCCGAGCGCGATGGCGTGATGCGCGGCGTGGTGCGGCTGGCCTCCGAGCGTGCGCCCCGTGCCCGGGCAGTCCCGGAAGCTGAGGCGCCCCACGGGCTGTCCGGTCCACCGGACCTCGAACGATTCGGTCCGCTGCACGGCTGGGTGGTGGAGCTGCCTTCGGTCGGTCCGGTCGCGATCACCCGCGCGTTGTGGTCGCTGGTCCGTCGGGGAGAGCCGGTCGCGCCCTACACGATGGGTGTGTCGACCGAGGCCTGGGGCCGTGGTCGTGAGGGGTCGGTGCTGCGTTGTGTTCGGCTGATGCCCACGGCGACGCCACCAGGGGGAGGGGCTGCGGCGTGGTCACACCCGGCGGCTTGGTTTGCGTCGTTCCGCTACCAGGGCTCAGTCACAGGCCTCAACGACGCTTGCACTTGGATGGCTGCCTCCTGGGTGCCGTCCGCGGAGCTCCGGCTCGCGTACGGTTCGCTCTTCGCTCTGGTGGAGGGCGTGCCAGACTGGCGGGGACGGGTGACGGCCACCCTGCATCTCCCGGTACTGGAGCTAGAGGCCTAGGGCCGCTCTCTGATTGTAGGATGCCTCCATGTCCGGTGACGAAGCAACTCAGGTCCCTACGCTCGGCCAGCTGGGGGTCTCCCTCTCCCGCCGAGATGCGCTGAAGAAAGCGATCCGCACGGGCCGAATCCAGGACCTCCCGTGGGCCGCGTTCCGTCCCCCCTTGGACATTCCGTGCGAGACCGTGATCGATCAGCGGTATCGGATCGGCCAGCGCATCGGGGCGGGGGGGTTCGGTGGTGTGTTCGACGCCGAAGACCTCCTCACGGGACGCCGCGTGGCGGTGAAGGTCATCTCGGAGCTCTCCTTCCGGGTGCGCCGGCGCATGCTGCAAGAGATCGCGGTGCTTCGGCGGCTCGATCTCCCTTGTGTGGTGGGGTTCATCGACGAGGGGGACTTCGACGATCATCCGTACGTCGTCATGCCGTACCTGTCCGGCGACCGCTTCCCGGGCACCGACCACGACGGCAGCTGGTGGACCCTAGGCCCTCGCGTGCTGGCGCTCGCGGAAGCCCTCGCTCGGGTGCACGGAGCAGGGGTGCTGCATCGAGATCTCAAGCCGGACAACGTGCTGTGGGTCCACGGTGCGCCCATGCTGTTGGACTTCGGGCTGTCGGTCTCCGAGGCCCTGGTGTTCGAGGAGGATGAAGACTTGGCCGGGTCGCCGGCGTACCTCGCGCCCGAGCAGTACCTGGGGGACGAGCCGACGGAGCGAAGCGACCTGTGGTCCCTGGGGGTGCTGATCTACGAGGCTGTGTGCGGCGAGCTTCCGTTCAGCGGGACGGCCACGATGGACGTGATCACCCAGCTGCTCACCACCGAGCCCGCACCGCTCGTGGACCGCGCTCCCGTGCCCGACGAGGTGGGCGCCTTGGTGGCGGAGATGCTGCGGAAGAACCCCGAGCAGCGCATCGGCACTGCAGCTGCCCTCGTGCGGCGGCTTCGGGCTGTGGTGCCTCTGCCACCAGGACTGCCGGAGGGCTTGGGGGGAGCCGCGCCCGCCGACCTCGAGCGAGCGTTCGCAGGTCCAGAGGTCGTGCACCACCTGTGCTCGGATCCTGCGCGGGTGCTGTGGCGACGCACGGGGGGCGATCCGGACGCTGTCGCACAGACCCTCGGAGCGTGGGTTCGTGCCGGCGTCGCCCGGCCCACCGACGACGGCCGCCTGCAGATGGAGCGCGGTCCGGTCGATGGCTTGCTCGCGGGCATGCCGGTGGATCCTTGCCGAGAAGCGGGGGAGGGGAGCACAGAACTCGGGGAGGGGCTCGAAGACCTGTGGCTCCTGGTGGAGCTGATGGCTCCGTGGACCGAGCCCGAGCGTCTCGCAGGAGTGATGCAGGTCGATGCCATGCGGGTCGACGCGGGGCTGCAGGAGTTGAGTCGGCGTGGCTTGGTCGCATGCGCTCCGGACCCCATCGATGCACGCGCCGGGGGCTGGTTTGCCACTCGGTCTCCGCCGAGGCCCGACGGGGCGCTCCGCTTCCGGCTCCATGCCCAGGTGGCTGACGCGGTGCCGGCAGAATCCAACGAGCGGCTGAGGCACCTGGTGGCGGCCGGTCGCATGGATGACCTCCCCGACGCGAGCGTGGTGGTGGGGGATGCCCGCCGGAGAGAGGGGCGGCACCAGGAGGCCTGGGTGGCGGCCCGGGCCGGGCTGGTGGCTGAGCGCCGCATGGGATCGGACAAGACCGATGCCCTCGTGTTGGCGGCCACCCTTGCCCTCGAGGGCTTCATGCGCACCGAGCTTCAGGTGGTCGAACTGGAGGCGCGCCGGCGGCGGGAGCTGGGGATCGCAGAGCTGTGCTTGTGTGCCACCGCCACCATGCGCGGGGTCGCGGACCGGTCCATGTTCGTGGGCCTCGACCTGTCGGCGCACCCCTCGTTGGCGCACTGGCCGGACACGCTGTGGGCCCACGCCCTGCAGCGCCATGGCCTGGAAGAGCACGAAGCCTGGATTGCAGAGCGGAAGGGCTCCGTGTCCGAGCTGCGGTGGGCAGCATGGGTGTCGAGGCTTCGGATGCGGCAGGGCCAGTTGGCGGATGCCGCGGAGCTCGCGGAGCGTGCCCGCGTGGGGCTCGCAGGCACCCGCTTCGTCGCGGCCACGCTGAACGCGTCGGGTCTCTGGATGGACGCCGGTCGATTCGAGCGCGCGTCGACGCTGCTCGACGAGGTCGACGGCAAGCTGTCGCGCATGCGCACCGGCACCCTCGAGGCCTTCGCCCAGTACCTGCGACGAGGGATGCTCTACCGGCGTGGTGTGGACGTGTCGTACAGCGCCGACTTCGTGGAGGCGTTGGCGCTCCTGGACGCGCCGGCGTGGTCCAGCAGCTTCGTGTTCCTCGAGGCCGCGTTTGCCTGGCGCCGCCGCGAGCATGCGCTTGCGTTGAAGGCATGTGACACCGTCCGGGCCTGGTCCGTGGAGCGTCCCCTCGTGGGGCTCATGGAGAACTCCTTGATGGCGCTCTTGGGGGAGCTCGATCTCCGAAAGGCCGACCTGCTGGATCGTGCTCGCCGGCCGGGCGTGCCGCCGGGGATTCGTGCGCAGGTCGTGGCCTGCCATGCAGCCGCCGGAGGCGTCGTGCCCGAGCCGATGGCTCTTGAGGTCAGGCGTGAACTCGATGCCCTGGGGTACCCTCGCCACCTGCGGCGAGAACTCCTCTCGGCGCAGGAAGTCCACGCGTATCTTGGAGGGTCTCATGGGAAAGGTCGTGATCGAGCAGTTTGAGGATGGAGTGTGGCACCTGGCCTGGACGGGTGGCTCCGCCTACGTGATGTCCAATTCTGGGGGCACCAACGAGCTGTGGGCCAGCACCACGCCGAGTTTCTTGCCCTTGGAGAACGACTTCGCTGCCACCAAGACGGCGCAGAGCTTCACGACGCCTGCCGCGTTCCTCGCCTGGGTGTGCACCCAGTACCCAGGAAATCCGAAGCTGTACGTGGTCCAGCAGTCGTCCACCTTCACGCCCTACAACGGTGGCACCCACCAGTGTCCGTAGGCTGACGGTCCGGATCCGCGCTCAGCCGCCGACGGCTCCCCACGGGTCGAAGGCGCCCTCGTACTCCCCCGTCATCAGCCACCGCAGCATGTCGTGGTCCGGAGTGAGCCGCAGCCAGAAGGCCTGGAAACGCATCAGCCGCGACCACGCCGACAGGGCCGGGCCGAAGACCTCGGGTTCGGGGTCGGCCCAGGCGCAGGCCACGGCCCCCACCAGGGTGAGGACGACCAGGCCGTGGGTCGCGGGCTTGACTGGCGCTTGCCGTAGCCACACTTTTCGTCGCGCCACCTCGGCCACGAAGGCCTGTTGATCGGCGCTCATTCGTCCCACGAGGGGAGGTGGGGCGTCGCGGTCCAGGGCTTCGAACGCCGCTGCGAGGTGGGCCAGGGGCTCCCGGATGCCGTCCCCCAGCTCGGGCTTGGCGAGCAGCTGTCCGATCCGTAGGGCCTGCAGTCGCGCCACGATCCGGGTGGCGACGCCCTCCGGTAGCTCCTCAGCGTGGAGATCGCGCCCTCCGCTGAGGACCGAACACACGCCTGCGACGGTGATGCCGGGCACCTGGAGCAGCCCGAGAAGTTGCTCTTCCGCCGGGGCCTCCTCGGGGCCGACGGCGACCGGAGCGGGCACCATGCGAGGGGCAGGCTGCTGGACCTCGGCGGTCTGCCAGGTGCGCCAGGTGTTCAGGCACCCGGGGTCGAGGCCGAAGCGCAGGCCGTCCTCGGTCGGCACGATCTTCAAGGGCCACAGCTGACACCGCAGGGGCTTGACCTCGCTGCCCAGCTCTTTGTGGATGCGGCAGAGACGGTCTTCGCCGTGGAAGACGCAGCGGTGGTCCTCGTAGCGGACCTCGTTGCCCTCCACGGGCCGCTCCACGCCCAGCGTTGCGCCTGCTGCTTCGATGCGGGCCTTCTCGTCGTCGTCGAGCAGCTCGATGGCGTGACCGTAGCAGCAGGAGCCGCAGCCGAAGCAGCGGTAGCGGTTCTCGCCGAGCACGTGCACGGTCGCCATGGGGCACCTCTGACAGGGGCCGACAGGCTACCGCATCCACACCCGTTTCACCCGCTGCACGTCGGAGCGACACGGCGTGGGCCTACCTTGTCGACTCGGAGGTGCTCATGGGGTTGCTGCTGTTGCTGCTGGCGTGTCGGTCGCCGACCGCGGACCCAGGGTTCACCGTCGAGCAGGTCTCCTCCTACGTGCGCGCAGGGACCGACGAGCCTGAGACCTGGGCTCGGGCCGTGCGGTCCGCCCTGGTGCTTGCCGAGCAACCGGTCGACGAGGACCATGTGTGCCAGGTCCTCGCCATCGTGGAGCAGGAGTCGGGCTACGAGGCGGATCCGGTCGTGCCTGGTCTCGCGGGCATCGTGGAGAAGGAGCTGGAGCAGGCACTGAAGGACAAGCTCGGTGTCCTTGCGGGCTGGACGGGCGGTGCCGTCCTGGACGTCGCTCCGGTGGGGGAAGAGCGCACCTTCCGTGACCGCCTTCGAACCGTGCGGACCGAGCGGGACCTCGACGAGCTGTTCCAGGCCATCGTGGCCCACCACGAGGGTCGGGCCCCCGCGGTCGGGACGGTCGTGCGTGCGGTGGCGCCTCGCCTGACCGAGCGCCTCAACCCCATCTCCACCGCGGGGTCCATGCAGGTGAAGGTGGACTGGGCCCAGGCGCACCCGGTGAGTCGAGGCATGGACCCAAAGGCCGTTCGTGCGTCGATGTATTCGGTAGAAGGGGGTGTTCGATATGGAACCTTGCGGCTGTTTGCGACAGCGGACTACGCGGATCCCATCCATCGTTTCGCCGACTTCAACGCAGGTCCGTACGCCAGCCGGAATGCCGCGCTGCAAGAACAGCTGGCGGTGCTGGAGGGGACCGAGCTGACGCTGGACGGTGACCTGCTCCGCTACAACGGACGAGGTCGGCCGCAGCGAAGTCAGGACGGGGAGACCTACCGGGCGGCGGTAGCGTTTGCGGCGACCCGAGGGGTGGACGCGGGACAGGTCCATCGAGATCTCACCCTAGAGAAAGGGCCGGGGCTGGAGACGACAGCCACTTGGGCCATGGCCAAAGCAGCCTACCGGGAGACCGCTGGTGAGCTGTCGTTCGCCCGGGTGCCGGTGGTACAGCTCGACTCTCCGAAGCTGCGCGGGAGCTGGACGACGGCCAGCTTCGCGGAGCGGGTGCAGCGACGCTACGACCAGTGCCTCGCGCGGTCGTGACCACGTCACAGTTGCCCCAGGGGCATGACGGGCGCGATACCTACAGCGGAGGTCGCGCGCGACCGTTGGGGGGTACACATGGCACGTGCATCATGGGTCTTGGGCGTGGTGTTCCTCGTCGGGCTCGGTGGCTGTCGAGGCGGTGAAGGCAGCGGGTCGACGGACACGGATGGCGGAACCACGGACGGCTTCACCGGCGAGTACGCAACCACCGCAGACACCGGCACGTCGACAGTGGAGCTCGATCCCGACGTGAACACCTGGGTGCCGAGCAGCTGGCCGATGGAGGAGCCCCCCGCACGGGTGATCTTCCTCGGGGACTCCATCACGGTGGGCACCGGCGCCCGAGCCGACGAACTCGACTACCTGAGCTTGCTCTTGACCAACGACGACGAGGTCTACCCCGCGTACGCCGGATGGGACTTGAACACGATGTTCGGGGACTTCGAGGCATTCACTTCGGCTCAGGGCGGCGCCACGACCGAGACGGTGCTCGACGTGCAGCTACCGGCCCTCGCCGAGGCCCTCGGGGAGCAGGTGGCGGGCCCGACCCTGGTGGTGGGCACCATCGGTGGCAACGACGTGACCAACGTGATCTTCGGCCTGCAGGACCTCGCTGTAGAGAAGGAACGCATCGCCACCAACATGGACACCATCGCTGCGTTCTTCCAGGACGAAGACCGCTTCCCTGACGGCGCCATGGTCTTCCTGACCAACGTCTACGAGCCGCTCGATGGCCAGACCAGTGCCGAAGAGTGCTTCTTCGGCCTCGATCTGGCCAACATCCGCGACGACTATGATGCCCTCAACGAACGCACGTTGGAGCTCGCCCAGGCGTCGGGTTGGGCGTGGGTAGACCTGCGCGGCCATTTCCTCGGCCACGGGCACAACCATGACGACACCGAAGGCCCGTTCTACGACGCGTCCGATCCCTCGTTGTGGATGAACCGGGACTGCATCCATCCCAACACTCGGGGGCACCACGAGGTGCGTCGGCTGTTCCTGTCCGCCATCGACAACCGGCCCTTGCCCCTGTAGCGACCGCTTCGGTCAGAGCGCCTCGAGGGTGATGTCGCCGGCGCGGGTGCTGGCGACGAGACGGTGGGGGCTCGAGCTGTCCCGTCGGATACCAACGAGGTCGACGTCGCCGGCGTCGGTCTCCACCACCCCCGACGTGCACCGAAGGGCCTCGCCGTGGACGTCACCGGCGCTGGTGTGGGCGAACACCTCTCCGGTGAGGTCGACGAGATCCACGTCGCCCGCACGGCTGTCCAGGTCCACGACGTGGTCGATTCCTTCGATGCGCGCGTCCCCTGCGCCCGTCCGGGCGAGCAGCGCGGCAGACCGTGGCAGGTGGTTGCCTGCTTGGACACCAGCCGCCGTGTCGAGCGTCACCGCACCGCCGGAAGGGATCCGGGGTGGCCATGATGGCCAGCCTGCGGTAGAACTTTGCGGGTGACTGACTGTCAGTCAGCTGATGCATGGGCGTCCATTCCTGGAGAACCACGTGGCGAATCCGGCCGAGCCTCTGCCGACGGACCCCCGAGCGGAGCGGCGCGCCCAGCTGCTGGGCATCGCGCGTCGCCGATTCGTGGAGGATGGCTTCGGGGGCACATCGGTCTCGGCCATCGTTCGGGAGGCTGGTGTCGCGCAGGGGACGTTCTACCTGTACTTCGACAGCAAGCAGGCAATCCTCGCCGAGCTCCGCCGGGAGGTCTTCCGTACCTACGCGGCCTCCCTCGCCCAGGCGGCCAGGTCGCCGGGTCCCGCGGACGAGCGCCTGGTCGACGTGGTGGTGACCATGGCACGGTCCGTCGGGGGGCACCTGGCCCTGGAGCGGGTCTTCCGGCAGGCCGCGTCGGCCCACGAGCTCGAACTTGCCGCCCTCGAGGGCCGCGCACGGCTGGCGGCCATGGCGGCCGAGTTGCTGGAGCGCGAGGAGGAACTCGATGTCTTCGGCAGCGCCCCAGGTGTGGTCGCGGAGCTACTCGTCACGCTGTTCGACACGGTGTTGTACGAAGCCTGGGCCTACCGGCGTCCGGCGCCTGTGTCGGAGACCGTGCGGGCGTCGCTTCGCTTGGTCCTGCGGGGGCTGGGGGTCGACGGGGCGCGCCTTGAGGAGCTGCTCACACGAGTGCCCAGTGCACTGCACGAGGAGGCGGAATGACGCCGCTGGTGTCCACGATCGGGCCGCGGGATGCGGCATACCAGGCCAACCGCGAAGCCATGCTGGAGCTGGTGGAGGAGCTCCGGGCGCTGGAGGGACGGGTTCGGGCCCATGGCGCCAAGGCCGACGGCCGCTTTGCCAAGCGTGGTCAGCTCCCTCCTCGCGAGCGCGTCGAGCTGCTGCTCGATCCGGGAAGCGACTTCGTCGAGCTGTCGACGCTCGCCGGCCTTCGGATGCACGACGACGATGGAAACCGCACGATCAGTGGTGGTGGCAACATCGTCGGCATGGGCGAGGTGTCTGGCGTCCGGTGCATGATCTCGGCTTCCGACTCGGCCATCAAGGGCGGCAGCGTCACCCCCATGGGGCTCCGGAAGACGCTTCGCGCTCAGCGCATCGCCATGGAACAGCGTCTCCCAACGATCAGCCTGGTGGAGTCGGGGGGGGCGAACCTGCTGTACCAGGCTGAGATCTTCGTCGAAGGCGGTCGGGTGTTCGCCAACATGGCTCGTGCGAGCGCCAAGGGACTCCCCCAGATCACGGTGGTCCATGGCTCGTCGACTGCAGGCGGGGCCTACCTCCCTGGGCTGTCCGACTACGTGGTCGCCGTCCGGGAGAAGGCCCGCATCTTCCTCGCGGGTCCTCCCTTGGTGAAGGCGGCACTCGGCGAGGACGCCGTTGCGGAGGAACTCGGTGGCGCTGAGATGCACGCCACGGTGAGCGGCCTCGTCGAGTATTTGGCCGATGACGACGCCCACGGGGTGCAGATCGCCCGTGACATCGTCGAGTCGCTGGGATGGAGCGGTACGGATCGCAGCGAGACCTTCGAGGCGCCTCGCTACGACCCGGAGGAGCTCTGTGGTGTGGTCCCTGCCGACACCCGCCAGCCCTACGACGTCCGCGAGATCCTGGCCCGCGTCCTCGACGGGTCGCGCTTCCTCGACTTCAAGCAGGGCTTCGGTCCCCAGACCGTTTGCGGACACGGGTCCATTCATGGGCATCGTGTCGGGATCATCGGGAACAATGGCCCGATCTTCCCGAACGGGTCGCTCAAGGCGGCCCAGTTCATTCAGCTGTGCGAGCAAGCTGGCCTTCCCCTCGTCTTTCTCATGAACACCACGGGCTACATGGTGGGACGGGAGGCCGAGCAGGCCGGGGCCGTCAAGCACGGCTCGAAGATGATCCAGGCGGTGGCCAACGCCACCGTGCCCAAGCTCACCATCGTAGTGGGCGGCGCGTATGGGGCGGGAAACTACGGGATGTGTGGTCCCGGCTTCGACCCGGACTTCTTGTTTGCCTGGCCCAACGCCAAGGTGGCCGTGATGGGCGGGGAGCAGGCGGCCACGGTGATGAAGATCATCACCCGGGCCAAGTTCGAGCGGAAGGGCCTGCCCGTCGTGGAGGAGGCCCTCGATGCCGTTGTGGGCGACGTGGCGGGGCGTCTCGACCGGGAGGCCCAGGCCCTGTTCGCCACCGCTCACCTGTGGGACGACGGGCTGATCGACCCTCGCGACACTCGCGCCGTGCTCGCTCACTGCCTCGATACCTGTGCCGCCGGTCGGCGTCGCACCCTGCATCCCAACACGTTTGGCGTGGCCCGAGGCTGACGCTGAAGCGTGCATCGCACGCCCGAAGAGGAGGACCCATGAAGTGGACCGACGAACACGAGATGCTCCGCAACACCGTGCGGGAGTTCGTGGCGCAGCACATCAACCCCCACGCCGACGAATGGGAGCGAGAGGGTGCCTTTCCGGCCCACGAGCTGTTCAAAAAGGCGGGGGAAGCCGGACTGCTCGGCATCAGCAAGCCAGAGGCCTACGGTGGCCTGGGCCTCGACTACAGCTACACCGTGGCCGCCGCTGAAGAGCTGGGCAACGCCCGTTGTGGCGGGGTGCCGCTCGCCCTCGGTGTGCAGACCGATATGGCGACCCCAGCCCTGGCTCGCTTCGGCTCCGATGCGCTGCGCGAACAGTTCCTGACCCCGGCGGTGGCGGGGGACCAGGTAGCGTGCATCGGGGTGAGCGAGGCGGTCGCTGGCTCGGATGTCGCCGGCATTCAGACCCGCGCGGTGAGTGACGGCGACGACTACGTCATCAGCGGCAGCAAGCTGTGGATCACCAGCGGCTTCCAGGCCGACTGGATGTGCACCCTGGTGAATACCAGCGACGACCATCCTCACCGCAACAAGTCGCTGGTGATCATCCCCATGGACACCAAGGGCGTGGTGCGGGCCCGCAAGCTCGACAAGCTCGGCATGCGCAGCTCCGACACCGCAGAGATCTACCTGGACGAAGTGCGGGTTCCGAAGCGCTTCCGGATCGGGGACGAGGGCGCCGGTTTCATGTACCAGATGCTCCAGTTTCAGGAGGAGAGGCTGTGGGGGGCGGCCAACATGATTCGCTTCCTGGAGCTGGCCATCGAAGACACCATCGAGCAAACCCGCAACCGCAAGGCCTTTGGGAAGTCCATCCTCGACAACCAGGTGGTGCATTTCCGGCTCGCTGAGCTGTCGACCGAGGTGGAGCTGCTGCGGTCCCTCGTGTACCGGGCGACCGCCGACTACATCGAGGGCCGGAACGTGACGCGCCTGGCGTCGATGGCGAAGCTGAAGGCCGGACGCCTGTCCCGAGAGGTGACGGACAGTTGCCTGCAGTACTGGGGTGGGATGGGCTTCATGTGGGAGGCCAGCATCAGCCGCTTGTGGCGGGACGGTCGCCTTGCCAGCATCGGCGCCGGTGCCGATGAAATCATGCTGTCCATCATCTGCAAGACCGACGGGACGCTCCCGAGCAGACGGAAGAAGTGAGCATGTCCACTGGCATTGAGATGGAGGGCGAGGGCGCGGTCCGGCACCTGTGGTTGGCCCGCCCGGCCAAGCGAAACGCCATGAATCGGGCGATGGTCGAGGCACTGGAGGCGGCGGCCGAAGCTGCGGTGGCCGGAGGAGCTCGGGTGTTGGTCCTGCGAGGGCAGGGAGGACACTTCTGCAGCGGCGGCGACGTCTCCGACATGGCTGCTGCTGCTCGGCAGCCGGATGCGGGTGGCGCGATCACGTCGTTGAACCGAGTGTTCGGGCGGGTTCTGTCCCTTGTGAACCAGCTTCCTGTCGCGACGGTTGCTGTCTGCGAAGGAGCCGTGATGGGCGGTGGCTTTGGGCTCGCGAGTGTGTGCGACGTCACCCTGGCCGTGGAGGGAGCGCGCTTCCGGCTGCCCGAGACCAGCATCGGCATCTCTCCGGCGCAGATCATGCCCTTCTTGGTGCAGCGCCTGGGAAGCGCCTGGGCCCGTCGTCTGGCGGTCACGGGGGAGACCCTCGACGCCACGGCGAGCGTACGGGTCGGCTTGTGCCACGAGGTCGTGTCACCTGCTGCCCTCGACGGGCACGTCGAGGCCCTGCTGGATCAGCTGCTTCATGGTGAGCCGTCCGCCGTGGCTGAGAGCAAGCGGCTGGTGCATGCGGCGTTGGCCTCCGGTCCGACGGACCATGTGCTCGACGAGGCTGCACAGCGCTTCTCCGAGCTCGCACGGTCCCCTTCCGCGCAGCAGGGGATGATGGCGCGCCTCTCCAAGCAACCACCTCCCTGGAGCGTCCGATGAGTTTCTCAACGGTCCTGGTGGCCAATCGCGGCGAGATCGCCGTGCGGGTGCTGCGGACGGTGCAGTCGCTGGGCTACCGAGGGGTCGCTGTGTACAGCGACGCCGATGCCGATGCACCCCACGTCGCGTTGGCCGACGTCGCGGTGCGGATCGGCCCACCGGAGGTCGGCGAGAGCTACCTCGACCCGCAGCGAATCCTCGACGCTGCTCGCCGAGGCGGCGCCGACGCGATCCACCCAGGCTACGGCTTCCTTTCTGAGAACGCTGCGTTTGCGCGGGCCTGCGAGGCTGCCGGCTTGGTGTTCATCGGCCCCCCGCCGGATGCCATCGATGCGATGGGGGACAAGGCCCTGGCCAAACAGCGAATGCGAGCGGCCAACGTCCCGTGTGTGCCTGGCTTCGACGCGGTGGATGCGGATGAGGCGGCGCTGCTCGACGCGGCGGGCGGCGTGGGCTTTCCGCTGTTGGTGAAGGCGAGCGCCGGGGGCGGTGGGCGGGGGATGCGAAGGGTGGACCGTGCTGCGGATCTTCCCGCGGCACTGACGTCGGCTCGAACCGAGGCCGAGGCGGCCTTCGGGAATCCTTCGCTGCTGCTGGAGCGGCTGGTGGAAGGTGCCCGTCACGTCGAGATCCAGGTCATGGCGGACCGGCATGGCCGTGTCGTCCACCTGGGAGAGCGAGACTGCAGTGTGCAGCGCCGGCACCAGAAAGTGGTGGAGGAGGCACCGTCTCCGGCCGTCGATGCCACGCTGCGGGAAGCGATGGGCTCCGCCGCGTGCCGGGCAGCGGAGGCGGTGGGCTACGTGGGGGCGGGCACGGTCGAGTTCCTGTTGGGTCCGGACGGGGCCTTCTACTTCCTGGAGATGAACACTCGCCTCCAGGTCGAGCATCCCGTCACAGAGGCGGTGACGGGGGTCGATCTCGTGGAGCTCCAGCTGCGGATGGCGGCGGGGGAGGTTCTGGAGCTTCCTGCGTCCGTGCCTATGCACGGTCATGCCGTGGAGGTGAGGATATACGCCGAAGACCCCGCGTCCTCGTTCCTTCCTTCGACCGGTCGTCTTTCTGCCTTCGAGCTCCCTGGTGCGACCGACGCGGTGGGCGCGGCCGTGGCGGGCAGTCGCTACCCCAACGGGCTGCGGTTGGATGCGGGAACGGCCTCGGGCTTGCAGGTCAGCTCACACTACGATCCGATGCTCGCCAAGCTGGTGGCATGGGGTCCCGACCGGGCGACGGCCTGCCGTCGGCTGGCGAGGGCACTGGACGCTTCGGTGGTTTTTGGTGTGACATCGAATCGTCGATTTTTGGCGAGGGTCCTTAGAGATCGAGATTTTGTGTGCGGAGACGTGGACACCGGGTTTCTCGACACGCACGATCTGAGCGGCGAGGCGGAGGTCGACCCGGCGACGGTCGCGGTCGCGGCGATGCTCCTTGTGGGGCGGCGGCCGCTGCGCACGGGCCATCCCTGGCGACAAGCCCTTCGGCTGTCGTTGAACGACCTGCGGCACGATGTCGTGGTGACCACGGACGGTGTCGAGGTCGAAGGGCACTGCGTGGCGGTCACTGTCCACGGGGACGGTCGGTGGCGGCGGGCCGAGGTCGACGGGGTCCAGCGGCCCATCGCCGTGGTGTCCGACCCATCGGAGGCCGACGCATTCCTTCTGCAACACAACGAGGTGGAGGTACGGGTCGCTCCATGGCGCGCTGCCGCGGTGGCGTCCGTGGCCGACCCCGGTGAGGTTCGGGCGCCCATGGCGGGGCGGGTCATCGCAGTCCTGGTGGCACAGGGCGATGCGGTGGAGGTGGGAAGACAAATAATATCGATGGAAGCAATGAAAATAGAGACGACATTGCGGGCGGGAAGGTCCGGGGTCATCGCATCGTTGGCGGCTTCGGAGGGCGACGTGGTCGCATCCGGCCAGGTGCTGGCGACATTGGAGGAAGCATGAGCGAGGCAGTGCCGTCCGAGGCGGCGGTGGTCACCTGTGCGTTGACTGGAGTGCTGACGGACCCCGCGAAGCATCCGGTCCCCGTCACAGCGGAGGAGATGGCCGCATCGGCAAGGGAGGCCTTCGAGGCCGGGGCCTCGGTGATGCATGTGCACTTTCGCCGACAGGAACCCGGGTTGGGGCACATGCCCAGTTGGGATCCCGATGTGGCCGAGGGGATGGTGGCCGCCATCCGTGCCGCGTGCCCTGGCGTGATCATCAACATGAGCACGGGGGTCGTGGGGCCCGACATCTCAGGCCCCGTGGCTTGTCTCGAGCGGGTGCGACCGGAGGTCGCCGCCTGCAACGCGGGCACCCTGAACTACCTCAAGCTGCGAAGCAACGGACAATGGGCGTGGCCACCCATGGTCTTCGACAACCCTGTGAGCAAGGTGCAGGGGTTCCTGGACGCCATGGAACGCTCGGGCACGAAGCCGGAGTTCGAGTGTTTCGACACCGGTATTCTGCGGTCCGTTGACATGTTTCGGCGCTCCGGTATGACCGATGGTCGGCCTCCCGAAGTGAACCTCGTCATGGGGGTGGCCAGCGGCATGCCCGCAGACCCCGATTGGCTGCCGCTGCTTCGCAAGTCGATTCCCGACGGGTCGCCGTGGTCCGTCACAGCCATCGGCCGAGAAGACGTCTGGCCGTTGCACCGGCGCACCGCAGAGCTCGGCGGCCATCTGCGCACGGGGGTGGAGGACACCTTCTACTTGCCGGATGGGTCGCGCTGCCGAGGGAACGGCGACCTCGTCGAGGCGCTCGTCACGGTGGCACGAGAGGCCGGGCGCACCGTGGCCTCGCCGGACCAGGCGCGGCACATTCTCGGTCTGACGGGGGAGGTGACCCATGGGTGAGCGTTCGGCGGTGTTCCGCGACGGAATTCTCGACGGGAAGGTGGCGCTGGTGACGGGAGGGGGCACCGGCATCGGGGCCGCCATCGCGTTGGAGCTGGGGCGTCTCGGCGCTCGGGTCGTGATCGCGTCCCGCAAGGAGTCCCACATCGAGCCGGCGGCGGCCGGCATGGGAGAGCTGCTCGGGCGAGAGGTGCTGGGGCTGTCCTGCGATATCCGTGACCGGGATGCTGTCGCGTCCACGACGAAGCGGGTGGTCGAGAGCCAAGGGTCGCTCGACATCCTCGTCAACAACGGTGGGGGTCAGTTCTTCTCCCCGGCCGAGGCCATCCGAGACAAGGGGTGGGACGCCGTGGTGGGCACGAACCTCACGGGTACGTGGAACATGACCCGGGCGGCCTTCGAGGCGTGGATGGGGGCCCACGGCGGCCGGATCGTCAACATCACCATGCTGACGCGGCGCGCGTTCCCAGGGATGACCCACTCGGTCGCCGCGCGGGCGGGGGTGGAGGCGATGACGCGGAACCTAGCCGTGGAGTGGGCCTCCAAGGGCATCCGGGTGAACTGCATCGCGCCCGGACTCATCGCCAGCTCCGGGGTGAGGACCTACCCAGACGGGGCGAACCTCTTCAAGGGGATGCAGAAGCACATCCCGTTGAAGCGTGCAGGAACGATGGACGACATCGCCTGGATGGCCGCCTACCTCGCGGGCCCGGCAGGGGACTACCTGACGGGGCAGACGCTCACGGTGGATGGTGGCAAGGAGCTGTGGGGGGACTGGTGGCCCATCGCGGATCCTCCGGGGGGCCTGCCTGACGTCGAGATTCCCGCCTTCCCTTGGGAAGAGTCTGGGGCGTGAAGGAGCGCCCAATCTACGTGTTAGGCTCTGCGGAGGGAGGTGGCATGGATCCCGAGGTGCGGCTTTTCGAGGTCAGCCTGCGAGACGGCCTGCAGAACGAGTCGGTCGTCTTGCCCACCGAGCGCAAGCTGGAGCTGGTGCATCGGCTGGTCGCTGCAGGCTTCCGCGACATCGAGGTCACCAGTTTCGTGCGTCCCAAGTGGGTGCCGCAGCTGGCGGACGCCTCCGAGGTGGTGCGCAACCTGCCCGACGCTCCGGGGGTGCGCTTTTGGGCGTTGGTGCCCAACGCCATTGGCCTGGACCGGGCGCTGGACGCTGGTGTGGATCACATCGCCACGTTCATGTCGTCCAGCGAGACGCACAACCAGAAGAACGTCAACCGCACCATCCAGGAGTCCCTCGCCGGCCTGAACAAGGTCATCGCGACGGCGAAGTCCGAAGGGGTGGTGGTTCGCGCGTACCTGTCGACGGTGTTTGGCTGTCCCTTCGAGGGAGAGGTGAGCGTCGAGGCTGTGACGCGGCTGGCGCTGGCCCTTTTCGAGGCGGGCGCGGACGAAGTGGCCCTCGGCGACACCACGGGCATGGCGCACCCCACACAGGTGCGCCGGGTCCTCCAGCACCTCACGGAGCACGGCGTGTCCCTCGAGCGCACCGCGTTGCACTTCCACGACACCCGAGGCACCGCTCTGGTGAACGTCATGGCGGCATACGATTTCGGTGCCCGGCTGTTCGATGGTGCGATCTCGGGTGTTGGAGGTTGTCCGTACGCTCCGGGCGCGGCGGGCAACGCCTGCACCCAAGACCTCGTTCACTTTTTTGAGCGTCTGGGCGGCGCACAAGAGGCCCCGGAGGGCCGGGGCGCCCTCACCGGGATCGACCTCGACCAGACCTGCGAGGCAGGCAAGTGGCTCGAGGACGCTCTGGGGCGCGAGCTTCCCGGGCGGTACCACCAGTTTTGGCGTGGCCAAGAACTCCGAAAGGTCCGGAGCGCCTGATGGCGTCCCATGAGCAGGCGTTCCTGCAAATCGTCAGCGGCGTGCGGCAGGGACTCTCGGTCCCGATTCGCGAAGACCAGCCTTTGGTGATCGGCCGCAAGCGGGCCGACCTCATCTTGGATGATCCCTTGGTCAGCAGTGCCCACTGCAAGATCGAGCGACGTGAGAAGGGCTTCGTCCTGATCGACCTCGGCAGCACCAACGGCACGATGGTCGAGGGCCGCATGGTTCGAGAGGCACGGCTCAAGCCTGGTGCCGAGATTGCGGTCGGTGCCAACCGTATGATCCTGTACGTGGGCGACGACCCGCGCACGTCCGCAGAGGACAGCCGCGCCTCGTCCCAGCAGCTCGATGTCGCCTGGCTCCTCGACGAGGAGCTGGTGGAGCTTCGCAGCACGGTGGACAAGGACAGAAAGCCAGCCGATGTCATCGGGCAAGACCTGCGGCTACCGCCGGGGCTCAACGCCGTGATGGAGGTGGTCGCCGGGCAGGACGCGGGAAAGGTGTTCCGCTTCACGCGGGGCAACGTCAGCATCGGCCGCCGTCAGGGCGAGGTGCCGCTCACCGACGTGGAAGTCAGTCGGCACCATGCGGTGATCGAGGTGTTCGGCCGCCACATGATCTACCTGCGGGACCTCGGCTCCACCAACGGCACGTACCACAACGGCCGTCGCATCACGGTGAGCAAGCTGCAGCCTGGCGACACGATCGGCTGCGGCAAGTCCGTGATGAAGCTCGACGTGAGTCGCTAGGCGCCCTGGTTGGCCAGCGCGGAACGATGCGCGGCAGCTAGAGGACGAGCTTCTTGCGCACGGGCTCGCTGTACAGCTCGTCGAGTTTGACTGCGAGCTCTTCCAGCTCGGGACCCTCGGTGTCGGGGACCTCGGGTCGGAGCACCAAGTACAAGTGGCCGGGGGTGCCGCGTCGTTGCACGCCGCGGCCCTTCACCCGCAGGCGCGTGCCCGAACGCACTCCCTTGGGCACCTTCACCTTCACGTCCCCGGTAGGGGTCGGTACGGTGATGCTGGCCCCCAACATGGCCTCTCGGAAGGTGAGTGGTACATCGAGTTCGAGGTCGTCGCCGTTGCGGGTGAGGATGGGGTGCGGCCGCACCGTGAGCTGCACGACGAGGTCGCCGCAGGGGCCTCCGCCCCGAGGGGGTAGGCCCTGGCCCTTGAGCCTCACCCGGCCGCCGTCCTTCGCGCCGGCGGGGATGGGGACTTCGAGGGGCTCGACCCTGCCGTCGGGACGCCGAAGCGACATCGACCGCCTCACCCCAGTCACCGACTCCAGGAAGGTGATCGTGAGGTCGAGCGCTTGATCGGGTCCACGGCGGGGGCGACCACTTGCGCGGGCGCCGAACAATGAGCCGAGGAGATCGTCGACGTCGACGCCGCCGCCGCCGCCGCCGCCGAATCCGCCGAACCCACCTCGGCCTCGCGCGGCGTTTGGATCGAAGCCCGCGCGGGTGCTGGCCTCTCCGAAGCGGTCGTAGTTCTTCCGCTTGGTGTCGTCGCCGAGGATGTCGTATGCGGCATTGACCTCTTTGAAGCGGTCCTCTGCACTCGGCGCCTTGTTGACGTCGGGATGCCACTGACGGGCCATCTTCTTGAATGCCTTGCGAATCTCGGCTTGGTCAGCGTTCCGACTCACGCCGAGTACGCTGTAGGGGTCGCGCATCGCTCGTCTCCGCGGCGGTATGTTCGCACCGTCTAGGGAACGACAAGGGGGAGACGGTTGGCACGGGGACGGTTCGATGGGCCGCTGCTGGGGGAAGCGCCGTCTGCAGCGGAGCGCGAGCGCCGCATTGCCGTGGCCTTGTTCGTGGTGACGGGGTGCTGCGTGTTTCTCGTGCACTGGCTGGGGTGGCAGGCGAAGCAGGATGCTTCGACGGCTCTGGGCTCCCTCACGTTCTCCGGTGCCCTGCTGTTCGTCATGCTGTCCCACGAGCTCGGACACTATGGCTATGCACGCTGGGCTGGGTTTCGCTTGTCCCTTCCGTGGTTCCTTCCTGCGCCGTTCCTCGTGGGTACGCTCGGGGCCGTGATCAAGGTTCGGGAGCGGCCGCGCAGTCGAGACGAGCTGATGGGGCTCGGCGCAGCAGGGCCCATCGCCGGCTTGGCAGCGATCGTGGTGGTGTTGTTCCTTCGGGCCTTGCTCCCAGAAATGGGCGACCCGGACCCTACCTGGGAGCTCCGCCGCCCGCTGCTGTGGTGGGCCGTCGGCGGTCCGCTCGGTCGGGTCGAGCCGCCGACCCCCACGGACCCCCTTGGGTTCGCGGCCTGGGTAGGTTGCCTCGTGACCGCGATGAACCTGCTTCCATTCGGCCAGCTGGATGGCGGACACGTGCTGGGTGCGTATCGACCGTCCCGGCGGTCGCTGGCCACCTGGGGTGTGACGGGCCTCGGGCTCCTGCTCGCGTTCGTGTGGCCTCCGTGGGCCGTCTGGGTAGCGTTGCTCCACGCGATGGGGGCTCAGCGCCCTCTGGAGGCACGAGAGGAGCGCACAGAACTCTCGGCTCGCGGACGATGGCTAGGCGCCGCAGCGGTCCTGTGCTGGGTTCTGTGCGTGTCGCCGGCCCCCACGAACTGGTGAAGGCAACGCCCCTACGTGGCGGAGGTCCAGCCAATGAGGGCAGCGGGGTCCCTGGTGACGTGCAGGACCTTCTCGTTGGCCACGCGCACCAGGGCGACCTCGCCCGGCACCGGTCGGACATCCTTCACGCGGGTGTACTGGACATCGGCGCTCGCTCCTTCGGCCAGTTTCGCGTGCACCAGCACGATCTGTGCCGCAGCGAGGAGAAGGTCGAGGTTCGGACTGGCGTCGCGACCCATGGGGAGCACCACGTGTGCGCCCGGACGCTCTCGCAGATGCAGCCACCAGTCGGACCCACGGGCCATCTGGAAGGTGAGCCGGCGGTTGCTCTTCGCATTGCGCCCGACGAGCACGCGCTCCCCCACTGGACCCGTCCAAGCGATCACGTCGGTGACTGCGATCTTGCGTCGTGGGGATGCGGCGGCCGGTAGGAGCTGGCGGATGGCGTCGAGGGCTTCACGGTCCGCATCGGCCACATGCTTGAGCGCCCCGGCCAACCGCACAAGCAGGGACTCGTTGGCCTCCATACGCTCGAGGACCCTGTCGCCCACGCGGTCGAGGCGTCGTGCCTTCCGGTAGAGCGACTCCATCTGAGCCGCAGCTGGTTTCGCAGGGTCGAGTGGGAGCACCACCGACTCCCCCGTGGACCAGTCGGTCGCCTCGAACGAACGAGCTCCCTTGGGGATCTCATGGAGGTGACTGGCCAAGAGGTCCGCCCGGGCCCTCATCGCTGGAGCACGGGATGCCTTGTCGAGATCCGCCTCCAGGTTCCTCGCGAGGCGGCGGCTGCGATCGATGGCCTTGCGTACGTCCCGCTCGAGCTGGCGTCGGCGGTCGGAGAGGCGGTGGGCAGACTCCGCTCTCATGAAGTGGCGCTGGGCTGCGGTATCCCAGGACTCCTCCGCCTCCGGCTGGAAGCGCGGCGCCTCGTCGCGAGGCAGGCGGTCGGGGAGCGTCGGGAGTGCGGCTGGGGCCGGCCCGTCGTACGCTGCGACCACCTCGTCGGTGCCGTCGAAGGTTCGACGCAAGAGCCACAGCCCCCCGCTGCGGCCGGTCAACCGCAGCCTCAACGAACCCGTAGAGAAGCGAAGCTCGACCTCACGCTCGGGCGCAAGATGAACGACCGCCTCCAGGCGCCCGTGGAGATGGGCGCGGCATGCCCCCTGGAAGGAGAATGGCTTCGGGGGGTTCCGAGGGCGACGCTGCAGCGAGTGGAGGCGAGCGAAGGGTCCACGCGGCACCAGGAGCAGCAGGGTGCCATCCCCGAGGCCGACCACCACGCGGTCACGTCCGGGTTGCCACACTGAGTCGAACGGCCGCCCAACGCATCGCTGAAGCGCCTCTGTGACCTTCGCTAGTTCCTGTCGGTTCATCCCCATGACGCCCCCACCGCTCCTGCTTATAGCGAGCCCCTCGCCGGAGTCCCCATCATGCGCCTTCCTCTTGTCCTCCTCGCACTCGCCTTCTCCCCCCTGGCCCACGCGGGCTCTTTCTATCTAGAGGGGCCCGAGGCCACCGTGAAGGCCGAGGCCAGCGAAGACGCCAAGGAAGCCGAGTCCAAGGGTCTCGATGCCCGGGTGGTCCGGCGCATGGGGGTCAAGTCGGGCTGGCGCTACGTGGTACGGGTGGAGGGGTACGCTGACGCCAAAGTTGCGACCACCAACGCGGCGAAGCTCGCCGAAGTGGTGGAGGGGCCCGTCGCCGTATTCTCCGTGGACGGGGACCAGGCAGGGCTCGTCACGATGGTCGCCCCGGCAGGCGGTGCCGAACCGGCGTCACCACCGCCGAGCACCCCAAACGAAGCCAGCGACGCAGCTCCTGTGTTGGAGGCGGCTGTGAAGGCCCACAAGGTCTCCGGTCTGCTCCTCGATGGTCGCGACCTTCGCTTCGCGTTCCGTCGCACGCTCCCCGACGGCAAAGTGATCGACCACGTCTGGGCGCGCAAAGCGGATGCCCTCTACGCGTCGGTCGAGCCGGTCGAAGGAGACGTGGTGGCCTCTCGCCTACGCGCCATCGACGAGGGCGCTTGGCTGTCCGTCGACGGGGGGGCGTGGGAGGAGCAGCATGTCGAGAAGACGCGCGCCACCTTGTTGGATCTAGGGCCCGCGTCGGTGTTGCCCTTCCTGTTGGTCTTGGATCCCGCCCGCCAGACACGCCGTGAGCTCCAGCGAATGGAGCTCGTGGGGGAGGGGAGCATGGACGGCGTTCCCGTGTCGGTCCTCGTCTTCGAGGGCGACCGCACCGCCGGTCCTGTGAAGGTCGAGCTGGGCAACGAGGACCACCTGGTCCGCCGGGTCAGCTTCGACAATGGAGAGCTGGTGTACGTCTACGACGACTTCGGCAAGCTCGGCGGCATGCATCTGCCGCGGCATGTGATCACCTTGCGAGGTGGCAAGCCGGTGGACGACGTGCGGATCACGGATCTGGATCTCTCCCCGAAGCTCCCGGATGCCTGGTTCGCCGCCCCCTGATCCGGAGGGCGCCCCCACGGCGGGAGCGGTCGCGTCGCTCAGGCGGCCTCACAGCCTTGACACCGTGTGGCGCAGCGATAGTTGTGGAGCCGTCCCAGAAGGGGCCCTTTGCTGGCGTAGCTCAATTGGCAGAGCAGCTGATTTGTAATCAGCAGGTTGCGGGTTCAAGTCCCATCGCCAGCACCAGAATGGTCTTTTCAGCTCGAAGAGTTTCGCATGCGGCCTTAGGCTGCACATGCGACCAATTTTTGGGGGAATGCCCGAGCGGTCAAAGGGAGCGGGCTGTAAACCCGCCGGCTTCGCCTACGTAGGTTCAAATCCTGCTTCCCCCATCCTTTCTTTGCCTTGTCGGCCTCGGTCGACTCGGTCGCACCCCTGTCTCGCAAGAGACGGGGTGCTGCGGGGCTCTGCTCCGTGTTCGCGGGAATAGCTCAGTTGGTAGAGCATCAGCCTTCCAAGCTGAGGGTCGCGGGTTCGAATCCCGTTTCCCGCTCCATTTGCTCATGTAGCTCAGTAGGTAGAGCACGTCCTTGGTAAGGACGAGGTCACCGGTTCAAGTCCGGTCATGAGCTTTCATAGGCGTGTCCACGGAGATGGTTTCCATCTCTCTGGGCACGTCTTTCCGTTTCGGTTCGGCCTGTGCCGAACCCTCGGGTTGGTTCTCGACACTGCGTGCCGCGCCGACCCGAACCATCCAGTCCCCGTCATCTGGAGAATCGCCATGGCCAAGGAAAAGTTCGACCGTAGCAAGGAGCACGTGAACATCGGGACCATTGGTCACGTGGATCACGGTAAGACCACGCTGACCGCGGCCATCACGATGGTT
>Ga0316204_10001992_pt1 | contig 49998 bp, 57 predicted proteins | sample 6monrhotite_MG_2_FD_205661 | JGI IMG/M metagenome (GOLD analysis project Ga0316204, IMG submission 205661) | Microbial mat bacterial communities from mineral coupon in-situ incubated in ocean water Damariscotta River, Maine, United States -... | ecosystem: Environmental > Aquatic > Marine >... | reverse complement strand
ATCACGACATTTGCTAAGACACAGACATTGGACGATGTTAAATTCTTAAGTACCTTACTCCCTGACGAAGTTATAGATATTGTATTTCATGGGTATGAGAGGGCGGGCAACTTACTACGCTGCCCTGCACTTTATGACTATTGGGAAAATGCAAAGCTAAATATTTTATATTTAGATTTAATTGATGAAATGTTATTAGAATATGTAGATCCACCACCAGAAGGTGTGGAAGAAGTGGATACAGAATATTTAAGTACAATGATTATGGAAAATGCTGCGGCATTAGGAGGATAGGAACATTTGTGGTTTAGTTGGAATTGCGTCTAGTCGTTTACTTGTTACAGACACTAAGGTGTTTAGAGATTTATTATATTTTGATCAAATTAGAGGGCCTCATTCTACAGGGGTGGCTAGTGTTGGTACTACAGGGGAATGTCTTGTATACAAACGAGCTTTAGCTGCTTCTGATTTTGTACAACTTAATGGCTTTAATGCACGAGCCTCTCATGCCACTACTTGTCTTATTGGACATAATCGCTATGCTACGATGGGAGCTAAGGATGATAATAATGCGCATCCATTCCAGCATGGAGATGTGACGTTAGTGCATAATGGAACACTAACCACTAAGACTGTGCATAAGGCTAAAGGGGAGTTTCCTACAGATTCAGAGAGTATTGCTTATGCCTTAACGGAAGAGGGTACAACTGAGGAGGTGTTAGAGCGCTTAGAAGGAGCTTATGCTTTAGTGTGGCACGATGCCAGTGATAACACTCTACACTTTGCACGTAACGCTGAGCGCACTCTGTATATAGGTTTAATGGGAGGGGATTTGGTGTGGTCTAGCTTAAAGGGAGCGCTACAGTTAGCAGCAGAGCATCACAAGGTTAATCTAACTGATGTTGAGTTGCTACCCACTGGTGAGCACACTATCTATGATTTAGATGCACTGGCTTCAGGAGGTACTGTGATTGAGTTCACTCCAAAAAAGCCACGTATTCGTACTGGGACGAGGACTACTACAACAAAATCTGGGGGGTTTAGAAGCCGTATTGGTGAACTTCTTACGGGGTATCTTTTTCAAGTAAATGCTACGGGATTTTTTAGAGCAGCTACGTATGGTGGTGAGACTTTAGAAGGTGTATGCCCTACTAATAGTATTGCTAAATTCCAAAGAGCTTTAGAAGATGGTGATCAGATTAGAGGTAGAGTTAGAAGTAGTACCTCTCGATGGCTACATGGGGAGCATAAGATGGTGCATAATCTACAGAGTGGTGAGCTATCCGTACTAGGTACAGCAGAGGTTGCCACTATAGATACATGTGTTATCTGTAAAAAGAACATCACTTTCAATGAAGTTGCAGAAGAGCATCAAGGTGTACACTATCACACTAGATGTTTAGACGCTAAACAAAAGGTCATGTAATTATGAGAATTGGAATTAAACGTAGTGCTGTTAGTGATGGTGCTAGAGAATTAACAAGTACTTTACAGGCTAGAGGGTTCAATGCTAGACGATTGTTATTACAGGGTAGTAGATTTGTACCTAGGCAAGAAGACTTAGTAATCAACTGGGGGGATTGTGGTAGTAGTGAGTTGGGTGGATTGAATGTAGATACATCACAGGCAACAAACAAGCTATCATGCTTCCACGCCTTAGCTGCCGCTGGTGTCTGGATACCAGAATTCACTGATGACATACATGTGGCCAATACATGGCTCTCAGAAGGGTGTACAGTGGTCGCTAGACAGCATTTGCGTGGATCTAGTGGGTCTGGTGTAGTTATACATGATGAAGCAACAGAAGAGGTTATACGAGCCCCGCTATACACTAAATACATTAAGAAATCTAATGAATATCGTGCTCATGTATTTAATGGTAAGGTGATTGATGTACAGCGTAAGGCTAGGAACACTGATGTACCAGATGAGGAAGTTAACTGGCAAGTTAGAACACACGCTAATGGCTTTATTTACATGCGAGGGGACACAGAAAGCCCGGTGTCTTTGCCAGATGACATCAAAGAGATGTGTGTAGCGTCTGTTGAAGCCTGTGGCTTAGATTTTGGTGCAGTGGATTTGATCCACAATGGACATTATGACAAGTATTATGTACTTGAAATTAACACCGCCCCCGGAATTACTGGTAGTACGGTGGGTAAATATGCAGATGCAATTGAACAATACTTAGAGGAACGCTAAGCGTCCGAGGATTAAATATAATGGAAAATAATACAGCAGAACAGTTGACAACAGTGGCAGTTTATGGTACACTTAAAGAAGGTTGGGGTAATCACCGATTACTTGAGCATGTACCGAAGCATTCAGATGGTTGGGTTGGTGGTCATAGATTATTTCAACAAGGCATTCCATTCCTCATTGCAGATGAAGGGAGTGATTATAATGTTAAAGTTGAAGTGTACAAGGTTGATGCCGATACGCTACATTCCTTGGATGGGCTGGAAGGTCATCCAACTTGTTATTGCAGAAAGGAGTTAGCAATTCTAGATGATGATGGTAATCATCAGGAAACTGCGTGGGTTTATGAATACCCTTCTCCTATAGGAGAAGAAAATACTACTGGTATCTTTTAATAAATAAAAGATATAATTAAACTATATAAATATATAAACTACTAAGGTAGTTTATATTATATATTATAGAGTAGTTAAAACTATTATAACAGACTTATTTGCATATACCAAGTAATATGCAAATTAATTTAAAATGAGGTGTATAATGTATATTAAAGTGTGCATACCTAACGCTAGTGCCAGACTCGCCACTTCCTTGCGAGGCAAAGACGTTGGCGTTGTAAATCCTGATTTCCCTACAAGGTTAGAATTTATTTATAATACAAATAGAAATAGTGTTCTTAAAGCAAGTATAGCTGTCCAGCATACAGGGTTGCAGAGGTATTTTGGGAATACTACTAGCCATCGGTATGATGCAGAGATACAGCTACCTCCCTCAGCTTTGCGTAAATTTGTCGAGGATATAGATGAAGAGAGTGCTGCGAGATTTGCTCCTAAATTTACCCTCTCACAATGGGGCTGTGAGAGAAGTGTGTCCCGTATGCGGAGGAGGAGGGAACAAGGAGAGGAGTCTAGTAATAACCAAGGAGGGGAGAGACGTACGGTGGTTATGCCACAGGGCGAGTTGCCAAGAGAGAGGAGCGAGCGTATTAACGCACTCTTTCAGCCATACACTAGCCCTATGGAACAATGGAGGGATAGCCTCCAATCCCAAAATGTCAGCTATGAACCAAACCCAGCCCCGACGCCAGTCTCTGAGGGGATACCAAGCTCGGAGAGTGTTCGACAACGCTGGAGTAGAGCGAGGAATAGTATGGAGGAGAACGGAATCTCTATCTAAATCCTACCCAAAGGATGTAAATGAAGTTGATAAGGATTGGTGTATGCTGCATTTCCCTGCACCAATTCAATCTGACACTGTACTATTAGTGGAGGATATTCCATCAGCTAACAAAATGAATCCCTTCTATCCTTGTGTAGCTTTATTAGGTGTTCATTTGAATGAAGATAAGATTGCCTATATGAATAAACAAGGTATCACCAAATTCATCATAGCCTTAGACAATGATGCTACACGCCAAGCTATTAGGATAGCACGTAAGTGGATGGTGGATTTACAGGTGTTACCCCTAGAGAGGGATTTAAAAGATGAGAGTTGGGAACGATTACAAGAAATTGCGGAGAGCCTTGACGGCGGAGAGAGAGTTTAGATGCCTGATATAACTATGTGTAATGGCGAAGGGTGTGGTATTAAAGCAACTTGTTATAGATTTACAGCAACCCCTAGTGAATTCAGACAAGCCTACTTTGTTACGCCACCCTTTACAGTAAAGATGGATGGAACAGCTTGTTATCATTATTGGCTAGCTGAAACTAGGTTCAACCCTTGTGATAATGATAAAGAGGTGTTATAATGAGTGGTAATTGTAAAGCTTATGCTCTTAATGAGCAGGATGTAGCTATATTATTACATCTGCTACAAGGAGGTAGCCTGAATTCTCCAGAGAAGCAAATAGCTGAGGAATTAATAGAGTATTTTAAGAAGGAACTAGTTCTTGAATAGAGAGCAGCGTATACTCTCTGCCCTGCTATCCAGCAGAGAGGCGTATAACAGCATAGCTAGTGTCAGAGAAGAGGCTGACTTTAGTGAGCATGGATGGCTACTAGTACAAGAGGTGGATGGGTTTTATGACACTGATAATGAGGCTACTTGTATAGACGTAGATGTCATTAAGGATATTATAACTCGCACCTACCCAAAGAGTAGTAGTATTATAAACTCTGTTATAGATAATTTAGAAGGCGTTAGTGTCCCTAATGTTGTAGCAGAATATATTGACTTAAAGAAGGAGAGTTTGGAGCACCGCATAGCTGATGCTATGTTAGCTGGTGACGAATATGAAGACCTTATTGAGAAACTCATGGGAATCGCAGTTGTTGAAGAAGAGCAGGAGTCAACTGTTTTTATCAACTACGACCTCGATAACCTTTTACAAGACCTATCACCAGATAATCTTATACGCTTCCATCCTCTGTGTGTAAATGAGCAGCTGAAGGGTGGGTTGATTCCGGGTAATCAAGTTGCTATATATGCACCAACAGAAGTTGGTAAGAGTATGATTGCTATAAATGCTCTGTGCGGCTTTCTTAAGGATGGCCACACTGTCCTATACGGAGGTAATGAAGATCCTGCTAAGAGTATGCTGTTGCGTATATACACATGCTTAACAGGTATGACAGAGGAGGAGATTAGGCACGATCCACAAACTGCTAGAGCAATTGCAGTGGAAAATGGCTATAACAATCTAGTGTTTAAAGACCTACAACCTGGCTCTCTTAGAGAGGTTAGAGTGTTAATTGAACGCTATAGTCCAGACATTGTGTTTATAGATCAGATGGCTAACATGGAATGTCGTAGCTCTAACAAAGTGGAGAAGAATGAAATCCTAGCCGCTGGACTTAGGGCATTAGCTAAACGCTTTGAATTTGTATCTGTTATTATACACCAAGCATCAGATAGTGCTTATGGAAATAATATTCTACAAAAGAATGACATGTACTTCAGTAATGTTGGTGTGCAAGGTATGATGGACTTAATGATTGGTATTGGTATGGATGCTAGCTATGAGCAGCAAGATTTACGAATGCTTTGTCTTACAAAGAATAAACGTGGTGGGAGTCATCCCGCTATTCCGGTTAAAGTTAACACGGCGCTAAGCTCTGTATTGGAAGATTAGAGAGGTAGTATGAACTTTGATGATGTAATGCACGTAGTGGAACGTGGCCCAGCCATGTCTTTTGCAGAGATAGCACGGGAGCTTAACCTCAGTCCAGAAGGTGTTAGACTTATCTATGCTAAATCAATAATGCAAGTGAGAGAGGATATGACAGAAGAGCAAATAGAAGAGATTAAAGACTTATTCATGGAAGAATCCTCACCCTATGAGGATATGCTAGCTGCTTATGCTATAAGTCATGGGCAAGAGGATTTACGTGGCTTTTGGAAAGAATCTAATAATTATGACTAATATTTGTCGTTTAAGAGATTTAATTTAGGAGGTAGCGTATTAAAATATTAACAGTGGAACAATTTAAACAACTATTAGCTAAGGCTAAAGAAGAGAAGGAGAATAGCAATTGACGTTTATGAGTTTCTTAAAACACCTAGAGCCGATATATACACAACAGCCAGTCACACTACGCTCGACTGTGAAACTACTAACATTAACTATGGTGACTCTACTAATGACGCTAATAGGTTGTTGCTTACTTGCAGTTATGATGTTGGTGGGAATCAAATTGATGCTATATATGGAGGTTTGGGAAAGCTTGACAAGCTTATTGCTCATTTAGAGCAAGACAATCATTTCATTGTAGGGCATAATATTAAATTTGATTTACGCTGGCTAGCTAAATATGGCCTAGATCTATCAAAAGTTTTAGTGTGGGATACAATGATTGCAGAGCATGTGTTCTATGGAAATAGACATCCGTCTGTACAGATTGGCTTAGGCCCAACAGCTATGCGTTATGGCTTAGTTGGTAAAGAACCTTACGTAGATTTATGCATAAAGAGTGGTGTATGCCCGTCAGAGCTACCTGTAAGCTTCGTAGACAAGCGTTGTAAGTATGATGTATACACTACAGAGATGGTGTTTAGACGGCAGCTACAGAGGGCTATAGACGAAGGTAAGCTTGGAACTATATTAACACGTTGCATAGCAACCCCTATGTTAGCTGACATTGAAACTAATGGATTAAAGTTAGATGCAGATGAGGTGAATAAGGAACACTTCAGGGCTGTATCAGAACAAGCTATCATCACTAAAGAGCTTAAAGCTATAGCAGATATTAATTGGAACTCACCTATGCAGGTGGCAGAGATAGTATATGGAAAAGAATACAGATTTAAAGAACTCCTCAACAGACAGAAAGAACCAATTAGAACTCCTAGTGGGAGAGCTAAGGCTGACGTTGGCACGATTAGAAAACTTACAGCCACCACGAAGAAGCAGAAAAGCTTGCAAGGGCTTCTTGATAAAAGATCCATCATTGAGGCGCAGCTTAGCAAGACTCTCACAAAGTTTAAATTATGTGTAGATAACGGAGATTTATTATATGCGCAATTCAACCAAGCAATCACCGTCACGCATCGCCTTTCTTCGACTGGTACGGAATATGGGGTGCAATTCCAAAACATGCCCAGAATATTCAAGCCTTGTGTCACGGCGCGTAACGAAGGTTGGGAGGTATGGGAAGCTGATGGTGCGCAATTGGAATTTCGTGTCGCGACATTCCTCGGTAATGACGCACAAGCGTTATATGACATAGAGAATGGTGTAGATATACATCAGTTTACAGCTGATGCTATAACTAAAGCTGGACAAGAGATTGATAGACAGACAGCGAAGGCTTCAACATTTAAACCCTTATTCGCCGGACGTTCTGGCACTAAGGCTGAGCAAGCCTATTACCAAGCATTTAAGCAGAAATATCACCAACTAACAGCAACACAAGAAGGATGGAAAGCTACAGCTATACGCACTAAGAAGATGAGGATGCCTAGTGGCTTAGAGTTTTTCTTCCCTAATATTAAAGCACCAAGAGGGAAGGATGGGTGGATTCCTGAAGAATCCAATATATTTAATTACCAAATACAAAGCTTTGCAACAGCAGACATCATACCTATAGCCATAACATATCAATGGCATGGGATGAAACAAGCTCAGCTTAAAAGCTTTATTGTAAACACTGTACATGACTCAGCTATATCGGAGGTTAAACCTGAAGAAAAAGATGAATTAAATGAAATAATACTTGCTGCTTTTGGAAAACAATGCTATAATTATCTTAAGGCAGTTTATGATGTAGAATTTAATGTACCGCTTGGTTGCGGTATTAAGATTGGAAAGAATTGGGGTAGAGGTGAAGAAGTTGTGTACACCCTCCCCACACCATATAGCAATAACTAGAGAGAATAATATATGCAAGGTGTTGTACAAGAAATTAATGCAAAACAAGGTGTTGGACGTAATGGCCCGTGGATATTATATAATGTAACCATTGATGGTCAGAAGTATGGAGCTGGTTTTGATGCACCGGCGTGCAAGCAAGGGGACTTTGTTAATTATGAAGTGGAACAAAAAGGTCAATATAAAAACGTTAAAAATATTTCCTTGGCTAGCGGAACACCTCCTGTGGCTAGCCCTACTCCAGCACCTGCTGGTGCTAGTGGCAATAACGTAGCTAAGGGGACAGATTGGGACTTAAAGGATATTAGTATACGATATCAATCCTCTAGAAAAGATGCCCTAGCGCTAACAACAGCTCTATTGCAAGCCGGGGCTCTAGCAATTCCAGCCAAGAAGGCTGATCAAGCTGACGCTATTATGGCGTTTGTAGATGAAGTGGCTGCAAGCTATTACATTAAGCTTGATGAAGTTATGGAAGCTAGAGGGGTTAATACAGAAGATTTGATTCCACCACCTGCGGCTAACGCCTAAGGATGTTGTATACACAAGTGCTAAATATGACATAATCATCCTCCCTGAAGATGTACGGGAGGAGAAGGATGTTGTATATGGTATACGTAATATAGAATATCAAGTGGTTGAGAGTATGTGCTCTGCTTTGTTTATGGCCTACAATCTTTTAGAAGAGTTGGAAAGTAATTTAGCAGAAGCCTTACCAAAACCTAAGCTAGCTAGTGTACACTAATGAATATACCACAGGATTTGCATCTTCTAATAGATGCAGATTCTGCCTTTTATAAGGCAGGGTGTGCTAATGAAGATAGATTTTATAATATTGTACTTGATGGACAGCTTATTGACAGCGTAAAATATAAGAAAGACGCTAAAGAAATAGCAACTCCTCTAGGTGCAGAGATTATTAAAGCTAAGACAGCAGGAGATGTTCGTCACAGCTTAAGTAATATACGTAGCATAATGGATAATAAAATCCTAGTCCTCCCGCATAAAAGCTATGAAGTTTTTATAGGTGGCAAAGGTAATTTCCGTTATGACTATTTCCCAGAATATAAAGGAGAGAGAGATCCACTAGATAAGCCAACACATCTAGAGCAAATGAAGAAGCATTTAGAAGGGAGGTATAATGCTCAGCGCATTAATGGTGAGGAAGTTGATGATTGTGTCAGCTACAAACAAGCGCAAGCTGCCACTAACACAACGTGCATCTGCACAATAGATAAAGACTTAGATAACACAGCTGGATGGCATTGGAATTACGGAAAGCAGAGGTTATATTATGTCACAGAAGAACAAGCTAGACTCAATTTTGCACGACAACTGTTGTCTGGAGACGACACAGACGGGATACCTGGGCTTAAAGGAGTTGCAACTAAAACAGCAATTGCGCTGTTACCAGAATATCGCCCTGATTGGTTGGAGTTTGTTAAATCTATTTATCTGGAGAGAGGTTATACTATTGATTATTTAACAATACAAGGTATCATGCTGCATATGCGGCGTAAACCTAATGAAATCTGGAGTCTAGATTACATCTACGAAGAGGTTTAGATTATGACTACACCAGTTAAAAATTGGACAGATTCAAGGTATTTTGGGTTTATACGCTCTGCATTAAGAGCGGCGTTTCGGCGCTATCCTCCTAAATATCAAGTTATACAAGAAGCTAAGCGCAAGAAGAAAAGAGGTAAGGCAGATAAGAATGGACGACAGAAGTGGGAATATAAATGTGCTGAGTGCAAAAAGCATTGGCCAAATAAAGTTGTCATTGTCGATCATATAGAACCAGCTGGCTCGTTACGCAGCTATAGTGACCTACCCCAATTTGTAGAGAGGTTATTCTGTGGCCCAGAGGGATTACAAGTGTTGTGTAAACCTTGCCACCACCTTAAGACAATGGAAGAACGTGGTATAAACCCTGTTGTTGCAGCGTTTAAAAAGCTTAATGCTGAAGGGCAGCGTGCAGCCCTAAAAAAGAACGGGCTGCCGGACGGCAGCAATGCAAGCAAACGGTTAGAGATTTTTGAGGCTAATTTATGAAGCATCTAATAATCCCAGACACACAAGCTAAACCCGGAAATTCTTTTGAACATTTAACATGGGCTGGAGAGTATGCTGTAGACAAACAACCTGATGTTATTGTACATATAGGGGATAATTGGGACATGCCCTCCCTCAGTGTGTATGATGTAGGTAAGAAAGGATTTGAGGGTAGGAAGTATACTGATGATATAGCAGCTGGTAGGGAGGCCATAGAAGCCTTCCTAACCCCTATAAATGAATACAATGCTAAGATGAAGGAGCAGAAGAAGAAACGATACAAGCCACGACTAGTGTTCTGCTTAGGTAATCATGAGCAGCGTATAGCGCGTGCTATAGAAGCTGACAGGAAGCTAGAAGGTTTGATTAGTTATGACGACTTTAAGCTAGAAGAGTATGGATTTGAAGTTTATGACTACTTAGACCCTATAGTTATTGATGGTGTGGCTTATGCACACTTCTTCACTTCTGGTATTATGGGGAGGCCAGTCTCAAGCGCCCGCCTCATGCTCAATAAAAAGCATATGTCTTGCGTGCAAGGGCATATTCAAGATAGGGATATAGCTTTCGCTAAGCGTGCTGATGGCACAGCTATGACTGGAATCTTTGCTGGAATATTCTATCAACATGATGAAGCTTATTTGAATGCACAAACTAACGGTTCATGGAGTGGTGTGTGGATGCTTAATGATGTACAAGATGGAAGTTTTGATGAGATGCCAATCTCCCTTACTTATTTGAGAAAGAAATATGGCCAGAGGAATTAAAATGCTAGAGATAACCAAAGGTGAAGTGTTCTCAATCCTTGCAGTTTTGAGGGAGATTAGAGATGGCTCAGATCCTGATGACCTAGAGCAAGATGTGATAGATATGATTGATATGTTGGAGAGTATTGTAGATGCAGGAGATGGAACGGCATAGCCGTGTTAGACGCATTTGCTGTGAAGGTGGGGAGATGACAGAGAAGTGTTATCACGATGATTGCCTTGGCGCAGCTATACCAGAGCTTATTACAGAACCTACAGAAGAAGGAGAAGACGAGAGTGAAAGCTGAATACATAACACACAGTGGGGATGATTTATTAGTTGTAAATTCAGCTAGAGTTAGTATGGGTAAGCATAGAGAGGAGTTTGAAGAAGATGACAAGAAGTTATTAGCTTATCTTGCTAAACATCAACATTGGACTCCTTTCAGTCACCCACAAATAACGTTACGTGAGAAAGTTCCAATCTTCGTTGCTAGACAACGCTTTAAGCATATGGTGGGGTTTACATATAATGAGATCTCTAGACGTTATGTAGATGATGAACCAGAGTTCTATACACCTGATGTATGGCGTAGCAGACCTGAAGGAAGTGTTAAGCAGGGGAGTGGGGATGATGATCTGTCTGGAACTGTTATAGGTGAGGTGGAATATTTAGGCACAGTAAGGGAACATTACGAAAGCTCCATAGCAGCTATGAAAGATCTTTATGACGATATGATTAAAGCAAGAGTAGCACCAGAACAAGCACGTATGGTGTTACCACAATCTATGTACACAGAATACTACGTCACTGGCAGCTTGGCTGCTTTCGCTCGTGCTTATAAGCAGAGAATTGACAGCCATGCACAGAAAGAAATACAAGACTTAGCTGTAGAATGGGATAGGATTATCGCTTCACTATTTCCAGAATCATGGGAGGTACTAACCAATGACTGAACTAACAAAAGAGCAAAGGCAGGCTGTCTATGACTATTGGTGCGAGGAGGCTGCTACGGTACAGAGCACAGCAGACTACTATGATCTACCTTTTGAGTTAGTTAACAGGATTATAGAGGAGTTTATATGAGCCTTTTTCACGATCAAATGAAATTTCTACAGGCTGGTGATGTGGAGGTGGGGACGCTAGCCTCTGAAAAGCTAGCATACAAGCTAATAGACGAGGAGCGTGTTGAGCTTAGTCAAGAATGGTTCTACTTTGATACAGAGCAAGGTGGTGAGGCTAGTGTTATTAAAGAGGCACTAGACCTAATGTATGTGACAGCTCAATACTTAAATGTTTGTATTGGCCCTGATAAGGCTAAAGAGTGTTGGGATGCCTTGCATGCTAACAACATGAGTAAGTGTACCAATGGAAAGCTTATTAAACGTGAAGATGGTAAGGTGTTAAAACCTGAAGGGTATAAGAAGCTTAATTTAAGAGAGGTTTTAGGTGAGTAGAGATATAAACTCCTCCTACTATGATGTAGGAGGTATAGAAGTGTTGGATGTAATCCAAGCTAAGCTTACACCAGAACAGTTTGAAGGGTATCTATTAGGTAATAGCATTAAGTATACACTTAGAGCTAACCATAAAGGTACATACAAAAGAGACTTAGAGAAGGCAGCTAACTATACACAGTGGCTATCTTCCTTACAAGAGGAAACAAAAGCAATTGGATAAGACTAAAGAGTATGGCCCTACAATTAGAATATCAAAAGAACTTCATGCTTTAAAATATAGGAGTGAAGGGGAGAGCTTTGTAGAAGCTCAGAATAGATTTGCGGGTACATTAGCAGATAATGAAGAGCATTTTCGTGCTTTACGTAAAATCCTGCTAGAGCAGAAGTTTATGGGAGGCGGTAGGACACAGCTTGCTGTGGGAAGCCCTCACGCTGTTACAGCTTTTAATTGTTTTGTCTCTGGTACTATTGAAGATAGCTTTGATGGTATTATGGATAAAGCTAAAGAGAGTGGACAGACAATGCGTAAGGGAGGTGGTATAGGGTATGACTTCTCTGTAATACGACCTAAAGGATCACTAATCACTACTTTAGGCAGTAACTCGTCTGGCCCTGTATCTTTCATGCGTATATACGATAGTATATGTCAAACTATTAGTAGTGCTGGTCAGCGCCGTGGTGCGCAGATGGGAGTGTTACGTGTAGATCATCCAGATATTGAAGAGTTTATACACGCTAAACAAAACTCTACAGACTTAACAGCTTTTAATATCTCTATTGGTATAACCGATAAATTTATGGAAGCGTTAAAGAACGATGCAATGTTTGACTTAGTGTTTGAAGGTAGGAGGTATAAACAAGTACATGCACCCACGTTGTGGGAAATGATTATGCGTAGTACGTGGGATTGGGCAGAGCCCGGAGTGTTATTCTTAGATCGAATTAATGAGATGAATAATCTTTATTATTGTGAAGAGATAGCAGCTACAAACCCTTGCGGAGAGCAGCCCCTACCACCTTATGGTGCTTGTTTGTTAGGCAGCTACAACTTAACTAAGTATGCAGATCCGAATGGATTTAACTTTGAGGAGTTTATTAAAGATATAGCTGTAGTCACTAGAGCTATGGACAACATACATGATAATACGGTGTTCCCTCTACAGCAACAGGCTGAAGAGAGTAAGGCTAAACGTAGGATGGGTTTGGGATTTACAGGGGTTGCTAATGCTATAGAACTTATAGGATTTCCTTACGGTACTCCAGAATTTAATAATATGTTTGAGAGCATATTGCAAGTGTTACGTGATGAGAGCTATCGTGCTTCAGCACTTCTTGCAAAAGAGAAAGGAGCTTTCCCCTTATATGATGAGCGGTATTTAAAGGGTAAGTTTATTGCCACACTATCTCCTGATGTACAAGAGCTTATTAAGAAATATGGGATACGTAATAGCCACATCTTATCTATAGCACCTACAGGAACTATTAGTCTAACAGCTGACAACGTAAGTGGCGGCTTAGAGCCACTGTTTAGTCATAGCTATGACAGAACTATACAGACTGAAGATGGCCCTATCGTAGAGGAGGTTAAGGATTATAATTATAAGTTCTACAACTTAAAAGGTAAAACTGCTAATGAGTGTACAGCACAAGAACATCTTGATGTGCTAGCTATCGCCAGCCGCTATGTAGACTCAGCAGTTAGTAAGACTATTAATGTCTCACCTGATATGCCTTGGAAAGAGTTTAAGAATATCTACATACAGGCATGGGAGATGGGATGTAAAGGTTGTACTACATTTAATTCTGGCGGTAAGCGTTATGGAGTGCTAGTTGAGAAGAGTAGCAAAGCAGAAGAGGAAGATAGCAGCGCGAAGGCGTGCTTTATTGATGCCACAACAGGCCAAAAAGAATGCTCATAGAGCAGGAGTGTAAGTAGTATGACAATGAGTGTACATGAGCAATTAAAGCGTCATGAGGGGTTTCGATCACACCCTTACGAGTGCTCCGAAGGGGTTCTTACGATAGGCTATGGCTGTAATCTTGAGAGTGGTATAGATGAAAGGGTTGCAGAAGCAATCCTTGTAGCCCAAGTTAGTCAGATACAACTAAAGCTATTGACAGAGTTTGATTGGTATAGACGTCTTCCAGACGTACGTAGAGATGTCATAACTAATATGGTATTTAATCTAGGGTTGGAAGGATTTAAGAAATTCAAACGTATGATAAAGGCTATAGAAGATTATGATGTTGATCAGGTTTGTTATGAGATGATGGACTCTAAATGGGCGCATCAAGTTGGAGGGAGGGCGCATGAGTTAGCCGATCAATGGCGAACCAACTCTTACGCTGTTTTCTAAAATAGAAAAGGGGCTCTAAGGCCCCTTTATTTACACCACTTTGTCAGTCTTCTAAAAGACATAGTAGTTCCTATGTTAACGCTGCTTTAGCTAACCAAGTCCCTGTACCACGAACCCACCCAGAAGCCTCTGTTGTAACAGGATCAGCATTTATTACATCTAACCCTACTGGGTAACTGTTGCCCGCAACTGGTGCAAGAGGCGCTTGTGTGGCTAGGGGGGTATCTGTATCAATGATAGGTGCAACTGCTACGCTATTCACTGTCGTGACCCCGATACCTGCCACTGCTTGTTGGTCATAACAAATACTTATATCTGCTCTACCATACGCAAATATTTCTAAGGATCTTATGTCTGCTGACGTGGATACACTTCCAGGAGAGGGTGTAGCGCCCCCAGCCACTCCAACAATTGCATAAGAAACTCCAGACCCAAACGCCAGTTGCTGTTCACTTGCTCCTAGTGTCATGTCCTCCCCAGAACTGAACAAGCCGTTTCCCGAGAAAAAGTTCATGTTTGTATGTACGTTAGAGACTTCTAGTAGATTATAGGAAGCATCGTAGCAAGCTACTGCGAATCTACCTCCAGCAGAATTTGTGATAGCCTTAAGATTAACTGTTGCTGTGTAGTCCTCGTTAACATTACGAAGGTCTAAAAGAAAGCCAACAATAACACTGCTTGAGCTATTTGTAATTGAATCATGCTTTAGTCCAATAGATGCATCATGGAATACAAAATTGTCTATCGTTGATGCCTTGTATATACATCCTCTAGCTGGCTTACAACCTAGTTCAGCGCCTCCGGGTTGCTGCGTAACCATGTTTGTTTTATTCAAAGATGCTATAGTTTTAGGTTCGTCAAGACCTAACCTTCCAGTTAACAAGTCAAAATCATTCTGTATCAATTCTAACCTTGAGGCATTATCATCAGGATTTAGAATAGTATCTGCTGAAGAGGGAGAGTATTCGGTAGCTGCAAAATCAAAGTCATTCTGTGAAACCCCATTTCCTCCCAAAACATAGTCTGTGAGTTCTATTCTCCCACTAACTAACTTATTCTCAATAGCAATTATTCCAGACGCTATATTACCAGACCCTTTAAAGCACTGCGTAACTCCTGCCCCTATATTGTACAACTCAAAGGAAGGATTATAAAAAGTGTTACCGTTGATAATAGATACCGAGTCAGTCTTAAACTCTATACCACTGATATTAGATGCTGAGGTAGAGGTGCTTTCAGTAAAGAGCCTTCCGCCATAAATATTATTCTGATTAACCCAGCCATTTGTGCCATTAGCATGCATAAGAATCTGAGACACGCCATCTCCAGCTAACTTAATATAATAGTTATTGAACGTACAGCCTTTATCAAATCCTTGCAGGTAAATAGGGTAATAGAATTTTCTTGAATGTATAGTTAACTGATGCCCTTCAGTATTGAATAAACACACACCACCAAACTGATCAGTCCAATCCTTGGTGGCTCTCTCAAGGTAGATATTGCTTTGCATGGTACTGTTGTAAACATGACTAAATCCATCTGCTGCACCGAAGACGAATGCGTGCTCGCCTGAGCCTGTGAAGTACAGTCTTCCTGGCCCATGAATAGGAACCATATCTGGGTTTGTTATCTTAGAGCCGAAAGCAAAGTCTCCTTCAGGGATATATACAGGATCTCCAAAGTCTATAGCCTCTTGTATAGCCGCTGTATTATCTGTCCCAACAAGGCCGTCCCAGTCGGCAACTGCTCCAAAGGATTTAATATTAGATTCAAATCCCTCGATCTGATCTTGTGCTAATTTTGTAGTCATATACTTAATCCCTTATATTCACAATGTTTAATCTCTAGCCGTTCTAAGAATAGCTGTTTAGTGTTTATCTTTATCTTGGCCATACAACCTCCTACTTAGCTACCCAACCTGTGTCCCCAGAACCAACCTCTTTGACATAGAAAGAAGTTGCTGCACCTCCATCAAGTCTGCCGTATGTAGAGCCTACAAATGCCGCAACAACGCCTTCAGGAGTTCCTGTACCTTCTACATACCCCTTAAGAGTGCCGCCTACCAGAGGCTGCCCTGACAGTGGGCCATCATTGATTGCCATACGTATACTCTGAGTTCCGTCACAGCTAACATAGTTAATAGCCCCGAAGGTAGTATTACCAGCAACCTTAAATTCCCCAGAACCTATCTTACGTACAAGCGCTCCCGCAGTAGCTGATTGTATAATGTTGTTAACAACATTGATTCTTGAGTTTGAGACTAAAGAGGTATCTATAACAATAGCATGTTCAGTCACTTCTTGTTCACAGATATTGCCATCTACAACAATCTTGTCGCAACCAGTGAGCTGTATGAAAGTCTTATTAGGTCTGCCGACACTGACCAAACCAAAGCGTCTAACTGTATTACCAGTTACTTGTCCGAAGTCTAACCATGAGCATTCAATGCCTGTAGCAAACCCGTCTAGTACATTGTCCTTAAGAGATAATCCTGTGCCTATATTGCCGCCTGTACTAGAGTAAGCATTAATACCAATCTTACCTTCAGCAGTAGACAGAGCCTTAATCACATTCGAAGCTACTATAATATTATTAACTTCATTGAATGGAGAAGCTCCACCAGTTCCATAAGATACATTAATGCCTTGGTTGATAGCGTCCTCTATTAAGTTGCCTGACACAACTCCATTTATAGAATTATGCTCTACAGTAATAACACCATCACCGCTACAATTTCTGCATACATTATCTGAGATGGTGAAGTTCTTAACAAAAGTCCCAACACCTAGAGCAGATTGGAAACAGTCTTCCACATGATTCCTACTTATTACAACATCAATACATTCGACTGCTTCCATCCCATGAAAGCCACCGCTTAGTACAGTGTTGTCTACGAATGAGACATCCTCCGCATAAGTAACTACACATCCATGCGATGAACCTCCCCCAATAGGTTTATTGTCAAAGGTATTATTATATAGAGAGACCCCTTTAATCTTATAAGTGAAAGAGGCACCTTGCCTGTTATCTACTGTAATCGCCCCTACAAAAGAATTGCCAGTAGGTATGAGACCTGTAGCAGCGTCGAAGACCTCCAATGTATTAAGGAAAGAACAATCATGAACCTTTATGTTCTTATGATCAGCTGTTGGGCTGTTAAGTGTAGCTCTAAAACCTCCAAGAGTCTCTGCATTACAATCGAAAGTAATACCAGCAACTTCTATATCACTGAGGTTAACAGACTGTAGGATGGGGACGGGATCTCCACCATTAGGATTTGCAACTACTAAGCCATTAGACTTAAGGGTGGGTGATCCTTGTCCTATCAAAGACTGACCTTCAGCTGAGAAGTTTAATGTAGTAGATACTAAGTAAGTTCCAGAAGGTATAATAATATCTAGTCCAGTATTCAGAGCTAGCTGAATAGCTGCTGTATCATCAGTCACACCATCACCTAGAGCACCGAAGGGCTCGTCCTTAACATTAACTACATGCCTGTTCTGGATGTACTTAGCTAAGTTATTTGATACAACTCCATACTCTGCATGAATAATAGCATCAGTACTCCCAGTATTAGTGGAGGTAGCTGTGTTAGTACGGAAGTCAAACCTGTCTGTGGCATTAGGAGTAAATGTCAGAGTTATAGAACTAGCAGAAGTCTCTGAGTAATCTATAGTCTTACCTAACCTTAAACCGTTCCTGTACACTTCTAGGTTATTAGCACCGGGGAGGTATACTATCCCTGCGAATGTGAATACGTTTGCTACAGCAGCCGCACCATACTGAGTCTCTATTTGAGAAGCTATAAGACCTGTGCTGTTAGCAGAGATGGCAGCGTTAAGTTGTGCAAAAGTAGCTGCATCACTAGCCTGCACTCCATCAGCCAAGTTTATAATGCGATTGGAATTCATATCCAACTCTTGCATCATCTGATTAGGTTCACCTACAGGGTTGTCTCTGTATAAAACTTTATCTTGAAACTCTGCCTCAACCTTATCATTATTACTGTTAGTTTTAACAGTACCACCAAAGCCGGTGGCTATATTATCTAATACAATTTTAGCCATTATTCTTCATCCCCTGCCACTGGCATAAGTGCTGTTATATCTTCCATCTCTGTAAACTCTTCACTATTAAGCAATGCTTGCATTGTACTCTCTACACTCTCTCCATCAAGGTTAGCTGTAGCTCTTATAGACTTATTAAGTCTTGTTATATACCTCTCATTAAAGAGAGAAGCTGTGAGTCTAGCCCCTTCTGTTCTATTCTTTGGTACAATCTTAAAACCCTTAGGCGTAGTTGTTAGTGTTACAAGATTACTTACTTTATTAGTCTCTTGTTTACCTAAAGTTCTAAATTGAGCTGGTAGACGGAATTGCCTACGTAAGTCTGCTGATGCAGCTAGCAGTGTTTTAAATGTATAGTCTTGTGCTATAAAGCTTAAGTTCTGTGCATCTCCAGCACTTTCTGGAATCTGCTGTAACATCGTAGCAAGTTGTGGAACTTGTAGCACTTCCATCAAACCATCTTTTTGAGATTGACTCATGTCATTAGCTGTGGCTACACTGCTCCTACTCAATCCTCTAAAAAACTTAGCAGCATTCTCCCTTTGCGCATCATCTAAAACACCAGTCTCCCCTATACCTTTGATTATAGCCTTATAGAATGTAACACCTTTCTTTCTAGCTTCCTGTTCTTCTGCTATAATTCCATCTACAATCTTACCGTTTAACACTGGTGAAATTGCATCAAATAAAACAGAATTAGCTTCTATAGGAAGAGGTACATCTGGAAAGAATGTCTGCATTGTTAAGAAGGGTTTAGTCTTCTCATCTTGCCACAAACCTGCTTCTGTAATAGAATTGTTAAGTTTAATTCTATTAGCAGCTTCTTGCTGCGTATTATTTAGAGATAAGCGATTTAGTATAAAGTCTAGCTGATCTGTAGTTGTTTGTACAGCATCCTCAATATCTGTATTACTAATATCTCCAAAGCCTAAAAATCTCTCTGTAGCTTGCTGTCTAGTAGAAAATTTCTGCTCTGTAATATCTTGTATTAGAGATTGCAGAACTTCAGGCTCTACTGTTGCTATATCCTTATCTGTTATCTGTGTTAAAGGTTTATTAAAAACTCCTTGCACCATACCTAAGGCATTAGCATTAGCTGAACCAGAACTATTCTTACTCCATGTCCTAAGCTCCTTATGAGCGCTTAGTCCAGATAGTTGATTTGTTTGTTTAGCAAACTCTAACTCTCGTGTCTGTTCTTTCAGTTTGGCATTAAAAGCACTGTTCCGCCTAAACCATTCCGTTGATTGTGGTGTACCCCAAGTGTTTATATCCCCACCAAGAGCTAGATATTGCTTCTTAAGTTGTGCATTAACATTAGCTGTAGCTTCTTGCTGTGAGAATACAGCAGCTAGAGTTTCTCCAGTAGGATCAAACCCTAACACACTACCAGCTATAGTACGATATTTCTGAGCATTAGCAGGGTCGGAAGCTACATGCTTACGCAATATAGCCTCTGTCCTAATCTTAGTTTCTGTCTCTGATAGATTTGCAAACTTATTAACATCCCTCTGGAAGCCATCTAATGACTTCTGAGCAGCTGCTGTTATAACATCATCAGAAAACTCTGTAAGCTCTGTACGTAAAGCACTCTCCCTACCTAGCTGTGCGTCAGCAGCAGCTTGTTTATCAAAGCTCTGCTTCAACTCCACCCCTGTGGCTATAGCCTTACCAGCACCTGTTATGGCGCTGGCTACACTAGTGTCTTGTACAGGGGAGGTGGGTCTAGAAAATCTAGTGTCTGGTGCTTGCAATGAAGCTGTAGTTTTAGCCATCTTATTCCTCCTTCTCTCCTAACATCTTAGATACGAATGCTTCGTATTGATCAACCTCTTCTTCTTTTAAGAAGCCAGCATTCACTGCATTTCTTATAATAGCTTTAGCATCGCTGCCTCTACCATTCTGTACAACCATCTTTTGTAGTGATCTGGTCAATTCATCAAACCCTAGTTTGTTAATGTTAGAATTAATCTTACGTTGTAAGGCTGCCATAATCTCTGGAGCATCCTCAGCATGAGTATTTATAATGGCATTGTTAACTCTTAGCTGTTGTTCATAGCTAGTCTTCAACTCATCATAACCTCCACCTGTAACACCTTCAGAGTCTGCAAGGAACTTAGTGGTTAGTCTATTAACATGAGTGTAATAATCTTCTACAATCTCTTTAATATTCTCCTGCCGTTTCCTCTTATCCCCTTCAATCTCATAAAACTTATCAAGCTTAGAAGGGTTGATGCCAAACAAACCTTTAGCTACAATCTCTATGTCATTAGGAGTGAATAGCTTATTACCTTTCTTATCAGTCCAGAAACCTAAACTCTTATATATACGAGCTTGCGAGGCTGTATTCCATGAAGAGAATACAGATAGAAGTCCATCAACACCAACACCAAAGTCTTGGAATGTTTTATCCTCTGTATTATAAATTGTAGATGCTGTAGTGAAAGCATCTGCAAATCTGTTTACATTGGTGGATGTTGGGCCTAGAGTAGCTTTCCACAAATCACCAATCTCCCCATCCCGCATACTTTCCCCCATAGCTGTAACAATATTATCGTTCAAGCCGCTGGCTGCTGCAAAGCGGGCAGAAAAGTCTAGATCTACATCTTCGTTGAACGCTAACGAGAGCATATTGTTTACACTCCATTCAGCTACACCTTGTTCTATAAACTCCCCTACACCTCCAGATAAATCTAAGTCTGTTTCTTTGGCTGCCATAGATAGTAAGCCTCCCAAACCTAAACCTGCTGGCCCCCAAGCTGCAAGTTGTACACCGGCAACCTTAAACTTCTCTCCTTTTGTTAGGGCTTTTGAAGTGGTCATAAGCATTAACTGCTTATGCTGTACAGCGAAGTATTGTGTTGGGATAGCTGCAATACCTCTTTGATAAGCTAAGTCTCCAGCTTGAGTCATACTCAAGGATAAAGATCTAGCCTCTCCAGCTATAGCAAATTCCGCTTCTGGTGTATATGGAGATAAGTCAGGATTCTTTTTTTGCCATCTACGTTTAGCCACTTGCCAATGAACGCCAATGTTAATACTCTCGCCACGCTCAAAGCCTTTACCTAAGAACCCTATACCCTTCCTGTAAGGGGTTGTAGCGATGTTTACACCGCGCCTAACCAGACTACCACTAACAGCGCTAGACAAAGGCTTAGCTGCGTCTCTAGCTGTCTCGTGAGAGGTTACAGCTGCTCCACCACCACTACGCCTAAAGCTACGTATATCAGCTCTAAGCTCTTCTGTAGTCATAGATAAGCTACGAGCTAAAGGAGCTAGCTCCGCATCTGATTTAGTTACATCAGCTCTTTTAGCAGCAAGCTTACTAACCAACCGTCCTCGTCTAAAGTCTGGTACGAATGTCTTAGGCCCTAGAGCAATCATATTCAGCGTCTGTGACGGCTGTACTACAAGCTGCGCTAATGGATTGGATGCTAAGTTTAGTTCAAAGTTACGTGCTCTAGTCCAGCTAACTGGATCAGAATCAGCAATACTACGCAAACCCTTAGCTATAACATCACCAACCTTACCAAGCTTACGCTCTGCATAGTCAGCTAAGATTATAGAGTTACGTCTAAACCCTGCACCTGTTGACAAGCCATCAAGGATTTCTATATGCTGGAACATAGCTTTTGCATCAATAACTTCTTGATCACCTACTTTACCCTTCTTAAATATATCAGAAGCAGTTGCTGGGAAGCTACCCTTGTCTCTAAGGAGATGTTGATATGTAGATACAAATCTACTCTTCAAATCATCTACATAAGGCTTCATTGTAGAGTCTCTACTAATACGAGACACTGCTCGTACAGCAGCTTCTAGTGGATCTATTACATCACTAGACATACCCTTAGCATCTTTTAACCTATCCCCTTTCTTACCATAAAATAAGCCACCGGAAGTGGAATATAATTCATGTAAGTTTTGTGCAAAGTCTGCTTGCGCTGTTAACTCTCTGTCATGCTTTTGACCAAAAGTGACGCCAGCTTCAGCACTTTCTTGTAGAGTGGCGGCTCTGGCTTCGGCATCTTTGAGGGAGTGGGCAACTCCGACTGTTGAGCTTCTTGTTTGCTTTGCTCCGTCAACTACCACCTCTGTGTCTTTAGTGATGAAATAGTTTGATCTATTTGTTCTTGGCAACCACCCTTGGTTGTAGCTTAGTGTTATTTCTGGTAGATCTCTAACCTCAATCCCGTCCAACTTAACATAGTTTGTACCAACCCCGTCAAGCATTTGAGTGGATTTAAGCTGTCCAATCTGCTGTCCATTTTTATATAAAGCAGCTACATCTACAGACTCTATAGTTTTAGTTATAGGGTTGTAGGCTTGCCTAACACCAGAAGCTTGCGTAGCGGATAGAGGTCTTGCAAAGGAATCATACTCCTCACCTTTAATATAAACCATACCATCACTAGTCAAACCTTTACGATGTATACGATTCTCTAATGTGAATGCTTTATCCATAGCCCTACGGAAATCTGCATAAGCATCTATAGCCTTCTGGCTAAATCCTTCTCTCCTTAGAAATGCTGGAGTGAATAATCTCTCTTCTTCAGCCCCTCTTGCTAATACTCTACTAAGAGCTGCTTGTTCTTTACCACTAAGTTTAGCGAAGCTATCTAAGTCGTGTAACATCTCCTTCTCAAGAAACTTCCACTTATCAAAGACAGCATTACCTAGCTGGCTTAGCTCTTTAGCAAACTTTGAATCTGCATCAAATAACCAAGAGCCATGCTGAGCAAACCAAGAGTTTTGTACAGTGTCATCAGAGAATTTAATATCTCCCTTACTTTCCACTTTAATGAAATACTCTAGATTTTCTTCAGATGGCTTAGCTTCTTGTACCTTCTTATCTGCTGTAAGCTTATCAAATTGAGCTTTAACATCTTTGTCTAGCTTATCAATCTGTCCTTGATGTAGCCTACTTATATTAGCTTCAGCTCTAGCACCTTGTGTAGACTGGTCTAGCATAGATTCAATCTCTGCAATCTCCCTCTCTAGAGGTTCTACAGATCTCTGTCCAATCTTAGCTTCTGTAGCAGCAGCTTCTTGGGAAGCTTTAGTGCCCGCAGCTGATGTAGGAGTTGTTGGCTTAAGGGCTTTAACCTCAGCCTGTAAAGCAGCTAATTCTTTACGTAGTGCCTTCTCTTCTCCTCTAGGAAGCTTAGTACCTTTAGCCTTCTCTAGGTTGTGTATAAGCTGCTTAGTGGCTTTAGCTACACTCTGCCCAGCCTCTACAATCTCCTCAACACCATCTATACGATTGGTACGTGTTAGTATAACACCTGCACCTTTATAGGTGTCAGTTAATATCTTCTTAGCTTCATCTTTAGAGGCAAATCCCCATCCCTTACTCTTACCTACTAAAGCTCTAGTAATCCAAGGTTTACCTACCTCACCTACAAGTTCTGTATCCGCAAGCCATAAGTTATGACCTTTACTCTTAGCTTGTAAGTCTTCAAGCTCCTTAAGCGCTTCTTTCTTACCTCTACTAGCAGCTATAATATCCTCTACACCACCAGCTTCTTTAAGCAGCTCCACTTCATCTTCAGCGCGCTTAACAGCATTGCTAACAACTGAAGGAGTTTGTGCTTCTTTCCATCCATCTAGTTTTGGTGTAGCATTTTTAACTAACAACTCTTCTTTTGTTGTACCCAACATCTCAGCTGTCTTAGTGTCTTTCATAGCCACTTCCACTGCCTCAGCAGCAGCAGTGGGGTTTGCAGCTTGTGTACGATTAAGTCTAGAAAGCTTAGCCATTTTAATAGGGGCAGTCACTGCATGCTTTACAGCAGAGAAAGCGCCAATAGTCAATAAATCTAATGTAGGGCCTACATTGATTAGCCATCTATCCCAATCAAAGCCATCTACATCGCCACCAATATAATCATTAAATACACTACTCATCATATTAACAGCTTGTACAGCATTGGTGTCTAATACACCAGCATTCTGAGATAAGAACTCTTGCATAGAGAGTGCTAGTTCATACTTCTCTTGCATAGGTAGAGCTGCTGCATACTCTCTAACACTGTCTAGCATTTCACCTGGAGCTAGCACTTCTAGACCAGCCCATTTAATTTCTAAATGATTTAATAGATTTGCATAAGAGTTGGCGTCATTAACACTAACTAAAGTGCCTAGTAAATCCAACCCTGTCTGAGCACTCCAACTGAAAGCTGCATCAGCACTTTCTGCAACCAAACCTTTAATTTTAGCAGTTGTGGCTAATCTATCTGCTAGCTTCTGATTGCTCTTAATAGCTACAGCAGTGTCATTCCCTTCCTCTGCATCTACAACTCCACCATCACTAATCTGTAGTGTTGTCTCATCTGCAATAGCAAAAGCTTTAGCTTCTTGTATAGCTATTTGTAACTGCTTAGCTACAGCCTCTTTTAAAGAAGGATCATTACGAAATAAGTCTGAAGTCATTAAAGAGCTAGCAGCTTCAATCTCATTCTCTATGTTCTGAGCTTGTATGCCACTCTCAGCTGCACTAAATTCTTCACTAGTACCAATAGTCTTTAGATCTTCCATAACTCTGTCATAGACAGCTACAGGATCTGCTGCATTGTTAGCTATCGCTGTATATGCCCCCATCTCACTAGCTGCTTCGTCAGACCAAGTGATTGGGATTTCTTGCACATAAGTCTCAGGAGAGTCTAGAGGGTCTATAGGAAACATAGCTTCAACTTCGGCTGCATCTTCAGCACTACCTTGTACAGCACTCTGTACACCGCTGTTAGGCACAGCTTCTTCTATAGAAGCTAAGTCAACACCTTTAGATACAGCAGTGTTTACATCTTCATCAAGTTTAACTGTAGTTTCTTCTAAAGCATTTGGATTATCAACTGCCATTATATTTCCTATGTATTAGTTTGGAGCAAATAAGCTAGCCGCCTTAAGTGATGTATCAAATATTGCATCTGCGGTAGCTGCTCTTGAAGAGGCATCAGCAGCCTTTTGATTAAAGATGCTAGTCTCTCTGTTAAGCCCTATAGTCTCATCTAAGAAGCTTATATTAGAAGCAAGCTGTGTCTGTACTGATCCTACACCTTGCTTCACTGAAGATGATTTAGATGTACCTGAGGCCACACCTCCGGCTATAATCTCAGCCTGGGCTTTCTGGGCCTGTCTGAATTGTGCTCTTCTTTCTCTTGTAGCTTTTATATCTTGTAATCGTTGTTGAGCTTTACTAGCTCTAATTTGATTTCTACCTGAGCGCTTCTGCTCATCTATACTAGTAATCTGTGCAGCGGGAGCAATACCAGCTGCTAATGTTGCTGCTGTTTCTATTCCCATTATAGTTCTCTCCTGTAGATTATAGCTTCATCCGTATACTTATACGGCTCAAGTCCGAACATAGCTTGCCATTTACAAATCTTATGCTCATCTTTAGCTATTGCTGAAAACACCTCAGCGACACCAGCTTCCTTTAAACCTTCTGTTATATCAAGCCAATCTGATAGCATTTGTTTGTATATAGACTTTGTAAACTTATCTTTTAAATAGTCTAGGTGTAACACAAGAGAGCCAGATTCCAGCTCTCCTGATAATTTATATAGAGGAGTTTCTACCAAAACTTCTTTAGACATTCTCACTACCTTCTATATGTAAAGCCCATCCATACAAATGTAAATCTTTACCAGCCTCTGTATCTACTCTCATAGAGAAGGCTCTACCAGATCCTCGTAAACGATTCTTAGTTGTCACTACAGATTTACCATAATTAAATACACCTTCTTCTACACCAAAGTGTTTGTGTAATTTGTATGCTTGGATCTGTGATCCAAACTTACCACTATTACTATGGTTAGAAAAGTCCCATTGACTTTGTACCAAACAAGCTGAAGGGAAATCAGGAACAAAATCACTTCCTGAAGCAATCATCTCTGTCTCTGTTTGTCTAAAGTGCATAGTTAGGTAGGGGATTTGTTTACGTCTAGCCGAGTCATTAAACAGTTCATACCCTGTGATTAAATACGCAGCTGCATCAACACCTACACCGTCATCACTAATCCAATCTATAAAGTTAACATCTTTGTACAAGCTAAATGTAAACTCAACATCACCAACGGAGTTGGGTTTTATAGTCAGGTATTTTGTAGAGCTTCTACCTTTAGTTCTAGCATCTTTAGATATAACAACTGTCTCTCCATTAACTTGCACTTCTTGTCCGTTAACTGTAACTGGTTGCTGGTCTTTAATTACGCTAAACCCTCCAGTAGGAAGATACCCTGCAATATAACTACTATCTGTCTCTAACGTACCAAAGGTATTAGTGGAGAAAGCTCCTAATGTTAAATCTAACACCAGCTCTTTGTTGTATTTATGCTTCTGTCTAATCCCGTCATAATCTTCAGAATCATTATATAACCAGCTAACTTTCCTGCTGTCACTATCATATCTAGAAACAGCATTACTCCTACCTACAGATGGGATTTCTGTATACAGAGTTTGTATAGTTGTCTCCGTAATGTTTTGTGCTGCAAGTCTACCTGTAGCATCCTGTGCAGATAGTACATAAATACCTGCCTTACTCCAGTAGTAAAGACTACCTTCTACATCAACAACACTTTGAGCATTGGTTACGCCAATGTTAGTTATCTGTCTTATAGAGAAGTCATCAGCTCTAAATACACCGTCAGGGCCTGTCACTTCCCATATACCATTCTCTGCTACAACAACTAAAGATGTATCTTTATTTACAAGTCGTAAAACACGAGAGGCTTCTGGTATAGTGAAGGTTCCTCCATCAGTGGCTAATGTCTCATTAAAGTCTTCAGATGTAGGGTCATTAACTGTATGACACTTACCTAAATCATTATTGTTCTGAACAACTTGAGAAAAGAATATAGTTGAAGAATAGATGGGAGTGTTGTCATCGCCCTCAGACACTTCACTATCTACACCAGAATAGAATATTCTACCGGCATAAGAAGCTACAGCTGTAACTGAAGATAGTTCTGCATCTAGAGGAAGTTCTGTAACAGAAGCACTAGCTCCATCTGGTAAAGGGTGCAAAGACTTAACAGCGCTATCTGCAATAGTGGTGCTGTAATTATCTGTCATAAAGGTACGTCTAGTTGCTCCACGAGCAAAGGCATCTAATAGTATACGCCCTTTAGGGGCTGGCCTAGTACCAAACACTCTGGAATCTAATAGATTAAAATCATAATCTTCAGACGCATTCTTAGCTATAAACCAAATTTCATTGTTAGCTGGGAATTGTGATGAGTGATTTGCATGAGGGTATTCTAAAGAAGCTCCTACATCAACTTTCTTTGTAGGCCATCCTTGATTGAATAGATTATATTCATGCTGAATAGTTATAGGCTTTTGGCGTTCATCTAATTCTAGGCCATCAGTTACACCCCATATATCCCTAACTACTAAAGATATGTCAGTTTCTGTAAATACACCACCTACAAAACTTATAAGCTTAGGTAGGCGGAATGCAGGATTAACTGCTATAAGCTTACCATCAATAGTGGCAAACTGTGTTTGATGCTGTGCAGCAAAGGATGTTATTGCCAACTCCCCTTTGATATTAGCAGATAGCGTATCTTTGAATCCGTCTACAAATACAAACTTATATCCGATTTGTATAACACCCAAAGTCTTAGTAGGGTCATTGTCTACATTCTCCCATCTAAATCCTGTAATGGCTGTGCTAGCAAACCCTGTAAAATCTAAGCCTACACCAAGCTTTACAAAGCCATCCTCATAATCCATTCCACGTCTACGTTGTCTAGAGCCATCTCGATTTAATACGAAATTATCCTCTGCTATAGATGCGTTCTCAGGGAACGTTAAAGGAGAGGCTTCTGTAATTAACCCTTTTACAAAAGTATTACGTTCTAGATTTAGCTTTGCCACTAGCCACCCCTTCTTTAGCTTCGCGCTTACGTACATTACTAGCCCTTTCTACTCTATTAGCCATATAATGATCAGCAGCGTCCATAGCCATTCCATAAGAGGTATAACCTCCCTGCAACTCTACAGGTATAGCTCCACCACCTTCCCAAGCTAGTTTATACATTACACCTTGTGAATAAACTTTAAATTGCTTCATGCTCTACCTCTAACAGGTTTACCATAGTCAGGGAACTGGATACCCTCACCAGCTCTCCAACTCTTCCTACTAAGCCAAGACTTCTGCCTCTTTGCTTGCTGCTCACTCTTAGCATCTTCAACTTGCTTAAGTCGTGCAAAGCACACACTCTTAGCTTCAGCTAAAAACCCTGGAAAAGCTTCAACAGGTAAGTCTGGTATAAAGTCATCAGCTAGAGTAAATACAGGTGACATTGTTGCAGAGCATTGTGTCTTACTAGTTTGTAGCGTAGATTCTACAGCATAATCAAAACTATCAAATACTAGCCATTCATCATCAAAGGATGTATAATATTGTGGAGTAGTGTTATTTTTAATTAATAGTTTAACACCACTAAAATCTACCACCTCTTGCACTATAGTATTATCGGAGTTTAAATTGTTAGCTCTAACTAAGAATTCATCTGGAGTTAGATATTCAATCTCCTTATTCCTAACCCTAGTCTCGCCAACTTTAATACCATCATAATAAACAGAATGCAACTCCTTCACACTAGTAGGCAGTTTCATATGTGTAGGTTTAGTGGAAGCTCCTGAACTATCTAGTGTTATTAGCTGTTTTAGATGAGACCAGTTCTTATTACTCATCATTTCAAAATATACACTTTCTATGATTCTGGCTACCTGCATACTCTCTAAGCTATCTGAGATTGTATTAATCTCATCAGAACTCATATCTGAAAGTATGTCTTGTGTCATATCTAGTACAGAGAGTTTACTCAATGTCACTATCCTCTAATTTATTTTTTGTTCTTAGAACCTTTTGGCCTACCGCCACCACTGCTCCTTTTACCTCCGACAGCACCACCACGCTTTCTATTAGCACTAGCAGACTCAATACGGCGATTGCTTTTAGCATTACTACCTCCTTGAGCTAAACCTTTCTTGTGACCAACATCCTTACCATCACCTTTCTTAGCAGAGCCATTTTTAATAGCATCTCGCCTAGCTTTGTTTCTAGCTGCTCTGTTCTTCTTCTGCTCTGGCTTAGCATTGTACGCTCGCTTCTTTTTAGAAGCTGGTTTAGCATTAGCCTTAGTTTGACCTTTCTTTGGCATTACTACCTCCTTTAGGCTTTAACTAGTGTTAACGCCAATCCTGCATCTGTAATAGTTACATCACAAGTTGTATCGCAAGCTACATGCAGAGCAACTACATCACCAGCAGTTAAGGGTACTAATCCTATACCAGCCAAGCTACCAATATCAGTACCAGTACCTTGTTTTCTACGTAGTGTAGGAGCTACCGCTGAGGGTAACACTGTGCCATTTACAGAATATTTAACGCCTAATAGGACGTTGTTAACAGAGGCTGTTACATTAGACCACCCTGCTAAATAATAAACTCCTGTAGTAGGAACAGTTAGTTCATTGTTATTGTAGGTAACGCCATCCGTAGTACCTGCTTGCCATATACCTGCTATCTTTATATAGTCAGTAGTTGTATATAGAGCTGCATCAGCAGCAGCCGTGAGAGATAGGGCTGTAGAGTTTTGCAGAATTTGCATCTCTCCATAAGCCTGTTCTAATTTCCACTCACCGCTACCAGCGCCATCTGCTACGTAGGTTTCTCCAAGTAAGGCTGTAGCTACCCCTTTAGGTTCATGTATCTCACCTGAACCTATATCAACATGCTCTATTGCCATTTAATTAAATCCTCCATCTTTCCAATCCTTATACCTCTCTGATTGACTATCTTTACTGCTAACAGTCTTTAGATACTCATATAATGAGTCATGTAGCCCTTTAGTAAATCCTTTAGTAGCTAAAAAGTTTATTAATTTTTGTGTAGTAGAATTAGCTGGAAGGCTAGCCAGCCACTCTGTCCATGTAGATCCTCCACCGCCACCACCTGCTATAGAGAATGTGGCTAGGGAAGTAGTACCAACAGTTCCATCTACCTGTATCACATACCTACTAACAGTTTGATCAACTAAAGGTTCGAAATCAAATACCCATTCTCCATCAGCACCAATAGTAAATGGTATGCCTGTAGGAGAGGAAGTAGTTTCATACACCACTTGATCACCAGTAACTGGTACATCTCCAGTGTAGCCTTCTAATATAGAACCATCAGTTGTGACAGGAGAGATTAGATCTGTGTAGCTATAGCCTGTAGCTGCAACAAGAGGTATGTTATTACTTGTGTCAGATTCAGCACCTGTAGTAATAGTCCAAGCATAGCCTACAATAGAGTGTTGCTTAGATAAGCTGGCAGGTATGCCGACTGTAATTACCCAAGGGCCAGTTCCAGATACAGAATCCACTGTAAGAGAATCACCAGAACTAACTACGGTGGTATTACCTGTAGTAGGAGCTGTAGTGGAATTAGCAACAGTGAAGGTTGCTGTACTGCCGCGCTGTAGCTCTGCTGGCTCAGCAGTGATTGTAAGACTAGGCGGTTGTACAAACGCACCAATATCGCCACCACCAGTACCGGCTCCTACCACTACAGAGCTGTTCTTAAGCCTTAAATCTCTATTAATAAAGTCTTCAAAATCTGCTGTAGTAAGCGTTGCTATAGAGTTGGCTCCGGGCATATTAGCATCGTTGCCCGCGTTATAGTCACCAGTTACAGTAGGTGTGTCACCGCTATGAACTTCATAAGTAGCGCCGTCTGAATAACAAGCAGTGTCATTAATAGTAGTGGTAGTAGTATTGCCACGTATGTAGATAGCGCCCAAAGAACCAGTACCATCTATACCCAACACTGTACAGCTAGTAAGATTAGCTAGAGTACTAAATACATATACAGCGCGATTTAATGCGCCAGTATCTTCTAATAGGAATATAGTATTAGTAAAGGCGGCAGCAGTTACACTAGAGCTATCTATAAATACTTGATTAGGACGGAAGCCACAAGAATCTACTACTAGATTATCGTAAGTATCTCCAGTATTAGCTAACACCACATCGTCTAGCTCAATATTTCTTATCTGTCCATCATTGACACGTACGTCTAAGTTAAAGCCCGCACCAGATAAGGTCGCATGAGTACCGCCAAAGTTCCCATCAAACTCTTGACCTGCGGCTGCTCTAATAATAAACCCATCAGCCCAACTAGTTCTTATCTGTAAGTTAGCTGCTAAGGCTGGTGTACCTGTGCCAATTTCAGCTACAGGTGGATTACCTCCATAAGAGGAGGCTTGTTCTGCTGCTTCCCACGTAGGGAGATCAGCATAGTCATTAGTTCCAAAACCTATCTGACTAATTTCAGGCATAACTGTAGTTCCCGTCTGCTAGGTCATTAATAAACTCTTCTATCCATAGATAGCCACTAGGCGCTGTATCGCTCCAAGTCTGAGCAGATATACCACGATACGTCCAATAGCTATCTGGAATACCGTCACCGTCTGTATCAGTAGGATAGCTAGCTGAGCCATATGTGGGAAAGTCATCAGGGTAGGTGACATCTGCTTTCAAACTACCTGTACTATTAGTGTAGTTATTTACAATCTCTGTATCAGCCGAGTCTCTTATAGGTACTGTCGCACCCACACCAGCAACAACTTGGTCACGTACAGACTCATAATTTGATTCTGATACAACAATCTCAGTAGGAGTAATACCTCCTGGTAGAGAGAAAGGTGTAAGTGATTCGAAAGTAGTAGGTAAATAAGCTCCAGAGAAACCATTAACTATAGACCATTCTGAATCAGCATCTAAGAGTCTATCCGTACCGAAAGCTCTCCTCTGGTAGAGGGCTGCATAAGGAGTAATAGCTACAACCTCTTGAGCCCCTGTACCTAATGCAATATATTCACCAGCAGTTCCGCCAGCTCCATATCTAACAGAGCCATTAGAGTCTATACCTGCTTTAGTCATACAGCTTAAAGAGTTAACTTTAGGGCCGGGAGCGCCTTGCATATCTAACATGCTGGAGTGACTACCATCAAAGTTATATACAACTCCATTAACTATGGTAGATGTTATATCACCACTCCACTGAGGTAAACGACCATTACTAGAAGTAAAGAATGGACGTATAAAGTCTGCTGTATTGCCCGTATCATACGTAGCGTTTAATAGAATACCATACCCATGATTAGCTTCTGGTGCTGGATCAGTTAAACCTTCACCTATAAGACAATCAAAGAATGTAATATTAGTGAATCTTGTAGCAGGAAAACTAGTACAGCCAATAGTCTCATCTGCACCCCATGTAGCAGAGGTATTAGCAATCATTACATTATTAGCATTCCAGATAGATAAGGATTCTTGGTCTGTCTCGCTAATAGGTTGATGTGATCCGCAACGGAAGCGGCCATGTCGAATAATAACATCTGAATTATCTTGTAGTCTTAAAGGTGCTCCAACGACAGCAACTCCGCTAGGTGATGTCTGAAAGGCAAATGTAAGATTATCTGAAGTTGTCTCTAATACAGAAGATAAGTTAATATTGCCATTAACTCTAAAGATAATAAAAGTACCTTCATTACCTGCACCTTCCACTGCTGCTCTTAAGCTACCTACTCCAGAATCATTAGTGTTGTCAACAAAAGCAACAGTCTTAGCACCAACATGTCCGGCAGCTCCTCTAGTTAGTGCTGCTAAGCCCTCAGCACCTGGAAAGGCTCTTACGTCTAAAGGTGTTGTACCACCCTTATCAAAGCCTCTTATCTTACCATCCGCCGCAGGTGTCCACAAAGACAAATCCTTATTTATCGGCGTCATATTACAAGCCATTTAATTCTCCGCTATAATCTTAAGCCAATAGGCTTTTTCAGAACTATTGTGATCAGGCCATACTTTATTTGTTTCTGAATCATAATAATCTTTTAGTGTACTAAACCCCAACCCTATAATCACACCTTCATGCATAATATCTAGGGTTGAGCCATTACCGCCAAAGAGCGCTTGCCAGTAGGAGTATTCCATAGTACGTGTATCTGTCACTCTAGAAGATACAAGCCTAAGAGCTTCGTATTGCACATCTCTAGTGGAAAGAGAATTAAATCCTTCTAGGTCGCCTCTAAGGGCTGCATAGTATAAGGAAGCATAATAATTACTTCCATGAAACTCACTACCATACACTAGGTTGCATCCGTTATAATAGCTGTACGCTGTCCATTAGAATCTACTGTAGCTGTTATACGATCCTTACTATCTGCTGCATCTCTAATAGTCACTGTATTACCAGCAACTGCTAGCTTACCAGCAGCCTCAGCTCTTATAAGACGTATAGCTTCTTCAAAGGTTTCTCCATTCTCTATAACTCTACTAAATATAGAATCCACAATTCTTTGTATATCCTGTTCTGTTAGTTTAGAAATATAGACATCAGGGGCATACCCTGTTAGTGTCACTATGCCCGTAGGCACTTCCACTAAAACCTCACCACCAGCTGTTATTACTGGTGGGTAGGTAGTTAATGTAATAACCCCTGTAGGTACAGAGATAGTTACATCTCCTACCGCTACAGGAAATGTCTGTCCGTTAAGTGCAAATTGATTTAACGCACCAAAGCCAAGCATTATGTTATAAACTCAGTGGATATGATTGTACTAATCTCAGCTAAAGACTTACCAGCCCCAGCTTCGAGATATACATTATGTAGTGTGAAGTTACCTCCAGAACCACCTCCCTGACCAAACCCTACAGCTCCTGCTGAAGAACTCTCAGTTTGCGCAGCAGATAAGGTAGTATCAGAATCCACTTCCACTTCATCTTTGTACAACTTAAGTGTAGGAGTTCCTAACGTATGATCTATAGATACGGCTAAGGTAGTTCTGATTCCAGTAGTAGGCGTTCCAAAGCTACCAGTGTTAGCAGCATTTTGTGCAACCACACTACCATCCTGATTGATACTATTCTCTGTACCTCTAAAGAATGTCCCTGACCCTGTTGCGTCAAAGGTTACATCCACTATTAAAGTGTAGCCATCAGCATCTGAGAGTAATGTGTGAATCTCATCAGCATTCATTAAATCAAAGGTGAAGAAGTCAGCCGAACCACTACTTTCATCTGGAGTATTAAGGGAGTTTCCAGTTAAGTTATAAAGATTATCAGTACCTTCTTGGTTATCCCATTGTTGGAATAGTGTACCAGGGCCAGCTGATGTAGTTACACCTACACCTTTCTGTAGTAAGAACTTAGCTGCTGCTACGGGTACAACAGATACTGTTGGGACTTGTCCTGTTAAGGATACAGCTCCAGAAGGCACTTCTACAGACACGTTGTTAGTTACAGATACATCCGGCACTTGCCCTGTAAGAGTTATAGTTCCAGAAGGAACAACGATAGTTGTATCTGCTGTATTAGTTACAGTAGGAACATAACCAGTTAGTGTCACACTTCCTGTTGGAACTGTAACTTCTATATTACCACCTATACTAACTACAGGTGCATACCCTGTAAGAGTTACACTACCTGCGGGAACTGTAATGGTTGTATCTGAAGCAGCATTATTGGCCATAGCCTGTAATCTACTAGGAAATAACTTCTCCCAACCTATAGTTCTTTGTGTGTCATCATTATGATGATTATTCGTAGGAGGATTGTCAGCTACAGCGTAACTAGCTGTTTCACAATAACCACAATAAGGTATTTGGTTTGGAGCATCAGCTAACTCTGCTTCTAACGCAACTCCTGTACCAAAGGCTTGGAATTCACTATTCATTCCAAGAAAGATTAAAGGTACATTATCTATATCATGACCACCTAACTTAACATCTGCTCTAAAATCAGAAGCAAATTGAGATAAGTAGCCAGCAAAAGTTGGAGCTGTTACACTTGCTTGCGCATCAGACTCACCTATAGCCATTGATATTGTATGTAGATAATGAGAGTCGTGCTCATCCAAGAACTCTAGAGTACGAGTTAGTGCTAGCGCATAATTAGCCCCACCCTGAACCCAATGACCTCCAGAGAAGCTCGTACTTCCTTGAGCCCGTGCAATAATAGCACTTTGGTTAACACCTTGGCGCTTTAACGCCTTACCATAACTAAGTGCAGAAGTTATAGCTAAGCCAGTAGAACCTGATAGATGATCTAAAGGTGCTACTTCAGCTACACGCATAAAACCTACATCAGAAGGCACAAACTCATATACGTCTGTACTAGGGTAGTCAGCATTAGCTATATCTCTGCCTGTATTATGACCAGCGTTTTGAGACTGACCTATAAATAATAGTCCAGCTACTCCTTGTATATTCTCATTTAACTTCTTTGCAGGTACAGATGAAAATATATCCACTGTAGAATCAAATACAGGGAAACTATCGCTGTAATATTCTGTAATAGTAAAAGTAGTAGAAGTTCTACTACCTCTAACAGCTGCTTGATTATTAGAATCATCGCGTATATAGAAATCAGATACCACTCCATCAGGAGCGGCATTAAATCCTGCTTCGGGAGAACCTACAGTGTAAACAAACTTACTTACTTTGGTTCCTTTATACCCTACATTATCTAGAAATGTAGACATATTTACCCCTTATGATTCAGCAAATATTCCATTAGCATGTGGAGCTACAATTAAGGAGTTTCCATCAGTAGCAGTTACATCTGCCGGAGTGTTATCTAAAAGACAATGAGCCACAACTTCATCTGGTGTGGTAGTTGTATCTACTACATAAGCAAATCGTGCTGTAATAGAGCCCCCTGAGGCAGTGAACGTAGCATCAGCTGTATCAAACGTAACAGTTGCGCCACTTCCTACCCATGTAGCAGCTACTACTTGTGCGGCATAGCCATTACCACTAACTTCATTAGTAACTGTAGTTGCATCTCCTACGGAGGTTGTTGCAATATTACTTGTAGAGGTAGCCAACCGCATTTCAAAGGTATCCCCATCCATATCAATGGTGTTATCCCCTTTATACTCTTTAAATCTATCGTGCATTACCCAAGCATCTGCTGCCATGTTATTTATTTCCTATACATTTATGTTTATAACGATTATTTATTTTTAACAAGTCCTCCACTGTATGTGTTGGACAAGCTTTATAATTCTTTTGGTATATGTATTGTTCGCAGAACGTATCAGTTCTGATTATCTTCGTCGAGCAACCGCTGACGATAAGCAGGATCATTAAGCTCAAGGTCAGCTTTCCGCATAGCTTCCATAGTTTCTGCATATTCTGTGTACTCCTCTTCGAGCTTAACTGCTGGTTTATTAACTAGGCCGTAAAGGAGCCAACCTCCAAATAATAGTAAACCTAGCCCTATTACAGCCCATTCCACTATTCTTTACCTTCAGGTAAAAAGATAGCTGCTAAAGAGGCTATCGCCCCAGTAACTTGCTCTGGTGAAAATGCCTCTAAACCAAAACCTGTTACGATTAAACCTACAATACCTGCATACGTTGACGGCTGTCTAAGTAGTGCATATAATTTTGCTTTATTCATGTTATTCACTTTTATCCTCTAAATATCGTCTGACTGAAAAATATACTGCCACTGCTGTGAAAGTGAAGCCTATTACAGATAACAATTCTCCAGTAGTAAAAGCATATACCCAATCAGATGGGAACATATCAATAGTTAATAATGACTGCTTCTCTGTTTCCAACGACTTTTTCCCTACTACTATAGCACTAGCTCCGCTAACGCTAACTACTGCTGGGACTACTCTATCCATCTCATAGTCCTCGCATACGTTCTTTAAGATCAGCTAACTTTACCTCATACTCCGTTTTAATAGATAAAGATTCTGTATACTGCTTATCTACGGAAACTTTAGTCTCTTCTAGTAACTTAAAGTCTTCTATTAAACTAAGTTCCTGCGTATCTAATAGCTTTTGTTTATCTTTAATAGATTTTTCTTTCTTAGTTAAAGCAGCACTCGCGGCTTTAAGCTCTTTCATCTCTTTTATATGAACTAAAGAGGTAGCTTCCCGCTCTTCTGCTATATCAGCTATAGCATCTAAAGCTGTTTGCTTAGCTTTCTCTGCATTCTTTTCTTGTTCTTTGCAATAAACCGTCAGGCTCTTAGCCTTCATTAAATCTTTTGTGGCTTTAACTAGCTTAGTGTTTTCAGCCTTGAGGCGCTTTAGTGCTTCTTCAGCTTTCTTTGGTTTAGATAATAACTCTAATAGGGCATCAGAAGTACCATCTTGTATATTAGGTAGTCCAGAAAGAAGCATTATCTTTTAGCCCTCGATATAAAGTATTCAACCTCACCGCTATCTAAGTCTGCTGATAACCTGTAGGTTACATCAACACCTCTCTCTTCTAGTGTGCCATTATAAGCACAACCTCCAGTACAAACAAATTGTGCCACTCCACCTGTAATGTTTGTAGATAGTGGATGGAAGTCTGAATCACCAAGCTTACGCTCTAGCGTAACAGTTCCTGTACCTCCAGTTATTAACAAATTAATAACCCCCTCAAAGGCAAAGGGTGCAGAGATAGGAGTATCTTTTGTAAGCTTCATAGAATTTCCAGAAAAGAAACCCCCTTTCGGGGGTTCATAGTTTAGATCTTAGTATAACGTAAAATCACTTTAGCAGTACCGCTGCCAGCTGTTACACCTGCGGTAGTACCAGTGACTGATACACCAACGGCAGTGTCTGCTGCTAGAGCTGCTGCCCAAGTACCAGCACCTGACGTATCTTTGGTAGTACCTGCTACATCGGGATTTGCAATAGCAAAGCCATTTGTAGACTCCGACGTATCTGTACCAATGTTAAATACGTTATCGGCATTACCTAAAGTAAATGCTTCACCTACTTCAAACACGGCTTCTATAGGAAAAGATCCTGCTGGAAGTGTTAGTTGTGTATTGAAGGAAGTACCTCCATCAAAGTCATCACCTGTAATGTACACCACCTTCTCAAAGGTAGAGCCACCTTGGCCATGAAGTTCACCACCACTAACTACGCCGTCTTCGACGCCTCGTGTGCCATATTGGTTAAAGACACCTAAACCTGTATTACTTTCAAAACCCATAATTATTCTCCTATTATACGGTTGCTGTTGCTGAGGTACGGATTACACCAAGCGTATCTACACGCTGTGGCCCTACACCCCAACGAGCTGTTTGGTCAAACTCATCTCGCTTCTTGCTTCGATCTCGACCAGTCTCTACTTTTGGCTGTTGTCTCCAAGCAACCATACCAGGAGTGGTGTTGTCATCTGCAATACACATGAACAAGTTAGCTACACCATCTGTTGATGCAGAGCTAGTGCCATCAAATAAAGTTAGTGCTTCGCCATCTAATGCAGGTAGACGATTAGACGTCCAGATCTGCCAGCCATACAAGTCAGTTACAAATGTATGCTCTTTAGCAAAGCCATTCTTAACCAAATCTTGTGTTAGAGATGATGCTGCATCTAAATTAGATGTTAGCTGTGCTCGCTTACTGAAGGCAGCTGCTGATACAGGATCTACGATGGCAATACGCCCATTCATAGGTACATTAGCTTTGTTGAAAGCTAACGCCATATCAATCAAATCAGCTTCACTTAGCGTTTCATTCGTACCAGAGGCACGGAAACGATGTGAGAAACCATTAATCAAGTTACGATCTGCTGCTGTTTGAGCAGAGTTCATAACAGATAAGAACCGTGTCTCAAAGTTCTCTTGAATTGCACGTGTAGCTTCTTGCGCACGAGCTGCGTGTAAAGCTTCAAGTTGTGAGCCATCTTGGCGTAGTACATCAGTGATATACCAAGCATCACCGATATAATCGGTAATCTGTAGCTGCACCGTGCCTGTATCAATTGGGTTGTAAGTAAGATCTTCGTTCTCTGTAATCTCTTGGATTGTAGTAGAACCGATGGTCTTGATGTTTAGAGTTGTACCTTCACCAAAATCAGATACATTACGATAGAAGTTGCCAGGCAACAGTCCGTCATGTAGATTGGTTAAGATGAAGTCTGAGTATTGAGTTGCCTCAATAAAGGCAGTTGTATTACCAGTAGTTTGCGACATTCGCTAATTCCTATATTAAGTTTTTTGTGCTACAGCTCGCCACTTGCTAACCGTACCACTAGTACCACTTTTGAATATATCTAAGTGCTCTGTAGAAGGTTGTTGTGGTTGCTGTAATGCGTTTGTATTGACTGTCCCTTGTGTGGGATTACTCGGCGATAGGGCTGCCTCGTTAAAATAAGCTAATACGGCATCTGGAGCTTTACGGGCTAAATCACTTAAGAAGCCAACAGACACCCCTAAGGTTTCTGCTTTGCTATTAAATAACTCTTCCGCTTTATCTCCATATTTCTCACCTAGCTTACCCAACACTTTAGCTTGGTTTGTACTAGCCTTTTGTGTTGCTTCCCGTTCTGCTAGCTTTGCATCAAGCATTTGTGCTAGCGTAGTCTCATCAATACCTTCAGCAGCTGGTGTTGCTACGACGGCTTCTTGCTGTGACTTAAGTTGCTCAAGTATGGATTCCATTCCCGCTTGCTTATTAACTTGCTCTTCTAACTCTTTAATACGAGCTGCTTGCTCACTAATGTGAGTTTGTGCATGAGGAAGAGAGGCTAAGGCAGTTGTTACATCAGCATACTTTTGTCGTCCGTCATCAGCCTTAATACTTGCTAGCTGGTCTGCAAACAAAGAATTAGGATCAGGTTGAACAACTGGTTGTGCAGGAGTTTGTGGCTCTTGCGGGTTAGTAGTAGTTTCAATAGGGTTACTATCGGACATATTTAGTTCTCTTTGATTAGTGAAATTACATATTCAAAAGCTTTTTGTGTAGCTAATTCGTCAGCATAATACTCAGAGAGATTGGGTATAGCACTCCGAGTTGCTTTACGCATTTGCCGTAAGCTATGATCAATTTTACTTTCTAAGATCTCCACCAACCTCCCTCTAGTGAGGGAGCAGGATAGAAAGTCTTCTTTTAACTCTTTACAGAATTGCTCATCTTTATCCTTGAGCCAAACCGGCTTGATCTCCAACATCCTCTCCTTCTATAGGGGTTTGCTGTTCTACAGCTAGATCTTCTTGACCTTGCTGCATTAGACGTTGAGATTCAACCTTATCCATCAAGCCAGCATTATCACTAACTAGATCAAATCTATCTACTTGTAAAGTTTCTTCAAATAGCTTAGCAAGCTTCTTATCTCCTATATGTGGCTCAATCTTCTGCCAGATAGGGGAATTGGCTAAACCTGTAAGGTTTTGTGTAAGCTGTGCTTGTGAAGCAAAGTGTCTAGCTCCTATAGGACGCAACTTACCTTTAGCTGTAATATCTTCTTTTGTTATCTGTAAGAACTCAGCTACACCTAAATCATCATCCATAACCCTGATTATGTCAGGGCCATTCATGTTATATACGGCCATCTCTAAAAAGTTATTTAGCGAAGGTTCTACAACACCTAATTCAAATTGGGTGGTCTTTTCTTGGAATATTCTACCAGCAGCATTATCCAAGCTCTGTACTTCATGAGCTGTCTTCTCTCCTGGTGTTCTAATGCCCATAGCCTGCTTGGGTGCTCCAGCCATCTCTTCCATAAGAGATATAATAGCTGACATCTCACTCTCTACACCAGCTAGATCACTGCCTGTAAACAACGGACGTACATCCCCATCAGGCTCTACGTGAAACTCTGCAAAAGGCCCCCACTTAACAGCTTCTGTCAAATCACCTTTAATAACTAAAGGTGGTGCTGCTGTTAAATCCCTAATATCTGCTGCAAGGTTTTGTAGATGATCTAGACGGTATTGCATACCAACTAAATTATCTAATGGCCCCATAGAATATAAATTGTCTGGTCTATGTCTCCAGCCAACCATAGTTTTATATCCACCACGTTTCCATGCAGGGATGGGCTCTTTACGAATAACTTGCCGTCTATCAATAACTGTGATTATATAATCATCTAATAATTCACCAGTTATAGGGTCATGGATAGTACCTTCAAACTCTAATAGCTCAACAAAGCCTGATCCATAATACTCGAATAAACTACCAAAGCCATCCACACTATAAGCAGAAGCCTTGTCGAAATCGTCTTTACTAAATCCAGATAGTCGCGAGCGTGTCTCTTTAGCATAAGTTAAGGCGCTATCAATCCATTCCGATGGGTTACTCTTAGCTTCTAGCTCAAACTCACCAAAGCGTCTAACGCTTCTAGTAATCTTCCATGCAGAAGAATAATCTAAAGCTGAAGCATCAAATACATGATCGTGTGGAGAGATGCGGATAAGCTTTGGGCCTACGTAGCCTTGTACTACTTCACCATGCTCATCTTCTTTCCTCTCGTCCACCCATACAGCATCAGAGATAGCTATTCCATAATCTATATAATCATATAAAAGCTTACTCATGGTTTCTCTATAACCACTCTCTCTAACTTTATTAGAGATATAAGCTTGTATAGCTTCTTCTTTTTTCTTCTCAGCAGCTTCTTTTGTATAGGCTTCCCATTTAAAGAATCTGTCATTAGGGAATTCTGCTGCCATATAATTGGCATGCAGGTTGTCTCTAATCTGTGTAAGCTTTGGTATGGTTGTACAATTCTTCCACGGAAGCGATGAGTTAGTAGTGGAGCGTGTATCTAACGCAAATATATAATTGCGTAATTCTCTCCAATCTGCCTCTCTACCACTACGTTGTCCTTTGAGCATATCCCATTGAACTGATATAAAATCAGCCATACCTGTACGCTCAAGCATCCTAGTAGCTTCTAGTACACTATCTGTAATCATTAAATCTCCTAGCGGAACGCTATGCCACCGAAGCGTCCGTGGTAAATATTATTATCCGTAACGTCAGCTATATTCCTACCAACGTCTTTAGGTGCTTTTATTATCTCAACTACAGATGCTAAGCAATCCTTCACATCATCATGTGGAGGGCGTGCCATAATTAACTCTTCTTCTAACACTGGTATATAGCCACCTTTATAGTGCCATATCTGTTGATTCTCGTATCGTGGCTCCAGCGCAGCTGCTATTCTCTCTTCCTTAGATCCTTGGTGTCGAGTAGGTCTATGTTCGTCGATGCTAATTAAGCTTCCATTCTGCCTAAACCTATCTTTAAGATCTCGGACAATAACAGCTTGCGCTACAGTCACTTCTGCACGAAGTCGTCTAAAACTCCACTTCTGATGCATTCTATCAATCTTATCATAATACTCTGCAATCTTATCGGTCTTAAACCGATCAATATCTAATACATATACATTGTTAGCTGCATCTATCCCAGCAACTACAATAGCAGAATAATCTGCCTTCTTACTTAAAGAGAAGGCAAAGTCAATACCAGCAAATATGTTGAGCTTCTCATTCTGAAACCACCACTTACCTTGGCTATACTTTAAGTGTTTCTTATCATAATACTGAAATCTAGAGATGTCAAATCTCTGACTCTCAGGGTCGTTGGGATCATTATAATATTGTGCATAAAATTGTACCCTATCTGAATACATAGCACTAATCCTAGCCAACTCACTACTATCAAAGCCAAACAACTTCCCATCAGATCGTGCTGTGCGTGGCCACAAGAATGTGCCATCAACTTCCACCACTTCTTCAAGGATGTCCCAAATCTTCTCTTGACCGATAACTCCACCATCATCATCAAACACCGGCATCTCTTGATCTTTCCAAGTGGCATATTGATCTGCTGGGTGGTAGCGTGTACCACAAGCTCTAAATATACCGCCAGTATTCAAAATAGACGCTGCTTGAGACATAGCATTAGCACACTTAGTGCGTCCATCTTCTGTGTAAGCATTATCTGGTACAACGACATCATCTCCCACTACAACCTCTGCATGAAGCCCAGTGGTGTTAGTTGTTATGCCAGCTGCAAATACAGTGAAGTCTCGCACACCTTCCGCTTTACGCTTTGGGTGGTCTACAGATATAGCTCCAGTAGTCCACTTCTCTCTCTTACCCTCTTCTGGGTTAATCATCTCAGGCCAATATCTTGCATAGATTGGACTGGTGAGAGTGTTCTTAATAGCATATAGCTGAGCTTCTGCTAACGTAGTGGTTGCAGACATGTATAGTATAGATGTATCTGGATGCTTAGTAATCCACCAACAACACCACACTTCTATACAATGGCTCTTCATATGTGCTCTAGGGAGCAGCAATAAAGCATTAGGTGTTTCACAGTCTTGAAGCCACCGGAAAACTTTCTTATGAATCTCACCATATTCACGCTCTGGATGTATTAGACGTGCAAAGGTGTATAAGTCATCTTCAGCTAATTGTCTAATCTCGTCTAGGTGTGTGTTAGCCATTATGTTTAATTCTCTCTAAGTCTTTTACAATAGCTAGATTAGCTGTTGCTTGTTTCTTAATCTCCTTAGCCAACTCATCCTTCTTTGGCCTACCTCTGGTAGCTTTAGGGATGTAGTCATTGTCTGCAAGATATTTGAGAGTGCTTTGGTTTGCAGAGCCGTCTCGCATCTGCTCTAGCATCAAGTTAATAGCTTCTCCACGAAGCTTAGCATTCAACTCTTCAACCATTGCAGCATAGAATGGTTCGAAGAACTTTAAGCTTTTTATCTTAAGCCAATGTGTATACCCTTCAAAATATAATGTTGCAAAGTTATGCTCTGCAACATCAGCTAATTCAACATATCTCTTATGCAGGGAAGGGTAGAATACATCATGTACACGTCTGTCTTGAACAGACAAGGTGTACAAGGCAGTTTCTTTATCTGTGCAGGTTTCTATAAATAAAGCTTCCGTGAGTGGCTTATTGCCATAACCACGGAATTTATCTCTTTCTCTTTCTACAAGCTTAGTCACTATCGTTCCTTTATGCATATGTCTTGCATATGCTTGTAAGTGTTAATATACATAATCACCATAAGGTGATTATTCTATAATACTAAATGCAGAGTATTTAGTATTAGATTGTATATTTATTAATAAAGAATCCTTAAGGGATTCTTATTGTATTTGTCTTTACGAAGTAAAGTGTTTATTATAACTATAATAATTTAATATTCCCTTAAAGGAATATTAAATATAGTTTCCCTAAGGAGTATAACTAGTTAGTTGTTACTAGGGTAACAGTAGTATTGTTGTTGTTATGTAACTAGTATAGCATACTTTTTTTTAAAAAACAAGTAAAATTACAATTCTTTACAAAACTCTTTACATATTCGCTATTGCGATGGGTGGGATAAGCCTAGCGTGTCTAACTCTATCCATCCCCCTTAGGGGAGAAAGGTGCTTAAGCACAATTAACACGCTATGCTAGGATGTGGGAATTATATATATACATACTCCCCCATCTGTATAACAATTACAATTGTACTCGCTGAAAGCTGTAATTTCTGTGAGAATTTTTTAAGGTTAAATGCACTACACTCACGCAACCCACTCCCCCCTCTACCCCCTCTGTTAATACTTTCTACAGCTACCCCCTATTAAGAATAATTCTCACACGATAACAATTATCATTTACACCTGCATATAATAATCATTAACATTCGCAACTAATAACTATTATCATTTGTATTTATATTATCATTCGCAACTATTAATTGTAGTTATAATACAAATCAAACTCATTCGCATTAACATTTAGTTTCGCAATCAATAGTTTCGCTAGTTTAAACAAGTAGTTATACGCAAGTTAATAATAAGTAATGTGCAACATAAGTGCTGTCTATATATACAGGTAGTGCTGAGACGCTCTGTAGTGCCCTGTACGGGCTGTTAACTGTTTACTCTACCCTTCCTATTCCTTCAATTAGATCGTTGAATGGCACACTATTTGCTTATATATAACACTGTATATAATAACAGTTGTTCGCTACGCTCTAATGTGCTAGTCAAGATCAGACTACTATTATATAAGGTATCATAAGAGCCAGGTTATAAGCATTCAATTTAATATAACAAAGTGTTCTTTGCATTATTTCTTGAATATAGTAGTATTAATCCCATCGACAAAGCATACAGCTTTGCATTTTTTGGGACATCATTAGTATGTTTGAAGATATTGGATTTGATGGAGATTTAAATGTTACATTGTTCTATACGCCAGAGCATATGTCCGATATGTTTGGTGATATTGTAGACCGCTCTATTTGTTGGGACATAGGTCTAGATGTTGCCTATGGTGATATGTTTGAAGAATACGAAAGAAATATGTTTTAATTGCTTGACTTCTTAAATTATACCCCTATAATATGGGGGTATAGATAAGATGTTAAAGAAAGCGTGGAGAGTGGCGTTAAACACCTCACTTGACTACTAAGGGCTAGTAGTGACGTACCAGTTTCGTCTAATAAGCTGGTGTAGGTTTGTAACTTACATTGTCTATTGTCTACGCTTCACGGTGTATACATGTAAGGCATTGTAACGGGGCATACAAACTGAAAAGCTTAGCCGGTACGATTGGGCAAGCTTCTCTCTATAATGTCACTTAGAGGGTAATCACTGGCGCTAGTGCGCTAACATTAAACAAACAATACAATCTCTATTCTATATTAACTAGGTATAATCAAGCTGCTATCACACTTTGTGTGTTGGTGTCTAGTCATGCTTAGTTAGTTGGTTTAGACATACGCATTCATTTAATAGAGTGCTTATGTATTAAGCTATTTAATTATATTGGAGAATGTCATGAACGTATTATCAATTAAAGACGGTATGAAGAAAATCAAGCTAATCAGCGAAGCTGGAAAGAAATTAGATGAACGTATCCACGCTGTCGGTGTGGCTGGTGTAGCCCATTTTTTACAGTGTGGGGACACAACTTTAATCAGTGAATTAGTCCATGCAATGCCTCGATCTGCACGTGGTAATGCTCTGAAGTTTTGGATTACAAAACACTTGAAAACCGTGAAGTGGGATGCAAATAGTCACGGCGGGAAGGGTGGCTATAAAGGTAAAATGCCTCAGATTCATAGCTTTGAGAAGATTAAGATAGTTATGGAAGCCGAAGCTAGTCCATTCTTTGAGAAAGAGGATAAAGAAGCTAGTGTGTGGAATGAAGGGCGCTATCTTGCAACTGTATTGTCTACACTAAAGAGACACAACAAAGAGCACCCTTTAAGTGAAGAGGGGGCTAAGGCTATGGCTTTAGTTGCTGGTGTTGTAACTGAGATTAATAATAAATCTAAAGTAGCCTATAGCTAGGCTAATAGGAGAGAGTGAGTATGAAACAAGGTATCAGGGCTATTCTGCTATGTCTTGGAGTTGGTGGTGTATTCATCTACACTTTAGACAATGCTTTAGATAAAGTATATGGCATTGAACATGGTGCTTTGAAGAGTGTTGAACAGCTACAAACGGAACATGTAGCTTTAACTAACAAGCGAGTACAGCGTAGGATTGATGCGTACAAACTGGAGAATCTGTAATGACTGAACAAAACAGAAAGCTTAATGAAACAATTCGTATGCATGCTGCTATTCAATGCAACAAGTATATGCAGGGAACTAAGCGCCGTACGTATTGGTCTAGTGTGTACAATACAGCTAACAATTTATTGAAGGGAGCTTAGAGATGCATAATTGTCATCACAACTTGATGAAGCTAAACAACAACTGAATAATATTCAAGAACCAGAAGGAAAGTAACATGGAACCCCTAAGCAATTTCAAGGTTGATATTAATGCCCATAAGGAGGGATAGAGTGTGGAAATATTATTTAATTGGATGTCTAGTGCTTTTAGTGTTAATTATGTGTATGGGTTTAGTAGTGTGGGCGTCACACTATCTCTCATTGCTCTTCTCTGCTATCTTTTGTATTGGATTGGGGTGGGGTTGTGGTGTTTTGTGGAAGACAAGAAAGCTGTAGATGTAGTACCTGAGTGTTGCAGAAATGTAGATTTAGAACAGAGTGAGTGTAGATGCTACTTACCTGAGAGGTTACAGACTTCTGGGGACTGGGTGTATTTAGACTGGTGTGATAAATGGTATAAGCTAGACACTGTAAAGTATAAGCTAGACGTAGGCATAGGTTTTATGTTATTTTGCGTACCTTTAGGAATCGTAGTCTGTAGCACAATACTAGGTATCATCATCGAAGCTCTTATATGGGCCCCTGTAGTCTTCTCTGTTATATTCTCCTCTGTTGGGTTGTTATTCCTAGCTCGTGGGGTTAGGAGATTACAGAAGAAGCTTAATGCTCATGTAGCTGACATTAATGCACATGTTGAAGATAAGGAATCAGACAATGGAGATAACCAGAAGTCCCAGTAAAATGTGGTGGGATGTGACATACAATGCCATTCCACTTATTCGCTTTAAAACTCGTAAAGAATGCGCTTCTTTTATTGAGAAGCATAAACATTTAATTCATTTGTAAAGGTATGCAATATGTTTCGCTATAATACACAATCCACTTTATATATTAATAGCCAAAAAACAAACTCGTATGGAGAGAAGTTATACTTAGCTGCTAAAGTCATCAATCTACCTCAAGATTGTTCTTCTATCGCTGTTGGGGAGATGAGCACGAACAGCAGTGGTAATATAGATGAACTGTATAACATGCTTAGCTGTTTAGCTAATGTTCTAACTAGACAATATGGTCTAAAGAAATGTGAAGAGGCGTATAGTTGGAAGTTTATATTATCTGCTCCAGCAGCTTGGTTTGGCGATGAAGAGCGTCGATGGAGAGATGCTAAATTATTAGGAGGATTAGCAGATAAATTAGCTATGGCTAGTAGAAATGTGCATGATGTTAACACTGTTGGGTGGACAGGGGGGGAGTTTACTATAAAAGTATTTGAAGTGTCTAAAAATACAGAGAGTGTTCCAATCCTCCCCTCTCTTCCTGAAGACCTAACAGATTATACTTATCAGCTAGTGGATAGCACCAGCAGGTCTTCTCATATTCCTGTTGCAAGAGCAACTACAGATGAATTAGAAATGGAGTGGGATTAATATGGCTATCTTAAAACAGATTGGAAGTGATGTAGAGTTCTTTGTATCTAAAGGTGGTGAGGTTGGTAGTGCCATCGGACTAATAGGGGGTAGTAAAAGCACCCCTGTTCTAGTGGAGCATGGCAATCTACAAGAGGATAATGTGTTGGCTGAAATGGCTATAGATCCTTGTGATGATGTAGATGCTTGGCAAACCAAGCTTAGTGTGGTTAAAAACAAGCTATCATCAGTGTTAGCCTCCCAAGGGTATGTAACAGTGACTAAGAGTAGTCATCATTACACCAAAGAGCAGTTGCTAGGTTGGGGTGGTATGGCCATGGAGATGGGCTGTATGCCAGATTTCAATGTATACACACAAGAGGAGAATCCAAAACCTTCAGCAAGAACTGTTCTAAGAACAGCAGCAGGACATGTACACTTTAGCTATGTAAACCCTTCTCTAGAAGAGACTACAAATATAGTTAAATGTTTAGATGCTACGCTAGGCTTGTGGAGTGTAATCACTGATCGTGATTTGTTTCGCCGCAACTTATATGGAAAAGCTGGTTGTTGTCGTATAAAAGAATATGGAGGAGAATATCGCACGTTAGGTAATTTCTGGACTTCCAACTTTGCACGACAGCGGTATGTATTTGATGTTACAAAGCTATGTGTGGAGCAGCATGGAGTGTTATTACCAAAGCTTCGTTTGTTAGCTAAAGAAGCCACTGTTATTGATATTATAAATAACAGTGATGTAGAAAGGGCACAAGTGTTGATGCCTTCTATTGAAACTATTATTCATAACGCTCTTAGCAAGGGGGACGGATATGCTTGAGGAGATGACTGTAGATGATAGGAATGCCAGCTATGCTGAAACCTATTGCCTGCTAGAAAGTGATAATCTATCCACACTAACCACTGTTAGAATACAGCACTTTACTAGTGAAGATGAGGCTGTGGTTATAGATATAGAAGGTATGGAATACAGAGTAGGTATAAATAGGCTACGTCTAGTTAATTCTGATTTAGGTATGTTTAGACATAGCGATAACTCTATCTATTATGTAGCTAGAGTGGCCCAGCGTCAATGGCGTAGGGGGTTGAGAAACTCTACCCTATTCTCGTATAAGCTGTCAGAGGATGGCTCTATACGCCCTGTTAGTGTACCTTCTATCTTCTGTATGGCTATTGCCTCTCACTTCCTACCACCGAATAGAGAGCTTGGAGAGGGTGTTATAAACAGAGACTTTGCTGTTGTTGGTGACATATTATGGTTTAGAACTCTACCTGTAGGTGGAGTTGTTAGTCATACAGATAAGATAATTAAACCTAAAACTAAACTAAAACTTCCTGACTTAGAGGGGTGGAGTTATGAATACAGTGAGTGAGGTGTTTGGTCATCCACTGCCTAGTCCTAATAAAGAAGTGTTTATGGGATTGGAATTAGAGGTGGAAGGTTGGGATGAATTTGCTAGAGTACCTGATAGATTTCTAGATACTTGGAACATAATCCCTGACCACTCTCTACGCAATAATGGTATAGAGTTTGTACATAAAGCCCCTTTACGAGGGGAAGAGTTGAGTGTTAGTGTTGATGCTTTGAGTGAAGTATTGTCTACATTTAGTAATCTATCTCTATCACATAGATGCTCATTGCATTGTCATATTGATTGTAGAGATATGACTGTTGTGCAGATAGAATCCCTCTATCGTATATACACTATGCTAGAACCTGCCTTGTATTATGTAGGGGTGAAGGATAGATATGACAATATCTATTGTCCAGGCCTATCTCATGCCACTGAGCAAGTTAAGCAATCAGGAGTTTGCTTTGCCTCTAGAGATATGCATAGATTTATTAGGCATGGATGTAAGTATACAGGGTTTAATTTCCTACCTTTAGCAGAACAAGGTAGTGTGGAAATTAGAACACATAGCGGCACGCTCAAT